>OLZF01001116.1_pt1 | contig 21823 bp, 17 predicted proteins | sample 1674391 | NCBI WGS metagenome assembly OLZF01 (sample SAMEA103958166, study PRJEB25191) | human gut metagenome | biome: human-associated habitat [ENVO:00009003]; feature: intestine environment [ENVO:2100002]; material: feces | place: Germany | collected 2013/2015
AAGCTATACCGGCAACTACGACGACTATATGGCGCATCGTGCGGTCACACAGCAGAGGACAGCTGCCGTCAAAGAAAAACCAAAGACCAATTCTTATAAAGAGCAAAAGGAGCGTGCCTCCCGCCTACGCAAGCTGCGCACCGCCGTTACCCGATTGGAAGCGGAAATTGAGGAGACGGAGGCAGAGATTGAAGAACTGCAAGCGCAGTTGTCTGCCGGTGCAGACTATCAGGCGCTGATGGACCTAACCGCCAAGCTGGACGCCGCCACTGCCCGCAGAGACGATCTGTACGCCCGGTGGGAGAATGCAAGCGAGGAACTGGCTGCCGGTGAGGAAGAAGTATGAGTGAACCAAAAATTGTCATCGGCGCCGGTGCTGCCGGGCTGACCGCCGCAGCGGTGTGTGCCGAGAGGGGCGGCCGTGTGCTGCTGATTGAAAAAATGGAGCGCCCCGGGCGCAAGCTGCGCATTACCGGCAAAGGGCGCTGCAATGTGACCAATGCCACCTTTGACCTGCAAGGGTTGTTGGAGCATATTCCCACCAACCCACGGTTCTTGTATTCCGCCTTTTCTAACTTTATGCCTTATGACACCATCGCTCTGATGGAGGACTTGGGCGTGCCCACTAAGATTGAGCGAGGGGAGCGGGTATTCCCGGTATCGGATAACGCAACGGATATTGTAGACGCCTTGGTGCGCCGTGCCAAAAATGCCGGTGTGCAGTTTCTGCAAGGCACGGTAGAGCGGCTGGAGTTGACCGAGGATGGTCGGCGGGTACAGGCGGTGCATTTGACCGACGGTCGCCGCTTGACCTGCCACAGCGTTGCCGTATGTACCGGTGGGTGTAGTTATCCTGCCACCGGCTCTACCGGCGACGGCTACACCTTTGCCCGCCAGTGCGGCCACACCATTGTGCCGATTCGCCCGGCGTTGGTGCCTCTGGTGTGTGATAATAATTTTATCCCGGAACTGCAGGGTCTGAGCCTGCGAAATGTTGAGATTCGGGTGACCCAAGGGAACAAGGAAGTCTATACGGATTTCGGCGAAATGCTGTTTACCCACTATGGGATTAGCGGACCGGTGGTGCTCTCTGCCTCCAGCCATTTGACACAGCCGGAGCGGGGGGTGTATAATCTGCATATCGACTTAAAGCCCGCGCTGGCCTTTGATGTGCTGGATCGGCGGGTGCAGCGGGACTTTTCCGCTTTACAAAATAAAGATTTGATCAACGCTTTGGGCGGGCTGCTGCCCCGGAAGCTGATTCCGGTATTTGTACGCCGCAGCGGGCTGGAACCGGGCAAGAAGGTCAATCAGATCAGTCGGGAGGAGCGCCACGCGTTGGTGCGGCTGATGAAGGACTTTGCCGTGCATATCACCGACTTTCGCCCGGTGGCGGAGGCCATTGTTACTGCCGGGGGCGTAGATGTACGCCAGGTGTCGCCAAAGACTATGGGCTCTAAGCTGGTGGAGAATTTGTATTTTGCCGGCGAGGTGCTGGATGTGGACGGCTATACCGGCGGGTTCAATTTGCAGATCGCATTTTCCACCGGCACCCTGTGCGGCCAAAACCTGTAATTCTAAAAGGGGGATTTTTTTATGATGATCAATGTTGCCATTGACGGACCTGCCGGTGCAGGCAAGTCCACCATCGCTAAGGCGGCAGCCAAGGCGCTGGGCTATATTTATGTGGACACCGGTGCGCTGTATCGCACGGTGGCGCTGGGCGCGGTGCGTGCCGGTGTCTTGGAGTCGGACGACGGCATTGCTGCGTTGCTGCCAAATTTGCAGGTGGAATTGAAGTTTGTGGACGGCAGCCAGCATGTGTACCTGAACGGAGAAGATGTGTCCGATCTGATTCGCACGCCGGAGATTAGTATGGGCGCGTCCAAGGTCAGCGCCGTGCCGGCTGTGCGGGCGTTCCTGTTAGACTTACAACGAGATTTAGCGAAGAAAAACAATGTAATTATGGATGGGCGGGATATTGCCACCGTGGTGTTGCCCAATGCCCAGGTGAAGATCTTTTTGTCCGCTACGCCGGAGTGCCGCGCGCGTCGCCGGTATAAGGAGCTGGTGGAAAAGGGACAGACGGTGACCTATGAAGAGGTGCTGGCGGATGTGAACCGCCGGGATTACCAGGACAGCCACCGGGAGATCGCCCCGCTGAAACCCTCTGCCGACAGCATTATGGCGGATACCTCGGAGCTGGACTTGCAGCAGTCCACCGACCTTATCATCAATATCATTCGGGAGCATACAAAATGAAAGAATTTGACTACACCCAGGTAAAACATTACAAAACCTATGGCTTCATCAAGACCGTATTCCGACCGCTGGTGAAGCTTGTGTACAAAATGCGCTTTAAGGGGCTGGAGAACATTCCCAAGGGTCGCACCAACTATATTGTTGCCATCAACCACACCTGCGCGGTTGACCCGGTGTTTGTGGCGTTACCCAAGGAGGTGCCGCCCCTGCATTTTATGGCCAAGGTGGAACTGTTTAAGAATCCCATTGCCGCCTGGTTTATGACCCGGATGTATGCCTTCCCGGTGCGCCGGGGCAAGGGCGATACCTCTGCTATTGACTACGGCGTAAAAATCATAGAGGAAAATCATGTGATGGCCATTTGTCCGGAGGGTCGCCGCATTAAAGATAAGGACGGCGTGCCCCAAAAGGCCAAGGCCGGTGTGGCAGTGATCGCCAAGGCTACTGGCGCCGATGTGCTGCCGGTGGCCATTTGCTGCGACGGCAAAATCAAAGCGGGCAAGCAGGTGACCGTGCGCTACGGTAAGCTGCTGACCCAGGCAGACCTGGGACTGGATCGAGAAGAGCTGGGCCCCCACGATATTAAGGACGCTGCCGGCAAGGTGATGGACGCCATTACCGCCCTGTGGGAGGATGAGAGAGCGTGCAAATAAAACTGGCCAAGACCGCCGGCTTCTGCTTTGGCGTCAACCGGGCGGTGGAACTGTTATATGATAAAGTGGAGGCAGGGAAACGCGTGTGCACCCTTGGCCCCATTATTCATAATGCACAGCTGGTGGGCGATCTGGCGGAGCGGGGGGTCAAGATTATTGATCGGGTAGAGGACTGTCCGCCCGGGTATCAGATTGTGGTACGCACCCATGGGGTGGACAAGTGTGTGGTGGAGGAAATGGAGGCTCGCCATTTGCCTTTTACGGATGCTACATGCCCCTTCGTTTTGAAGATTCATCGTATTGTGGGCAGCCAGTCGCCGGACACCACGGTGCTCATTGCCGGTGACGCGGATCACCCGGAAGTGGTTGGTATTCGATCTTATTGCCCCGGCGCCAGTTATGTGTTTAAAAATGCCGAGGAATTGCAGGAGATCCTAAAAAGTGGTGCAATTTCACCAAACAACCCGATGATTTGCGTTTCTCAGACCACATTTAGCCTAAAAGAATGGAAAAAGTCTGAGAAAATTCTTAAAAAGGTATGTACAAATACCAAAATTTATAGTACAATATGCAATGCTACTTCTGAAAGACAGGAAGAAGCGGCGGCTCTGTCCAGGGAGTGCGACGCGATGCTTGTGATCGGAGGTCGCCATTCATCAAACACCTGTAAGCTGCGAGATGTGTGTGCTGCGAATGCGCCAACCTTTCTGATTGAAACGGCGGCGGAGCTGCGCGGTCTGCATCTCAGTGCCTATGCGGTGGTTGGTGTTACAGCCGGGGCGTCTACGCCGTCGGCAATCATCAAGGAGGTACTCAAAACCATGTCCGAAGAAATTAAAGAAAAGGAAGTTGAAACAACTTCAGCCGCTACTGAAGAAGTTGTGGAGACAGCAGATGCGAATCAGGCCGCTGAGGCTGCTGTCAACACATCTGCTGATGGTGAGGCATCCTCATTCGCAGAAATGCTGGAAGAATCCTTTAGCGAAGATGATAACAGCAAGGTCGTAAAGGGCACTGTTGTAAACATCACACCCACCGAGGTATTCGTTGATGTGACCGGCAGAAAACAGACCGGTGTGATCGCACTGGCTGATCTTTCCGCAGAGCCGGTGGATAAAGCAGAGGATGTTGTCAAAATCGGCGATGTACTGGACCTCGTCATCATGAAAACATCCGATGAAGAGGGCGTTCTGAAGCTTTCCAAGAAGCTGGTGGACGCATTCAAAGGCTGGGACGAAATCGTTGCAGCGCATGAGAACGATGAAGTGCTGGAAGGCACCGTTGTTGCTATCGTAAAGGGCGGCGTTCTGGTAACCGCCAAGGGCACCCGCGTGTTTGTGCCCGCTTCTCTTACCGGCGTACCCCGTGGGCAGGAACTGGATGTGCTCAAGGGCACAACCGTTCGCTTCAAGGTTATTGACCTGAACCCGGCTCGCCGCCGTGCCGTTGGCTCCATTAAGGTGGTAGCCAATGAAGAGAAGAAAGCCCAGCAGGAGGCTCTGTGGGCTACCCTGTCCGAGGGTCAGAAGCTGACCGGTACCGTGAAGTCCCTGACCAGCTACGGCGCGTTCGTAGATATCGGCGGTATTGACGGTATGATTCATATCAGCGAGTTGAGTTGGAACCGCATTAAGCACCCCAGTGAGGTGGTTAAGGTTGGCGACACCGTAGAGGTGACCATCAAGAAGCTGGATGACGAGAACAAGAAGATCTCTCTTGGCTTCAAGAAGCTGGAGGACAACCCGTGGGAGATTCTCAAGCGTGATTATCCTGTGGGCACCGTTGTGGATGCTAAGATCGTTGGTCTGGCTGCCTTTGGCGCCTTTGCCAATGTAATCCCCGGTATTGATGGCCTGATCCATATCAGCCAGATCAGCTGGGATCGTGTAAAGACCCCCGGCGATGTGCTGAAGGTGGGCGATGAAGTGAAGTGCGAGATCACGGACATTGACTTTGACAAGAAGCGTGTCAGCCTGTCCATGAAGACTTTGCTGCCCAAGCCGGAAGAGGGCATTCCCGCTCTGTCCGACCAGGACTAATGGATTAAAAAAAAGATCCCGCTTGCGGTTGCAGGCGGGATTTTTTGTACTTCTATTTATAAAAAAAGAGCCGCTGATGTCAGCGGCTCTTTTCGCCTCAGTCAATGGGCGGATCCTGTTCCTCGCTAAAAAGTGTGTTTATTACCGCTTCATAGACGCGCACCGGATTGGCCTGGAACTTCTCTTTAACTGCCTGGGCCTGTGCCTTGGTGGGCATATAGAGCTTGAGCGCCATAAAGTCCCGGTCAATATCGCTCACATGCAGTGTCACCTGGAAGGCGTTGCCGTCCGGCTCAATATCTACCCGATTCTCTCGCTGATACGTCTCCTTGGCCAGCGCCCGTTGGCAACAGGCAATGCTCTTTTCCCGCATGGTCAGCGGCAGGTCGTTCTCGATCAGTTCCACCGCCGCTTTGCACTGGGGTGTAGCGTACAGCCGGTCGTCTTTTTCTACAATTTGGCCGGCGGCTTTCAGCCGGTCAATGGAGTCGCAAATCTCAAAATAATTGGCAATGCAACCGGCAGTCAGCGCGTCGGTAATATTCTTAATGCTCAGGGGCTTTTCAATATTGGCAAGAATGTAGCACACCATAGCAGAAATGGAGCTTTTTGCACGCAGGCCGCCGTCCTCAATGCCTGCTGTAAAGGCGTCGAATTGCAGCCCGGGATTGTAAGCACCGTCTTTTGGATTTAGATTTTGCATAAAATCACCTGATTTATCCATAGAAATAAGGCCATAACTTGAACCGGTGACTATTTTACCACAATCGGCTTGAACTTGCAATTCATTTGTGCTATTATGTCAAAGTAGGTTATACTATATATAGTATAACGGATTTAATCGTACCGGAGGACAACAAAATGACGGAAATTACAAAAGATACGGTGATCGGCGATATTTTAGACATTTGCCCGGATGCGGCCCCTTACTTTTTGCAGATGGGTATGCATTGCTTGGGCTGCCCCGCATCTCGGGGTGAGACGGTGGAGCAGGCTTGCGCTGTGCATGGCGTAGATACAGACGATCTGCTGGAGCAGATCAATGCTCTGATCCGGAAATGATTGGTTTAACTCCGCGCTTGCAGGCTGTGGCGGACATGGTGCCGACCGGCTGCGCGGTGGCGGATATTGGCTGTGACCACGGCTATGTGAGTGCCTATTTGGTGCAACAGGGGATAGCGCCCCGTGTGGTGGCTGCCGATGTGCGCCCGGGTCCGCTGGGCGCCTGCCGCCGATTGGTAGAAGAACTGGGCTTGACCTTCCAAATTCAGACCCGCCTTTGCAGTGGGCTGACGGATATTGCAGATACCGAGTGCGATGCGGTCATTTTGGCAGGTATGGGCGGAGAACTGATTGCTGAGATCTTGTCCGCCTGCCCGTATATACATAAAAAAACATTGATTTTGCAGCCCATGACCCACCCGGAGGTCGTGCGGCAATTTTTGTATACAAATGGCTTTGAAATTCGCTGTGCCCGGGTGGTGCAGGAGGGACGGCATCATTATTTGGTGCTGCTGGCTGTACCCGGCGGTGCGTCGGATGGCTATACCCCTGCGGATTTGTATTTGGGCGGGATTGCGGATTTTAGCGACAAGGCTTATTTTGAACAGCTGATCCGCTACCTGCGCAATCGCCAAAAGGGCGGCGCGGATACGGCGGATGTGATCCGCGCCATTGAGGAAAAATTATGACGACTGTTGCAGATATTAACAACTGGATCAATTCTATTGCGCCTTATGACACCATGGAGGAGTGGGACAATTCCGGCTTCTTGGTGGGGGATATGCAGGCGCCTGTGCGGCGTTGCGTGCTGTCCCTGGACGCAACCCTGGCGGTGGTGGACTTTACCGTGGGTATGGGGGCAGAGCTGCTCTTGACCCATCATCCGCTGATTTTTCACGGACTGAGGCAGGTCTATACCGGCACGCCGGTCAGCGAATTGGTGCAAAACGGCATTGCACTTATCAGCGCCCACACTTGTTTTGACAAGGCGCCCGGCGGTATTGGCGATCGTTTGGCTGCTTTGCTTGGGCTTACGAACCTGACCCATAGTGCCGACGGGTTTTTGACCGTTGGCCGCCTGTCCCAGGCTATGAGCGTGGACGATTTTGCCGCTATGGCCGGTGAAGTGCTGGAAAGCGATGGCTTGCGCTATACAGACACGGAGGCGCTGATCGAAACGGTAGCCGTTTGCGGCGGCGCCGGCGGTGAATTTTGGCGACAGGCGCAGCAACTGGCAGACTGTTATCTTACCGGTGAGGTGCGTTACCATGATCTGCTGGAAGCGGCAGAGGCGCAGTACCCGGTACTGGCTGCCGGTCATTACGAGACCGAGTATGCCGCCTTTATGACCTTAAAAGAAAGATTGGAACAGGCGTTCCCGGATGTGGAATTTATTTGTGCACCCCAGAAGAACCCTGTGCTGACGGTGTAAATATGGCTCTGGACGGTATTTTTTTGCACTGCTTGCAACGGGAGATCGCAGACGGTGCGGTGGGGGATCGGGTGGACAAGATCCACCAGCCTACCAAAGAGGAGATCGTGCTGACTCTGCGGGGGCGCAGCGGCGCCAAAAAGTTGCTGCTCAGCTGCCGCCCGGACAGCGCCCGGGTGCATTTTACGGATTATGCGCCGGAGAACCCGGCGAGACCCCCTATGTTTACCATGCTGCTGCGTAAGCTGCTGCAAGGGGCGCGGCTGGACGATGTGACCCAGCCCGGTTTGGAGCGGGTGCTGGAACTGCACTTTACCGGCACCAATGAGCTGGGAGATCGGGTGACCTACCGACTGGTGATCGAGATTTTAAGTCGTTACGCCAACATTTTGCTGCTGGACGGCAACGGCAAAATTATAGATTGTATTCGCCGTATGACCGGCGAGACCGGCAATCGGCGGCTGCTGCCCGGGGTGGACTACACTTTACCGCCGCCCCAGGACAAGTTGAATATTCTGACCGAGGATTTAGACACCATTACCCAACGACTGCAAACTTGCGGTGCCACCGGCGCCAAGGCAGTGCAAAGTACCCTTTTAGGTGTGTCGCCCATTATCTGCCGTGAGGTGGAGCAGGGGCTGACCTTGGAGCAGCTGCGCGCCTATGCGCTGGCCCCGTCGCCCACGGTGGTGCTGGACGGGGTGCCCAAGGACTTTGCCTTTACGCCGATCCATCAATATGGTGATTTGCTGGAATGCCGCAGCTTTGACAGCCCCAGCGCGCTGCTGGACTTCTTTTTTTACGAGCGGGTGCGGCTGGCGCGGATCAAGAGCCGCAGCGCCGATCTGTTTCACTACCTGACTACCCTGCAAGAGCGGGCAGTGCGCAAGGCGGAGAATCGGCGGCGGGAGTTGCTGGACTGTGCGGATAAGGACAAGTACCGTATTTACGGCGACCTGATCACCTCCAACCAATATGCGCTGGAGAAGGGCGCGCCCTTTTATGATTTAGAGAATTATTATGAACCGGGCACGGTGGTGCGTATTCCGGCAGACCCGGCGCTGAGTCCATCGGCTAACGCCCAAAAGTATTATAAAGACTATCGCAAAAAGCAGGTGGCGGAGCAAAAGCTTACCGGCTTTATTGCTCAGGCAGAGGCGGAAGCGGCGTATTTGGACAGTGTGCTGGACGCCCTGAGTCGTTCCTCTACCGATGCGGAGATTTCTGCAATTCGGGCTGAACTAACTGCTGGGGGCTATTTGCGCCATCGGGGCAAGGAGAAGCCGGCCAAGGCGCTGAAACCGCTGGAATACCAAACGGTGGACGGCTTTCGCATTTTAGTAGGTCGTAACAATGTGATGAACGACAAGCTGACCTTGAAGACGGCAGCAGGAGAGGACTACTGGTTCCATACCCAGGACACGCCCGGCTGTCATGTGGTGCTGGTCACTGCCGGGCGGGCACCGTCGGAGTCGGCGCTCCATGACGCTGCGGTATTGGCTGCCTACAACAGCAAGGCGCGCGCGTCCTCCAATGTACCTGTGGACTATACACGAGTCAAATTTGTAAAGAAACCTGCCGGTGCCAAGCCCGGTCGGGTGATCTATACAGATTATAAAACAATTTTTGTGACCCCCACCCGGGAGGAGACGGAGAGGATGATTCAACTTGGCTAATGTGGCTGTGATCGTGGCTGCCGGCTCCGGCAGTCGTATGCAAAGTGCAAAGAACAAGGTGCTGCTGCCCCTGTGCGGCACGCCGGTGATTGCCCGCACGGTGGCCGCCTTTGCGGATCTGCCCCAGGTGGACGAGGTGCTGGTGGTTTGTCGCCCTGCGGATGTGGACGCTATGTCCGCCCTGCTGCCCCAGGAGAAAGTGAGTTTTGTCTTTGGCGGCAAGACTCGCCAAGAGAGTGTGCAAAATGCAGTAGACACCATTGACGACTGCGATCTGCTGCTGATCCACGATGGTGCCCGACCCCTGGTGACCCGGGACGAGATTTTAGACACCCTGAATCGGGCGGAGGAGACCGGCGCGGCGGCCACCGGCGTATTTGTAAAAGACACGATTAAGGTGATCAATGATGACTACGAGATCACGGACACCCCGGATCGCTCCCAACTGATCGCCATTCAAACGCCCCAGATTTTTCGCTTTGACCTGTACAAGCAGGCCATGGAGAAGGCCAACGCCCAGGGCGGGAATTTTACCGACGATTGCAAGCTGATGGAGAACCTGGGCGTGCCGGTGTCCGTTGTGATCGGCGAATATACCAATATGAAGATCACCACCCCGGAGGATCTGCCCATGGCAGAGGCAATCTTAAAAGCAAGGGAGGCAGAGTAATGCGTATTGGCCACGGTTACGATGTACATAAACTGGTGGAGGGCCGCCCGCTGATCTTAGGCGGTGTGACCATTCCGTTTGAAAAGGGCCTGCTGGGGCACAGCGATGCGGATGTGTTGCTTCACGCCATCTCTGACGCCCTGCTGGGCGCGGCGGCGCTGGGTGACATTGGCCACCTGTTTCCGGATACAGATGACCGCTGGAAAGGGGCGGACAGCCTAAAATTGCTGGAAGAAGTGGTGCGGGTACTGGCCGACCGGGGTTATCAAATTGAGAACATCGACGCTACGCTTTTGGCGCAGCGTCCAAAGCTGGCGCCGTATATAGATGAAATGCGGGGCAACATTGCCGATGCCTGCCGGGTGGATATAACGCAGGTCAGCGTAAAGGCCACCACCGAGGAGGGACTGGGCTTTACCGGCACCGGCGCGGGTATGGCAGCCCACGCTGTGGCGCTGATTGAAAAAGCGTAAGTCGCTGCAAAGAGGGGGCGTATGTAACAGATGATGGAAACAAAGGCACGGATGCGGGCGGCTGTCTTCGGTATCTGCGTCAACCTGTGCCTGTTTATGGTGAAGCTGTATGTAGGTATTTCCACCAACAGCATTTCGATTTATGTAGACTCGCTGAATAACGCGCTGGACAGCGTGGTATGTATCATCGCGCTGGTGGGCTTTTGGCTTTCCGTGCGCACTTCGCCTAAGTACCCGTTCGGGTTAGGTCGGGCGGAGGATCTGACCGGTTTTATCACTGCCGTGGTGATCGTGGGCACCGGCTTTGGCTTCGGCTATGTGTCCTTGGAGCGAACCCTGTACCCGGCGCCGGTGTGGTTTTCGGTTCGCTATGCGGTGATCATTGCGGTAACGGCGGTGGTGAAACTGCTGCTGGGCGCGTACTATAAGTTTAAGGATCGGCGCCATCCGTCGCCGGTGCTGAAAGGGCTGTTTACGGACAGCGTGCTGGACTTCTTCATCACCTTGTCCACCCTGATCTCCTTTACCCTGACCCGGGTTGCGGGGGTGCCGGTGGACGGCTACTTTGGTATTGCCATCAGCGTGGTGTTGCTGATCAGTGGCGCCAAGTCCTGTGTCTCCTCCTTTGCCTGTATTTTGGGCAAGCGAGAGACGGAAGATTGCGACCGTGCTCAGGCATTGCTTACGGCACAACCGGGGGTGACCGGTGTAGCCAATTTGCAGTGCCACCGCTACGGACGGCACCTGGCCTTTACGGCAGATATTACCACGGATCAAATGACGGTAGAAGCAGTGGCGCAGTTACAAGAGGGGCTGCGGGCGCTTTTGCAGACAGAAATGGGTGCGGATTTTACGGCGGCAATCAGCCCCGGCACATCTACTGTCCAAATAGAACAAAACAAAAACGGGGGAGTAACAAATGTCTAACAAAAAAGGGGCTCTTTTGACAGAAGAGCAAAGATTGGAAAAGGTGCTGACCAAAAAGAAGCGCAGGAAGATCGCACTGAAAATTTTTATCGGCTTTTTAGTTATTTTGGCGCTGTTTGTGGGGATCACTACCATGATCTCCGTAATCGGTGTTCAGTCTAACATCAACAAGGCCCACAACTACGGTTCTGCCGGTTGCGCCCAGCTGGAATACAGCGTAGAGGACAACGGCTATGTGAACATTAAGAGCGACAAGGGACTGAAAGTGATGCAGCTGACGGATGTACATATCGGCGGCGGCTGGATGTCTATTAAAAAGGACGCTATGGCTATCAATACCGTAGCTACAATGATTCGGGTAGAAAAGCCGGACTTTGTGGTAGTCACCGGCGACATTTCTTACCCGGTGCCGTTCCAGGCAGGCACTTTCAATAACAAGTCCGGCGCCAAGATTTTTGCAGAGCTGATGGAAACGCTGGGCGTGTACTGGACTTTGGCTTACGGCAACCATGATACAGAGGCGTACAGCTATTACACGCGCGAGCAACTGACGGACTTTTACCGCAGCGAGCAATACAAGCACTGCCTGCTGCAGCCCGGTCCGGAAGATGTGGACGGCGTGGGCAACCAGGTTATCAACATTGTCAACAGTGACGGCGTGATCACACGCTCTTTAATTACGCTGGACAGTCACTCTTATATTGACGGTGATGTTTTGGGTATTCGCTGGCTGTACGATAATATCCACGAGAATCAGATCAATTGGTACAAGAATGTGGTACTGGATTTGGCAAAACGGAACCAAGACGCGGCCAAGGCTCTGCCGGCTGCCAAGCAGAAGTCCTATGCAGAACTGGAAAAAGTGGTGCCCACTTCCGTCTTTTTCCATTTCCCCATGGAGGAGTACCGCTTGGCCTGGACCGAGTATGTGGAGAATGATTATAAAGATACGAAGAATGTGAAGTACCGTTACGGCTTGCCCGGTGAGAGCGGCAAAGTGGTGTACTGCGGTATCCACCCGGATCAGCTGTTTGAGACGATGCAGGAGTTGGGCAGCACGGACAGCACCTTCTGCGGCCATGATCATTACAACAACTTCTCCCTGAATTACAAAGGGATCAACTTGACCTACGGCTACTCTATTGACTACCTGGCCTATGTGGGTATTTACAAGCAGGGCACCCAGCGCGGCTGCACCATCTTGGACTACGACCAAAACGGCGGCCTGGACTTCCACCAGGAGAATTATTACCAGGACAAGTATCAGAATGATGCCCGTGAGTCCGTTACCATGCAGGAGATTACCACCTCCGGCTTGCCGGTGCTGGACGCACGATAATGCTTCTTTTGCGCACTGTCGGTTTTGCCGGCGGTGCGTATTTTTTGTTGCTTTTTGACGAATGGATTATGGATTATCGGATTTTTTATGAAGAATTTTGAAATCCTATTGACAAATGAAAAAAACTTGCTAAAATAAGTATTAGCACTCGGGAGTTAAGAGTGCTAACACAAAACGAATACTTTTGACGAGGTGAAAAGTTATGACTATTAAACCGCTTGCAGACCGTGTTCTGCTAAAAGCCTGTGAGGCTGAGGAAACCACCGCTTCCGGCATTATTCTGGCTGCTTCCGCACAGGAGAAGCCCGAGGTGTCCGAAGTTGTTGCCGTTGGTCCCGGCACTGACAAACACCCCATGACTGTTGCTGTTGGCGATAAGGTGATTATCGGCAAGTACAGCGGCACCCAGATTAAGGTGGACGGTCAGGAGTACACCATTTCCGAGGTCAAAGACATTTTGGCTGTAGTTGAGTAAGGAGGAGTTCCGTTATGGCAAAAGATATTATTTATGGCGAGGATGCTCGCAAGGCGTTGCAAACCGGTATTGACAAGCTGGCCAATACCGTTAAGATTACCCTTGGTCCTAAGGGCCGCAATGTGGTACTGGATAAGAAGTACGGCGCACCGCTGATCACCAACGACGGCGTGACCATTGCCAAGGAGATTGAGCTGGAGGAGCCTTTTGAGAATATGGGCGCCCAGCTGGTGAAGGAAGTTTCTTCCAAGACCAATGACGATGCCGGTGACGGCACCACCACTGCTACGCTGCTGGCTCAGGCGCTGGTGCGCGAGGGCATGAAAAATGTGGCTGCCGGTGCCAATCCCATGGTTGTGAAGAACGGCATTAAGGCCGCTGTGGACGCTGCTGTGGCCGGCATCCAAAAAGAGAGCAAGGCCGTTAGCGGCAGCGATGATATTGCCCGTGTGGCTACCGTGTCTGCTGCAGACGAGACGGTTGGCAAGCTGATCGCTGAGGCTATGGAAAAGGTATCTGCCGACGGCGTGATCACCGTAGAGGAGTCCAAGACCGCAGAGACCACTTGCGAGGTGGTTGAGGGTATGCAGTTCGATCGTGGCTACATTTCTCCTTATATGGTGACCGATACCGATAAGATGGAAGCTGTTCTGGACGACGCTAAGATTCTCATTACCGATAAGAAGATCAGCACTGTACAGGATATTCTGCCCCTGTTGGAGGCTGTGCTGAAGAATGGCCAGAAGCTGGTAATCATTGCAGAGGATGTAGAGGGCGAGGCCTTGCAGACCATTCTGCTGAACAAGTTGCGCGGCACCTTTACTTGTGTATGCGTAAAGGCTCCGGGCTTTGGCGATCGCCGCAAGGATATGCTTCAGGATATTGCCGTGCTGACCGGCGGCCAGGTGATTACTTCCGACCTTGGTCTGGAACTGAAGGACGCTACCATGCAGATGCTGGGTACTGCCCGCCAGGTGAAGGTGACCAAGGAGAACACCATTATCGTAGACGGCGCCGGCAACAGCGATGATATTAAAGCGCGTGTGGGTCAGATCCGCACTGCCATTGAGGCTTCTACCTCTGACTTTGATCGGGAGAAGCTGCAGGAGCGCCTGGCAAAGATGGCCGGCGGTGTAGCCGTTGTTAAGGTGGGTGCTGCTACCGAGACGGAGATGAAAGAGAAAAAGCTGCGCATTGAGGACGCCCTGGCTGCGACTAAGGCTGCTGTGGAAGAGGGCATCGTTGCCGGCGGCGGCGTGGCACTGATCAACACCATTCCCGCTGTGGAGAAGCTGCTGGATACCGATGACGCAGATTTTAAGACCGGCGTCAAGATCGTGCTGAAGGCGCTGGAGGAGCCGGTGCGCCAGATCGCTGCAAACGCAGGCCTGGAGGGTAGTGTGATTGTAGACAAGATCATGGCTTCCGGCAAGGCCGGTTACGGCTTTAACTTTGCCACCAACACCTATGGCGATATGATCGAGGCCGGTATTGTGGATCCGGCAAAGGTGACCCGTTCTGCCATTCAGAACGCCGCTTCCGTGGCTTCCATGGTGCTGACCACCGAAAGCCTGGTAACTGATATTAAGGATCCGCAGGCTGACGCTGCAAATGCTGCTGCGATGGCCGCAGCATCTCAGGGCGGCATGTACTAATGCCGCACGAGATGATGCGGCACAAGGCTCCAAATCTTTGATTTGGGAGCAAAGGTCCGGTGGACCTTTGCGTAGCCGCATGGTCGATGTGTTGCGGAAAGAACCGCATAAATATAGCAAAATTTGGCCGTTGTGCGTATGCACGGCGGCCTTTTTGCGTGACGCTGATCGGTTTTGACGGAACATGGTTTTATACGGATGGCAGAGCAGTTATCAAAATTGGACACACTAAAATATCTGTACCACTTATCTACAATGTATTGACTTTTTACCTCTCAGAGGGTACTATATATCCGGTTTTGGTGCAGTCTGTTTTCTTCTGCCCAAAAAGGAAATCGGAGGTGCAAATCTATGCGCAAAAAATTAACCGGTAAACGGCTGATTGCAGTTTTCCTTGCAGTGCTGATGGCACTCACTTGCTTTACTGCTCTGCCTTTTGCTGCTTCTGCCGCTACCCCGGCAACTTCTGCCGGCGGTAAGTATGTTTTTGCCTATTTTACCGGCGACAATACCAGTGAACAGAAGATTCGCTTTGCTGTTTCTGATGACGGCTACAACTTTACTGCCATCAACGGCAACCAGCCTGTTACAAAGCAGACTACCGGCACCGGCTGTGCCCGTGACCCGTATCTGTTCCGTGGTCAGGACGGCTACTTCTATATGGTAGCAACGGATATGGACGCTTCCCTTGGCTGGTGGGATGTGAACGACGCTATGACCGTGTGGCGTTCTGCGGATCTGGTAAATTGGTCCGACGAGTCTCATATCTCCATTAAGGATGTGAAGAATGCAGACGGCACTCCTGCTTTGCCTGCCAATGAAACCGTTCATTGCTTTTGGGCGCCTCAGGTGATCTGGGACGCTTCCACCGGCAAGTATATGGTGTATTTCTCTCTGTCCACCTCCAGCTTTACCGGCGGTTCGGAACAGAAGATTTATTATATGCTTACGGACAATCTGATGGATGTGACCCATTACAGTGCGCCGCAGTTGCTGTATAAGAATCCCAATGGTGACGCCTCTATTGATGCGGATATCATGTACGATTCCGCAAACGGCATTTATTATATGTATTATAAGAATGAGGCGGACGGGGAGAAGACCATTTACTATGTGTCCTCCACGGATCTGAAAGACGCGGATCAGTATTCCGCCTGCACGCCTGTTAAGGTTTACAACAGCCGTTCCACAAAAATGGAGGGGTGCAATTCCCACTTTATTACCGGCACCAACACCATGGTGATGCTGGCAGATGAGTACGGCAACAGCGGTCACTATCTGGCGTTCCAGTCTACGGACTTTAAGAACTTTGAAAAGCTCACGGACAGCCAGTATACCTTGAATCAGCTGTCTCCCCGACACGGTTCCGTGCTGGCCATTACCGATGAGGAATATAATACCATGCTCAAGGCCCAGCGCTCTACGGATATGCGCTATCGCTTTGACTCCGACCTAAACCTGACCTCTGACTGGACCTATACCAAGCAGACGGATTCCAGCGGCTACACCTATGAGTACCAGCTGGACAAGGCCGGTATTGCAGAGCAGGGCGGCAAGCTATGGCTCAATCAGGGTCAGGTGTTTGTGAATGACCCGGTGATTCAGGCACTGATGAAAACAAACAGTTTTACCGTGTCCTTTAGTCATACCCGCCAGACAGACGATAACGACCTGGGCACTGCCGGCACCGTGTTTGCACTGGCTGCTGCGGACAAAGACTTTATCCGCCTTGGCTGCGACGGCACGCTTTCCGTTTATTCCGGCGGTACAAACAAGACCGCTGCCCAAAAGGTGACCGTACCTGCCGGCCAGGAGGCCAATTATACCATTTCTTATAACGGCAAAGAAACGGTTCTGTATGTGAACGGCAAGCTGGCCGCCACTGTTGCGGGCGTAATCGACGCCCGGGAAGTGGCCGATGGGGCTGCATTCTATGTGGGTCTTGGCTATTCCGACGCGGCCAATAAAGCTGCCGCGTTGCGTATGATCGGCAATTACGGCAACTTGCAGTTCTCTGCCACTTCTGCCCAGGGTACCCAGTCTGAGCTGACTTCGCAGGTGGCTGCCTTTGAGGCCCTGCTTCAGGGCGGTAAGCTGTACACCAACGCTTCTGCTGCTTACGCTGCTTATGTGCAGGCCAACCGTCTGCTGGACGCTGCCCGTTACGGCGGCACCGATGTGTCTGCTGCCCGGCTGAAAGCAGCCACGGACGCACTGATTGCCGGTATGGCTGCCATGCAGGAATACACCCAGCCCCAGATGGGCAAGGGCTACTTTGGCACCACGGAGGCCACCGACGGCTACACCGATGTGCTGTACAGCACCAAGGATTATGTGTACAGCGGCGAGACCACCGCTGACAGCTACCAGGGCATCGGTTATGTAAACTTTAAGATCGCAAGTCCCAGTACCACCGTGCTGCTGAAAAACGGCGACAGCAATCCTGGCTTCCCGGTGGTTGTGGAGAGTAAAAAGATAGAGAACAGCAGTGGCAGTATCTTCAACAGAAAGACCACTTACGGCAAAATTGCTTATGTTGCGCCCCTGAGCAGTGACCTGATGCTCAATCACCTGTGGTACGGCTATGCGGAAGGTGCGTATAGTACCTGGCCCGGGAAGACCGCCACCAGCAACAACGCCACCTTTGGTTATCAGGCGGGCACCACGGCAGATATGACTGCCAATCAGGATAATACCGGTACTTCTCGCTTCTGGAACAACCAGGCATTCCTGAACCCCACCTTCGGCACCAATGAATATGCCAAGACCTACACCGGCTTGCAGTTCACCGCCAAGGTGATCGGTAACCGGAACAATGAGAATACGGATAACGCAGCGGAGAACCTGACCCTAAACAGCACCCAGTATGTGCTTAATTACACGCCCCTGGCAAATGCTGTGGCCGGTCTGGACACCACCACTCAAAAGCAGGTAGCCGCCCAGTACAAAGAGGGCGGGCTGGCAGATCTGCTGGCCAAGGCGGATACCGTTAGCGGTGTCAACCCGGCAGCTTATAACTATGCCTTTGATCTTGCCGGTGCAGTGACCAGCTATCAGGCTGACGCAGCCGCAGCGATGACTGCTTATAACGCAGCTACGGTAAACACCGCTGCCGATGTTTATACCAACTTGCGCTCAGTAATGGACAACTGCATGAGCACCTACGCCGTAGGCAACACGGTGCTGGATAACGGTTCTACCAAGTATGTGGCCGCTTTGTGGAGCGACTTTGTACAGGCTTATCAGGCAGCGCAGAGCGCTTTTGCCGACCTGAAAGATCATGACTATAAAAAGGACGGCAGTGCCCTGCAAACCTTGGCCGATAACTTGCAAAAGGCGTATGACGCCCTGTGTGGTTATGGTGCATACGAGGCACTGGACAGCGCAGTCAGCCGGGTAAAGACTGTGGTAGCTGCCGGTAAGGACGGCTACTATGCCGCCGACAAGTACCAAGCACTGGAGCAGGCTTTGACTGAAGTGTTGGCTACCGCCTACACCAATGACGGCACCGCTTATGCGCTGAGCGAAAAGCAGCAGGCTGCCATTGATGCTTGCACGGCTCAGCTGCTGTCTGCCTATACCGACTGTATGTATAGCAATCGGTTTAAGGTGACCTTTATTGCAGACGGTCAAACGGTCAGCACCGATTCTTACGACGCCAACGCTGCCGTGACCTTGACTGTGCCCAATGCCACCAACGGCACCTGGACCGTCAATGGTGTAACCGTAGCAGGGGAGGGTGCCAGCTACACCTTTGAGGTGGTGGCTGACAGTACCGTGACCTTTACCTCCGCTGCCAAGGCAGATACCGTGACGGTGACGAACCTGTCCGCCTTCGGCGACAGCGTGTACACCCAGTATGCGGTGACTGCGAACAAGTCCCTGTCTACCGTACTGGCAGCAGCGCCTGCCCGCACTTTGGTGGGCTACCACCTGGACGGCTGGCTGGTGAATGGCCAAAACGCCGCCAAGCTGGATGGCAGCCTGGCAGTGACCTCCTTTGCCAAGAACGGCACCGTCCTGATCAAACCGGTGTACAGTGCCAATGCAGGTACATACACCTTTGACGCACCGTATACCCTCACTTCCGACGCAGCGGACTTCCTGTGCTGGGCGCTGCCGGTAGACGGCAACACCTATCGTGTGGTCAGCTACTCTGCCACCTATAACTGCTACGCTACCGGCGCCAAGAGCGACTTTGTGGCAATCACCCAGTCCAACTTCAATCAGTACACCCTGCAGGGCGTGACTTCTATTGCCCAGTTACAGCAAAAGGCCCCCATTGCTTCCCTGCGCGGCGCTGCGGAAGATGCTTCTTCCCAGAACGGTCAGGTGTGGAACACAGAGATCGGCAAGCTGACCTTTGTGGCGCAATATGCTCAGGGCGCAGACCCGGCCTTTACGGTCACTGCCTGCGGTCTGGAGTTTAATAATGGCACAGATGGTAAGGGTGCCAAGACGGTGATTACCAAGTCCAACAGCCAGACGGACAGCTGTCAGTACCTGATCAGCTACACCTTCAGCAATCCGGCAGGGCAGACCTACTCTGCACGCAGCTATGTGGTTTACACAGACGGGCAAGGCAAGCGCCATACCTCGTACAGTCCCTGGACGAATGTGACTTTGGCAAAATAAGGAGAAACAGTATGAAGAAACTGAAATATATCAAGCCTGAGGCGGAAGTGGTGCACTTCCATCTGATGGACGGGGATCTGTACACGCTGTCCGGCGGTCAAAACGGCAACGAGACCGGCGGCGGCAGCGACCCCTTTGACGACAGCCAGTTTTAACGGCAACCTTGCAGACGGCAGCGCTTTTGCTGCCGTCTGTTTTTATGTCTTAGGCAAAAATGTGAAAGATCGTGCGCATAAAATACAAAACGCTTGGCGAATAACGCATATAAATAGACAAAATCACGAAAAAATAATAAGAAACTCGTGAGCAATCGCTCACTTTTCTATTGCAATTTGGATTTAATGATGTTATGATGAATTTGGCAAGGAGATACTGGACAGAATTCTGTTTCTGTTCAGTACCAAATTATAACTGCCTGGGGGATTTTGTATGAATGCATATATTCAAAGCGTAATTGATACCGTTAAGCGCCGGGATAATGCCAAGCCTGAGTATATCCAGTGCGTGGAAGAAGTGTTTAGCTCCCTGACACCGGTGATTGAGCAGCACCCGGAGTATGTGGAGGACGATATTCTTACCCGTATGGTGGAGCCGGACCGACTGATCACTTTTCGTGTGGCTTGGGTGGACGACGACGGCAAGACCCGTATCAACCGAGGCTACCGTGTGCAGTTCAATTCATCCATTGGCCCGTATAAGGGCGGCTTGCGGTTCCATCCCAGCGTGAACTCCAGTATTATGTATTTCCTTGGGTTTGAACAGACCTTCAAAAACAGCCTGACCGGCCTGCCGATGGGCGGTGCTAAGGGCGGCTCGGACTTTGACCCTCGGGGCAAGAGCAAGGGTGAGGTTATGCGCTTTTGCCAGGCGTTTATGACGGAGCTGTACCGGCATATCGGCCCCAATGTGGATGTGCCTGCCGGCGATATTGGCGTAGGCGCCCGGGAGATCGGCTTTCTGTTTGGTCAGTATAAGCGCATTTCTGATGCATTTGAGAACGGCGTGATCACCGGCAAGGGCCTGTCCTATGGCGGCTCCTTGATCCGCCCGGAGGCCACCGGCTACGGCGCGATTTACTATACCTGTGAGGTGTTTAAGCACCAGCACGATGATATCAAGGGCAAAACCTTTGTGGTCTCCGGCTTCGGTAATGTGGCCTGGGGCGCGATTAAGAAGATCACTGCGCTGGGCGGCAAGGCATTGACCATCAGCGGTCCGGACGGCTATGTGTATGACCCGGACGGTATCGCCACGGAGGAGAAGGTCAATTATCTGCTGGAGATGCGGGCCTCCGGTCGCGACCGCGTGCAGGACTATGCAGACAAATTCGGCGCAGAGTTCCACCCGGGAGAGAAGCCCTGGGGCGTTAAGGGCGATGTGATCCTGCCTTGCGCCACCCAGAACGAGGTGACTTTGGAGGACGCCAAGAAGATCGTTGCAAACGGCGCGAAGTATTACATAGAGGTGTCCAATATGCCCACCACTGCGGACGCCCTCAATTACTTAATGGACCAAAAGGATCTGATCGTTGCACCATCTAAGGCTGTCAATGCCGGTGGCGTGTGTGTGTCCGGTTTGGAAATGAGTCAAAACTCCCAGCGCCTGTCTTGGACGGCGGAGGAAGTGGACGCCAAACTGCACCAGGCGATGATCAATATTCATAAGCATTCCGTAGAAGCCGCAGCGCGCTACGGCCTGGGCTACAACCTGGTGGCGGGCGCCAACATCGCCGGCTTCAAGCGGGTGGCTGAGGCCATGATGGAGCAGGGCGTATTCTGAGGCAAAGCATCCCACGGCTCTTCAGCCGCATAGCAAGGCGGAGCGTGAATAATGGCGGACATGAGCAGATGGCTGATGTGAGAGATGGCATACCATCAGATATGTACCAGAAATGGGAACGGGCATCCGATAAGAGCACTCTGGTGAAGACCCGGGCGAAAGGCCCTGAAAAAGCCGGGCAGAGCTGCTGCGGACAGACAACATGGTTCTGACAGACCCACCTCAAGCAGAGATAGTAAAGAAGCACAAAAGCCAGCACCGGACAGGAAATATCTTGCCCGGTGCTGGCTTTTGCTGTACGGATCACGCTGTAAGCTGGAGGAGCTGCTTCTATGCACCCATCTGAGCGTTTCTTGTTCTAAGGAATTCTATGTTTCGGCATTCTGTGTAAGGAAGCGTTTGTAAAGAGCGGCTGGCCGATGGGATATACTTCCGGACTGATGATCTCCGGGGGGCATAACACCGGAGAATGGCTCCCGGTCTTATCTTGACAGGCCAACGGCCATAGACTTTGCAGCCGGCCTGTGAACTTCATGCAGCGGTGTTGCGGGGAAGGCGATGCGTCTATCAATTCCTCCATATTGGAGGGAGAGGAGCTCATTCGTCACCGCTCTCCTTCATTTGCAGCAATTTGATTAGATCGCTGGTCATTCGGTCAACCAGAAGCAGCTGGGCAGGGGAGAGCCCGGAGAGCTTTTCCATAACGGAGGCTGCCAGCAGATTGGAGTCCGGAAGGAGGGCCCTGCCCCGCAGGATCCACTCTGTGGAGGTTCCGAGAACTTCACAAAGATGAATCACAGTTTCCA
>OLZF01001120.1_pt1 | contig 21786 bp, 18 predicted proteins | sample 1674391 | NCBI WGS metagenome assembly OLZF01 (sample SAMEA103958166, study PRJEB25191) | human gut metagenome | biome: human-associated habitat [ENVO:00009003]; feature: intestine environment [ENVO:2100002]; material: feces | place: Germany | collected 2013/2015
TGAGAATGAATCTTATCAATATCTATCTGAACAAGAGAAAGGGAGAGATAGGATACAGGAGAGAAATGAGTATCGACAGTTAATTCATGACAATATCGAATATGAGATCCTTTGTCAGAGCTATGGAACTGGACGAGTAGAAGAGCTGGTAGAGCTGATGCTGGATGCAATATGTTCGACAAAGCCATATCAGCAGATCAACGGGGAAGCTGTGCCTACACAAGTGGTCAAGAGCCGTTTGCTGAAAGTCGGGTATGAACACATCCAGTATGTGTTTTTCAGTCTTGACAGGAGTACAAGCAAAGTGAAGAATATCCGGCAGTATATGCTGACGGTATTGTATAACGCTCCTGCAACGATCAATCAGTTTTATGATGCTGAAGTTCGACATGACATGTATTGGGGCAAGGATATTCCGGATGGGTAAGAACTTTGTGCCCAGTGGGCACGAAGTTTAAAAAGAGATAGTCATACCTGGTGGATATGGTAAAATAACCTTGTGCCCAGTGGGCACAAAGTAGGAGGAAGAATTATGTTGAGATTTTTGATAAAATTGCCATTTCGAATTATTGCAGCTCCTGTTTGGCTGGTACTTGCAACGGTGAATATCGTGCTGGTGTTCCTGGTCGGATTATCTGCTGGATTCTGCTATCTGATAGCCGGAATCTCTGTTGTGACAGAAGTTTTGAGCATTGGGTTTGGGACCAGTACGGACTGGACAATGAAATCAGCGATTATTACGACAGTAGTGTTTGTTCTACTCCCACATATCGGTATGGGGATAGTTGCAGTGATTGAAGTTGTGAAATGTGGATTACAGGACTTTATTTTTGGATGATTGTGGAAAATATAGTGGCGCTATATGGAAAGGCAGAAATAAACAATGGAAGAATTATATAAAGTGATGGATGATTTGCTTGAGGTGGAATTTCAGATGAAAGCAGGGAGGGATATCCTGAAAGAACTGGAAGAGTTTTATATGCTGGAAAAAGAAACCGAAAAATCGGATGCTAGAAAAGTAGCTGTGCTGATGAAAGGATATCTGCAGTCGATGAAGTCAAATATTCGAGAAATCATTCGTTATATTGATGACACGACACTTGAAAAATCAAATGATAAAAAGAAAGATAAACAGGAATCTGCGAGCACCATATCCGAGGAAGTGCAGGAATTTGTGAATCTGACAATTACAGAGCATATGGGGAAAGCATATTCAGAATGGAAGTTAAAGCAGGATAAAGAGCCAGTAAGTGAGATTGATAAGAAATACCAGAAATTACTGGAAACGTTATCCCAAGAACAGGAAGAAGTGATTACGGAATACTGTAATGCAATTTTTAGCAGTGGAGCAGAAACAGAAGAATTTTTCTATCGACTGGGATTAAAAGATGGACTGAATCTGAAAAATACGGTAAAATCTGTATTAGAAATGATATCATGAAATCGGAAGTTGGAGGATACACGCATGAAAATTGTAATCATTAATGGAAGTGCCAGAAAAGGAAATACGCTGGCAGCAATCAATGCATTTATAAAAGGAGCGTCAGAAAAGAATAAAATTGAAATCATTGAACCCGACAAACTCAACATTGCACCATGCAAGGGATGTGGTGTCTGTCAATGCTCTAAGGGATGCGTCGATAAGGATGATACAAATTCTACAATTGATAAAATTGCTGCCGCAGATATGATTCTTTTTGCTACACCAGTTTATTGGTGGGGAATGTCAGCACAATTGAAACTTATCATTGATAAGTGCTACTGCCGTGGATTGCAGTTAAAAAATAAAAAAGTTGGCACGATTGTTGTAGGCGGTTCTCCCGTAGACAGTATCCAGTATGAGCTGATTGATAAGCAGTTTGACTGTATGGCAAAATATCTTTCATGGGATATGCTTTTCAAAAAATCATATTACGCAACAGCCAGAGATGAACTTGAAAAAAACAAGGATTCCATGAACGAACTTGAGGGGATCGGAAAAAATTTATAAAGCACGTTCCAAATTCCAGCTCTACAAGCAGTCTTTACATTGACATCAGCAACATATGCATGGTATGGTGCAAATAATAAGGTAGAGAGGCAACTATAACGAAGAGCAGTCCTTCATCTCTATTGATTCAAAGAACACAGGAAAGGGAAGAGTAATTTTAGCTATGAAAAAGAGTCTGAGAATGACAGAGGGAAGTATCTCCCAAAAGATCATTTTTTTTGCAATTCCATTGTTTCTGGGAAATCTGTTCCAGCAATTGTATAATACTGCTGATTCCCTGATCGTAGGAAATTTTCTAGGAAGTAATGCACTGGCGGCAGTCAGTTCATCTGGAAATCTGATTTTTCTGATGGTAGGTTTTATTAACGGCATTGCCATGGGTGCAGGTGTTGTTATTGCACGATATTACGGAGCCAAAAAAAGAGACTGCCTGCAAAAGGCAATCCATACAACGGTTGCATTTGGACTTGTGGCCGGTGCTGCGCTGACAGTTTTGGGAATGCTTCTGGCACCAAAGATCCTGGTATTGATGGGAACTCCTGCGGACGTGCTCTCGGAATCTATTGTGTATTTCCGTACATATTTTGCAGGGTCTATGGGTGCTGTCATGTACAATATCTTTGTTGGAGTTCTGCAGTCGGTCGGTGATGGACGCCATCCACTGATATATCTGATTATTTCTTCCTGTGTCAATGTCGTTCTGGATATTTTCTTTATCGCAGGTCTTGGCATGGGAGTCGGATCAGCAGCACTTGCAACCGCAATTTCACAGTTTGTCAGTGCACTGCTCTGTATGGTTCATCTGCTGCGTGTGGAAGAAGAATACCGTCTGGAATTGCGAGAGATTCGTTTTGACAGTTCTATGCTGAAGCAGATCATCCAGAATGGTGTACCATCCGGTTTTCAGAATTCAGTGATCGCGATCGCGAACGTCTTTGTACAGTCAAATATAAATGCATTTGGAAAAATGGCGATGGCAGGATGTGGTTCCTACTCCAAGATAGAGGGATTCGCATTTTTGCCGGTGACCTGTTTTACAATGGCTCTGACAACCTTTGTCAGTCAGAATCTGGGTGCAAAACAGTATGACCGGGCGAAAAAGGGAGCAAGATTTGGAGTTTTCTGCTCGATTACTATTGCAGAGTTGATCGGTATTATCATATATGTGGCAGCACCGGTACTGATCACAGCGTTTAACAGAGATCCTGATGTTGTACATTATGGAGTCATGCAGTCCAGAACAATTGCGTTATTTTATTGTCTGCTGGCGTTTTCTCATTGCATCGCAGCAGTACTTCGTGGATCAGGTAATGCATCCGTTCCGATGATCGTTATGCTCTGTGACTGGTGTTTGTTTCGCGTAAGCTACATTACTGTGGCAGTTCGTATTCTCCCGGATATACGAGTGATTTTCTGGGCATACCCATTGACTTGGGGTATCAGCTCCGCGATTTTTCTGTATCTGTTCTTACGTGGAAAATGGGTTTACGGATTCGAGAAATCCTAATCGCTATACCGAACTTTTTGGTGTGAATTTGATACTGCGATTACTCTACACATAAGCTTTTCCTCATATAACTTACAATCAATACTTTTTCTTACAGCAGGCGTATACCGCTCTTAACAAGCCTGAATCCCATAAAATGGAGCTACACAAAATTACTATGCAGCTCCATTTTTGGTAGTATAACAACACTCTGAAACAAAAGTCTCAATATATGCATGAACTTAAACACTGTAATCAATAGATTTTCTGACAAACTGATTGCCACTTTGTACCAGATTGCTCTCCACCAATTCCCTTGTAACGCTATCTAATATGCTAGAATCAAACGGCTGTCCCGGTTGCCAGTTAGGATTCGCTGCCTTTACTGCCGCATACATAGCAGAACGATATTTGCCCTCATACTGTTTACTGTTTACGTTGATGCTAGACTATATGTATGGAGAAGCACTTTATAAGCCTGAAATGAAAGAAGGAAATCCTATAAGGTTATATAGTTTGGATGAAATCACGGAGATATTCTGTAAATTAGGACTTCGTATTTGTAACAGCTTTGCTGATTTCAGTGGAAAGCCGAGTTCTGATAATGATATTCAATTGATGGTTTATTCCATACGGGAATAAATCTTCATCAAATCTTTATTTTCTTCTGTTAGGTTATATTTCAGTAAGAAATGAAATATAGAAGGAAGGATAGTAAAGATGGAAATGATGTTACAGACACAAAATCTATGTAAATATTTTAGAAAACAGAAAGCGGTAAATAATGTTTCACTTAATATCGAAAAGGGACAGATTTATGGACTGCTTGGACCGAATGGCGCTGGTAAATCTACCACATTGAAAATGCTGACCGGTATGATGAAACCAACTGCAGGAAAGATTTACTTTGATGGAAAACTTTTGGATAGGAAAGATTTATCAAAAATAGGAGCGTTAATTGAAAATCCGCCTATTTATGAAAATCTTTCCGCCAGAGAGAATTTGAAGGTAAGACAATTATTGCTTGGTACAGATGAAAACAGAATTGATGAGGTCTTGCAGATTGTATCACTTACAAACACCGGAAAGAAGAAAGCAGGACAGTTTTCTTTGGGGATGAAGCAAAGACTAGGCATTGCAATGGCATTGCTTGGAGAACCGGAACTTTTGATATTGGATGAACCTACGAATGGATTAGATCCAATAGGCATCGAGGAATTACGAGAGCTGATCCGGTCTTTTCCGGAACAGGGAATCACTGTAATTCTCTCCAGTCATATTCTCTCAGAGGTACAGTTACTTGCAGATAAAGTCGGGATTATTTCAGGTGGAATCTTAGGATACGAAGGAGCATTAAAGCAGGGAGATAATCTTGAAGATTTGTTTATGAATGTGGTAAGAAAAAACCAGAAAGCAGGTGAAATCCATGGTTAATATTATAAAAGCAGAACATCAAAAAGCCAAAAGAACCATGCGAAAAAAGTTTATCTGGGGATTTCCTCTTCTTACATTTGTCATGGCATTTATATTTACTCTTGGGATGACAAATGCTTATGCAGAAAGTGTTTGGAACTGGTGGTATACACTTTTGCTGCCGGGGATGATTGCTCTATTTTGTTATCTTTCTGTGGCGCAGGAGAAAAAGATAAAATACTATCATTTAATGACTATTCCCACAGACAGAAGAAAATTGTTGCTGGGGAAAATTATTTATATTGGGTACATGATTTTGTTTTCTAATGTGATTGTGTTTGCAGGAGCAACGCTTGGAGGCTTTCTTCTAACGACACATGTTCCAGTTGGAGGAGCGTTGATTGCAGTATTGTTTCTGACGGTTTCTGAGTTATGGGAGATTCCGGTAGCTTTATTTTTAAGTGAACGATTTGGAATGATTGTAAACCTGTTCGTCTGCCTATTTATTACCGTCAGCGGTGTGGTAATATCACAAACCAGAATCTGGTATGTACTTGTTTCTGCAATCCCTATGCGAATGATGTGCCCGTTGCTTCATGTTTTACCAAATGGACTTGCCGCAGAAGCAGGGAATCCTCTTTTGGATACGGGAGTCATTGTTCCGGGAATGTGTCTCTCAATCATCTGGTTTGTTTTTGTAACGGTTCTGTTTTTGAAATGGTTTGAGAGAAGAGAGGTGAAATAAGATGATTGGAAGATCTCTTAATGCAGACTTGCGAAAGATGAAAGGAACATCTGTGATTCTGGCACACTTACTGATTCCGATTATAACCAGCGTTATATTTTTAATATATTACTTTTTTTCACCATGGAATGAAAATATGAAAGTGATTGCATTTTATCAGGCAATAGGAGCAGGACTTCCGGTACTTATTGGAATTTTTACAGCAAGTGTGATGGAACAGGAACAAAATGCAGGTGATTTTCAAAATCTGTTGTCTTTACCGGATAAACCTGCAGCATTTTTATCGAAACTGTTGATGCTACTGGTTTTGTGTCTGTGCTCTATCCTATTGACAGCAATCATATTCGGAATTGGATTTGGAAGAATCGCATCAAGCGATATCGAAATCATGAAAGGATGTATATTTGCAGCATTGCTGCTGTGGGGAAGCAGTGTTCCACTTTATCTGTGGCAGCTGATTCTGGCTTTTCAGTTTGGAAAAGGGGTATCCATTGGAGCAGGGATTATATCAGGACTAATTAGTGCATTGATGCTTACCGGACTTGGAGATTATGTGTGGAAATATGTATTTGTCTGCTGGACGGGTAGAGTACCATATACTTATCTGCAATCTGTATTGGGAGAAACTAGTGTAGGTGAATGGTTGTCATTCATACCAGGTTGCTTAATATTTACAGGGATTAGTATGGTATACTATTTTTGGTGGGTAAACCACTGGGAAGGAAACAGAATATCGGAATAGAATCGAGGGAAACTATGGCAAAAATACTGGCAGTTGATGATGAACCGGCAATTCTGGAAATGATAGAAAGCATTTTGAATAAGGATGGACATCTGGTTACCAAAGTAAGTAATCCACTAAAAATTAATATGGAAGAATTACATCGTTATGACCTGATTTTACTGGACATTATGATGCCTGGAATTGATGGCTTCGAATTATGCAAAAGAATCAGGGCACTTGTGGATTGTCCGATTTTGTTTCTTACGGCAAAAACGGAGGAAAACAGTCTGGTAAACGGACTTTCTTTAGGAGCAGATGATTATATTTCAAAGCCATTTGGAGTGATGGAACTTCGGGCAAGGATCAATGCACATCTTAGAAGAGAGCACAGGGAACATTCTGTCCGAATGGTTTTAGGGAGAGTCTGCATTCAGATGTCTCAAAAGAAACTGTTGATGGATGATAAAGAACTTCCGTTTACGAAAGCAGAGTACGAAATCTGTGAATTTCTGGCTAAAAACAGAGGACAGGTTTTCTCGAAGGAACAGATATTGGAAGCGGTCTTTGGCTTTGACAATGAGAGTAATGACAGTACTATAATCACGCATATCAAAAATATAAGAGCAAAATTTGCGGATTATGATTATACACCGATAAAAACAGTCTGGGGGATTGGATATAAATGGGAAGAGTAAAGAGAAGCAATGCACTCAGCAGGATTTTTATGAGATATGTACTGGTCATGCTTGGATCATTAGTTGGTTTGGTGATTGTTGCTTGGCTGCTGCTGTGCCTTTTGATTAGTGTGGGCTGTATTTATCCGGCAAATTATGCAGAGCAAAAGATTAATGAAGCGTATGATACGATTCTACGTGCAGATAAAGTGACTGCTGAGATGATTCCCGCACTTTGTGATTATGTAATCTTTTCAGAGAATGGAGAGAAAATAGGTGGAGATCTGTCAGAACAATACGAACAGATAGCATGGAATGTTGCAAAGTACGGAAACGCATCCGGGAAATATTTTTATAAAGTAATTGTAAGGGAAAATGAATATGTTGTATTGCAATATCGCCTGACACCTCAATATCATTCAGCTTTTTTGAGGGAGCATTTTATAGGACCACAGAATGTGATGAGTATTATGTCTGTGATTGGAGCGGTAGCGATTATCATCATTCCGTCCATACGTTTTGGAAAAAGAATCAAAAAGCAGATGCAGCCTGTATTAGACGCAATCGGACAAATAAAGGATCAAAATCTGGAATATGAGACATCCTGTTCCGGTATCAAAGAGTTTGATGACTGTTTATCGGCAATCGATGATATGCGAGATGCATTGCGAGAATCTTTAGAAAAGCAGTGGAAAACAGAGCAGGAAAAGAAACAGCAGATGTCTGCTTTGGCGCATGATATTAAAACACCTCTTACGATTGTACGGGGAAATGCAGAACTACTTTCAGAGACTGAACTGACCACAGAACAGAAGAATAATATCACTTATGTTTTGAACGGCACAACACAGATACAAAGTTATGTAAAACAGTTGATAGATGTCACAAAATCATGGAATTGCAGTGATGTTACCTATACAACGGTGAGGTTAGAAGATTTTTTCGCAGATATAAAGGAACAGGCACTCGGACTGGTAGAAATCTATCACCAGAAAATAGATTGGAAGGCGGGACAAAGTGATAAAAAGGTAACGATTGCTTATGATCCAATGTTCCGGGCCGTAATGAATATGATTCAGAATGCAGTGGAGCATACAAAAGAAAATGGAATCATTTATATTGACGCAAAGGAGCAGGATGGCCGGCTGACATTCATTGTGGAGGATAGCGGATCAGGATTTACAAAAGAAGCATTATTGCATGGCACAGAGCAGTTTTTTATGGATGACACAAGTAGAAATGGCGAAGCCCATTATGGGATGGGACTATTTTTTGCAAAAACTGTGGCTGAAAAATATGGTGGAGGTATTAAACTTTCAAATTCTGAAAATACAGGTGGGGCGAGGGTAGAAATATTTTTCCTGAGTAGTCAAGAAACAAGCTAAATAGACCGCAATTAAGCTATGTAAAAGAAATTTTACATGCTTTTATCTAATATGTAAAAGCCTTTTGATAGACATTACTACTACGTTTGCTGTAATCTCATGGAAGAAGGAGGCATACAGAATTATGATAGCTGATAAAATTAAAAATGCTCGTACTATTCTTTATTACATAACTATCATTATAGTTGGGATTATATGCACATATAAGAAGAGAATAATATAACTTTTGTTATGATATCAAATGATTTTTTCATTTAATATAACATTGCATTGGATGAAAAAATGTGTTTGGAGATGAAAACATAATCGAACTGAAGGTTGACGATTCAAACATAAAAAGAGCTGGGTGGCATCTACCCAGCTCAATCTTCTACATGGAAGACATCTTCCACCAATAAATTAAAGTATTTAGAAATCCGTAGCATAAACTCGGCAGATGGGGTGCTGTCCCCACGTTCTATCCTGCCGACAGTTTTGGTGCTGAATCCGATAGCAGCGGCAAGGTCATCTTGGTAAATGCCACGCTGTTCTCGGATTTCTCGGATATTATTGGTAACCGCCATAAAAATCCCTTCTTTCAGTTCTATAGAATTTTCTTATTGTCAATTATGCAAAATGATGTGTCCGATAAAAAGGACTTGCAATTTTATCGGTAATGTCCTGTAATAGCAGAAGCATCAGATTTAAGGTATATCTTGATGCAAACGAAGGTAATAATCCCTCTGCAATTTCTTTACTTCCGTGATACAAAATCAAAACTTTTCTCCTTCATCCTATACTTCCTCGGTGTCACTCCATACTTCTGTTTAAACGCCTTGATAAAATGGCTGCAGTCACAAAATCCTGTCTCCTGGCTGATATAAGTTAGGTCAAAATCTGTGAATTGCAATAAGTCCTCCGCTTTTTGCAGTCTTATCGTGAGAATCATCTCCTTGCAGGTCTGTCCATAGTACTCCTTGAATATTGCGGCAAAATACGAATAACTCATATGAAATTTTTCTGCCAGCTCCGCCACCGAGAGATCTTCCTGGTAGTGCTGTGAAATGTACTCAGATACCTCTGTAAATTTTTCGCTTAATACAGTTTCCTTTTTCCTTTTTTTTATCTGAAAGCCTTCCTGCTTCCAGATACGAAGAATTTCTGCCATAAGAAGACAATAATTCGAATGCATAATAATGTCATAACCAAATTGCTTTTCTTCTAACGCCTTCACTGATCCCTGAATCAGCTGCTTCATTTTTTCCTGATTAAATTTCTCTTTCGAAAAATAAACTGATAGCTTCTGCTCCACTGCGGCCATGGCGATCAGACTCGAAATCGATGGAAGTGCCGAACCGGATATATTCAGATGTGCCGGATCGAATTTCAGGACATAGTAACGGATTGGAAGCTGTCCTGTTGAATAAATTGCATGAGCCATCTGTGGATAAAATACGATCAGATCTCCCGGTTCCAATACATAATTCTCTTCTCCTGCCTCTACATACGCCTTTCCCTCCACCATGTAAAGAATCTCCACAAAATAATGCCAATGTGGAAGAATTGGGAACATCTCAGATGTCTGTGCATCAAATAAAAAGGCTTCATATGGTTTGTTTAATTTGTCTAAACATTCAAAATAAGGTTTCACAGATTATCTCCATCATAGATTTTTACAATTTTGTAATAGATTCATTATATCATATCTTTTTTCTACATGATATACTTTCAGCAGAAAACATCCAGAAACTATATAATTCGAAAGACAGGAGGTTTTTACCAAAATGAAAATTCAAAATCAATTTGGATATATTAAAGGAATTACATTTGCCCCATTTCACAAACGTGGTTCTCTTTCTACACAGATTGCCCGTGACAGTTTTGATTATATGATAGAACACACTTCTGCTGATTTCGTAATCCTTGCTCCTGTAGGGCTACAGGACCACGCACACTCAGAAGAGATCTGTTACACTTCCAGTGCCACATTCTCAGATGAAGAATTAATCAATATGATCCGCTATGCAAAAAGCAAGCGCATCCGTGTTGCCTTGAAACCTACCGTTAATTGTAAAAATGGTGTCTGGCGTGCTTACATCAGTTTCTTTGAAAAAGATGTTCCATGTGAACCGAAATGGGAAAACTGGTTTGCCTCTTACACAGAATTCCAGACACACTATGCCAAAATTGCAGAAGCCGAACAATGTGATCTTTTTATTGCAGGATGTGAGATGGTAATGACGGAACACCGCAGTGAAGAATGGAGAAACGTAATCGCTGCGATCCGAAACTATTACCACGGACCTGTTTCCTATAATACCGATAAATATCAGGAAGAAAATGTAACCTGGTGGGACTGTGTCGACATGATTTCTTCCAGCGGATATTATCCGATTGATCAGTGGGAACAGGAACTTGACCGTATTGAAAAAGTCGTTCAGAAATTCAAGAAACCATTCTTCTTCGCCGAAGCAGGATGCATGTCCAGAAAAGGATCCTCACTGGTGCCTAACAACTGGGCAATTCAGGGAGATTTACGTCTGGAGGAACAGCCAGACTGGTATCGTGCTATGTTTGAGGCCTGTGCAAAGCGCTCATGGGTCAATGGTTTTGCCATGTGGGAATGGGCCCCGGTTATTCCGTCCAGAAGTATTGCATCAAGAGATACCAGCTACGAAATCTGCAACAAACCGATACAGGAGGTTATTAAAGACTACTATGGGAGAGACACAAGAAAATAGCATACAACAAACTTCAGAACAGGATCTCTGGCAGGAAGAAGCTGCCATGATGCACATCTTCAGCCGGAACAGAAAAAATAACCTGCGCACGCTTCTTTCTCTTTTCAAGGGACACTATGGCGCGCTGGTTGGTTCCATTTTCTTTTTCATTATCAAGCATTCCCCAACCTGGGTTCTTCCAATCGTCACAGCTAATATTATCAATGCAGTGACAGACCACAACGGGAATATTACCAAAATTCTGATTCTGAATACCATCCTTATGATTGCATTTCTGGTACAGAACATACCAACCAACTACATCCATACCTGGCTCTATGCTAAAACGGTACGAACAGTAGAGAAAGAACTGCGCGAAGCCCTAGTCTGCAAGCTTCAGCAATTGTCGATTACCTATCACAAGGAAATGCAGTCCGGAAGGCTTCAGTCGAAGATCATGCGAGATGTAGAACAGATACAAAATCTTGCATCTCAGATCTTTATCTCTCTTTTGACTATCATTCTGAACATTGGTGTATCCTTCGGAGTGGTCATCTTCAAAAGTCGGATAGTATTTCTTTTCTTCCTCTGCACGATACCGGTTTCTGTTTTGATCATTGTTGGTTTTAAAGGAAAAATCAAAACCCATAACCGTGCTTTCCGTAAAGAAATGGAAGAAACTTCTGCAAAAGTAATGGAAATGGTTGAAATGATTCCTGTAACTAAAGCTCACGCTCTGGAAGATCAGGAAGCCCGTAAAATGAGTGAACAGCTTCGTAAAGTTGCTGAAAAAGGGCTTCAGCTTGATATGATTCAGACATACTTTTCTTCAATCAGCTGGGTTGCATTTCAGATCTTTCAGGTATTCTGTCTTGCATTTACAGCCTACATTGCATGGAGAGGAATCATCGGTGTCGGAGATATCACCTTATACCAGACTTATTTTTCCAGCATCGTCGCTCAGATTGCAAGTATAGTGACTTTGTTGCCAATCATTGCGAAAGGCCTGGAATCCGTTGAATCGATTGGTGATGTGCTTTGTGCAAATGATATTGAGGACAACTGTAGGAAGAAAAAAGTAGTTGATCTGAAAGGTGAGATTACATTTCAGGATGTATCTTTTACTTATAAAGGCAATGAAAAACCGGTATTAAGTCATCTGAACTTCAAGATTCAGCCGGGGGAGACAGTTGCCTTTGCCGGTGGTTCCGGCTCTGGAAAAACAACAATCCTCAATCTTGCCATCGGTTTCCTGAAAGCTGACAGCGGACAGGTATTGGTTGATGGAAATGACCTGATGGAACTGGATCTGCACAGCTACCGAAAGCAGATTGCCGTCGTTCCACAACAGTCCATTCTCTTCACCGGAACTCTCCGCGAGAATATCACCTATGGATCTGAATCTATCTCCGAGGAACAGTTATGGAATGTCATCCGTGCAGCCAACCTGGAAGAAGTTGTCCAGAAACTGCCTGATGGTCTGGACACGATGATAACAGAACATGGGGAAAATCTTTCCGGCGGACAACGGCAGCGCATCTCCATTGCCCGTGCATTTTTACGGAATCCGAAGATCCTGATTCTGGATGAGGCAACTTCTGCGCTTGACAGCATCTCTGAAAAGAAGATTCAGGATTCAATCCAGAAACTTGTGAAAGGACGTACCACACTGATCGTAGCCCACCGTCTGTCTACCATTCGCAATGCTGACCGGATTGCTGTGATTGAAAAAGGAAATGTTCTGGAATGTGGCTCTTACGAAGAATTGCTAGAGAAAAAAGGCGCATTTTATCGGATGGAGAAAATGTAAAAAATCAGTAGCTGGTTAGTTCAGAAACCTGTCTGTGGGATTGATCTGGAAAGAGTAGAAAGAAAATAGCTGGACAGATGCAGAGACACAGAGAGAGTTGATTTTCATCGGGAAAGTAAGAAAAGATCCAATCACAAGGGTATTGATTCATGAAAAAAGTTCTCTTGCGCCACCAGGGGAGACAATGGCATTTAAACTGGGAGACGAAGAAAGTTTTCGATGGGTGGCAGAATCATTTAAATAAATACAGATTTTTATAGATACCTTACCTGCCACCTGTCGTCTGCCGGTGCATGAATATGGGTTAGATAGTGCTGATATAGAAGAAAATAAATATGTCGATAATGTATCTGGTTTTGGAATTTTAGCTGGTTTTAGAAGTTGGTATATTCTACAACATTGCAATCTCTATGGCGGTGATTATCAACCTTTCAATACTTACGCATCGTTAAAAAAACAGTTAATCCTAATAGTTTCAGTTACAGACTCTGTTTGATGATATATCTGTAGTGCAATATCCTTTTGTTCTTTTGAATACATAAAAAGGCTCCTTTCGAAGCCCTATAGTAGTCCAGAATTTTGTCCGTACCCTCCACTCATCACATATATGGAGTTAGCAATCGCAGTTTTCACTTCTTCTTCTTTTTTGCACCAAAACAGTTAGAAACGATTACGCCTATGCCGGAGGAAAGTCCCGTACATAATGAGAAAAATAAGAAACTTATCATGCCTACAGAACCAACAGCTCCATAATAGTAGTTATTCCTATTATAGATGGATATTACATACGAAACAATGAATGAAATGATACAGAATATGCATTATATGCGTGACTTTTTCCTGGCTTTAGTTTTATATTTCCGACTTTCTGGTTTTCCGATATTCCCTCGGAGAAAATCCCTTCAGCTTATGAAATAATCGGCTGAAATAGAGCTGGTTATCGTAGCCTACAATCTTAGATATTTCATTGATGGAATAGTTGGTTGTCTCAAGCAAGACCTGTGCGTTGTTGACACGGAGCGCAACAATAAACTGCATAGGAGTAGAACCCGTGAACTTCTTGAAGCTTCGTATGAACCAACTGACGCTCATCCCCTTGGATGTCGCATATTCTTCTATATTGATATCACGGTTATAATTTTCGTTAAAATATGTCATGGCGGTATCCATCTCGTGGTCGAGATATTCATTTTTTAAAACTTGCTCTCTGGTAAGCTCACGTTGGAATATGATCAGAAGATGACGGAGCAATAATGTGAGCATTTCTTCGTAGTTATCCTGACAACGTTGTAATTCTATAATAATTCTCTTAAATACACGCTCATATTCTATGGATGTACCAACCGGGAATATTCTCTCGTTATCTGGGAAACCATATTTTCTTAGGATATTTTTTACATCACTTCCAGTAAAATGAATCCAGTAGACTCCTGTCTTATCTTCCCCATAGTATTCATATTTCTGAAGCTCTTTTGGGCGGAATATGACAATGTTACCAGCGGGAACAATTGTTTCGTTATCAACAGTATCAAAATGAAAATGTCCGCATCCGGCTGCAATATATATAATCTGAAAATCAACACGTCCTCTTGGGCGATAGGTTGGCATCTTTGTGTGCTCAGACAAACGATAGATTCCGCAGCTACCGACAATCAGTGGTCGGCTTTTATCCTTAAAATCCATATGTGAATGGTTCAAATAACCGGTGTTCATGTACATAGGGCAGCACTCCTTTCACTCGATACAATAATCACGATTTCTTCGTTCTTCGAACTCTCGAAATCGTGCCAGCCATGCGCACTCCGGACTATCGTCCTGCGTGCTTATGACTGTTTACCCATCAAATAGAAAAGTGTCCGATGTTGCAAGCAGTTCGTCCACTTTTCTGCTTGATGGGATTATTGTATCATTTTGTGCATATTTTGTCCATTCTAGTTTATAGACATAAGAAATGGATTAAGGTAATATAAATCTAACAAAAGCGAGAAAGAAAAAAAGCAGACAGTAAGGAGAAAACTGTTAGCAGGGTTACAAGCAACAAAAAAGTGTATAAACTGTATGAATGAAGGAGGATTATTTATGATCGTGCCACGTTACTATGAGGACTTAAGTGTATTACATGACAATACGATGCCGGCGAGAGCTTATTACATGCCGGCTTCCAAGCGGATGGATGACCTGGTAGAGCACAGAGAGCTGTCAGACAGAATGCAGCTTTTGAATGGTACATGGAAGTTTCAGTATTTTGACAGCATCTATGATATGAAGGATGCCTTTTATGAGGATGGTTATTCGGTTGAGGGCTTTGACGAGATCAAAGTTCCGAGTGTATGGCAGATGGCAGGTTATGATACACACCAATACACAAATATCCGTTATCCATTTCCGTTTGATCCGCCATATGTGCCACAGGATATTCCATGTGGAGCTTATGTGCATACCTTTGACTATGCAAAGGATGCTGCAGCACCAAAGGCATATCTTAACTTTGAAGGTGTGGATAGCTGCTTTTATGTATGGTTAAACGGCACCTATGTAGGCTACAGTCAGGTGAGCCACATGACCAGTGAGTTTGATGTGACAGACGTATTGCGGGAAGGAGAGAACCGGATTTCCGTGCTTGTGATGAAGTGGTGCGACGGTTCGTACCTTGAAGATCAGGACAAGTTCCGTATGAGCGGAATCTTCCGTGATGTGTATCTCTTAAAACGTCCGGAAAAGGGAATCCGTGATTATCGCATTACAACACAATTAGATTCAGACATTGCAAGGATAAATCTTACAGCAGTATTTTACGAGCCGACAGAGGTTCGGGTAAAGCTCGAGGATAAGAATGGAGCAGTTGTTTCCGAGGGTGTTATTTCTGAGAGTGGAGAATCGACTTTTGAGATTGTAGATTATACACTCTGGAATACAGAGAATCCGTATCTGTATACGATTATTCTGGAGACGGAGCAGGAGGTAATCGTAGACCATATAGCACTCCGCAAGATCGAGATCAAGAATCAGGTAATCTACTTAAATGGACAGAAGATTAAATTCCGTGGTGTGAACCGCCATGACTCCGATCCGGTCACCGGATTTACAATTAGCATGGAGCAGATCAAGACAGACCTTACCCTGATGAAGCAGCACAACTTCAATGCCATTCGTTCCAGCCATTATCCAAATGCACCATTTTTCTATGAAATGTGCGACCGCTATGGATTTATGGTGATTGACGAGGCAGATATCGAAGCACACGGACCATTTATGCTGTATCGAAAAGAGGATACGGATTACAACCGCTTTAAGCGTTGGAATGAGAAGATAGCAGATGATCCGGTATGGGAAGCTGCGATTGTTGACCGTGTGAAGCTGATGGTGGAGCGTGACAAGAACCGGTTCTGTATCGTGATGTGGTCTATGGGAAATGAAAGCGCTTATGGTTGCAATTTTGAGAAGGCACTGGCATGGACAAAGAAGTTCGATTCGGAGCGGATCACGCAGTATGAGAGTGCCAGATACCGCAATTACGATGTAACCTATGATTACGAGAATCTGGACTTATACAGCCGTATGTATCCGGCACTTACTGAGATAGAGGAATATTTGGAAAAGGATGGCAGCAAACCATTCCTTCTGGTGGAATACTGCCACAGTATGGGAAATGGTCCCGGAGATTTTGAAGATTATTTCCAGATGATACAGGCAGAGGATAAGATGTGCGGCGGTTTCGTGTGGGAGTGGTGCGATCATGCAATCGCCCATGGTGTAGCCGAAAATGGCAAGACGATCTATGCCTATGGCGGCGATCATGGCGAAGTAATCCATGACAGCAACTTCTGTATGGATGGTCTGGTATATCCGGACAGAAGGATACACACCGGACTTTTGGAGTACAAGAATGTATACCGACCGGCAAGAGTAGTATCGTATGATACAGCAAGCGGTGAGCTGGTGCTTCACAACTATATGGATTTCGATGATTTGAAGGATTATGTTGAGATTACTTACGAGCTGTCACAGGATGGACTTGTGATCGGAAAGGGGAAGCTTTCTGAAGGATCCGTATTACCGCATTGTGATGGAAGCACGACCTTAAAGCTTTCAATTCCGGAGAATGGAAAGGTATATCTGAAGCTGTTCTATAAGCTGAAGAAGGACATTCCGCTTCTTTCCAAGGCGTATGTCTTAGGCTTTGACGAGATAGATGTAAGCAGTAAGGGTGCAAAGAATCAGCAGGCAGTAGGCTGGCTTACAAAGGAAGTGCCTGATACGGGTATTCAGGTACAGGAAAATGATACAGAGATCATCATAAAGGGACGGGATTTCTCCTATACGGTCAACAAGCGGACGGCACTTTTTGACAGCCTGACATTTGCAGGCAGAGAATATATGAATCATCCGATGGAACTGAACATCTGGAGAGCACCGACGGATAACGATATGTATATCAAGGCAGAGTGGAAGAAAGCCCACTACAACGAAGCCTATACAAGAGCATACAAGTCAGAGGTGATTCAGGGAAAGCACGGAGTAACTGTGACAAGTCAGGCTTCGGTCGTGGCAGCAACCGTGCAGAAAATTATGGATGTGACAATCACTTGGACGATTGACGCAGCCGGAAGAATTGGAGCGGATATCGCAGTGAAAAAGGATGAGGAGTTCCCGGATCTACCAAGATTTGGTGTGCGGATGTTCTTAGATAAGAAGCTTACAGATGCAGGGTTCTTCGGTATGGGACCTCAGGAAAGCTACCGGGACAAGCATAGAGCAGCAAGCCACGGATTGTATCGTCTGAAGGTTTCCGATATGCATGAGGATTATATCCGCCCACAGGAAAACGGAAGTCACTACGACTGCGATTATGTGGAGCTTGGCAACAGCCAGTACGGTATCACTGCCGTTGCAGAGGAAGATACATTTTCATTCAATGCGTCCTTCTATACACAGGAGGAGCTGGAAGAAAAGGCACATAACTATGAATTGATAGAATCGGACAGTACGGTATTCTGTCTTGATTATGCACAGAATGGAATAGGCTCTAACAGCTGCGGACCAGACGTGTTAGAAGCATACAGATTTGATGATAGATTATTCCGGTTCCGGTTTACACTGGTTCCGTATGTGAAAGGATAATGATATAACTCGTTGACACAGTATTTTCCCGAATATCGACGTATAAGTCCGGACATACGGGGATATTCGGGATACAAGAGAACAAAAGTAAAAGCATTTAGAATAATATAGGCATCAGACTGTTTGACACATGAAATTCTAAACATGATTAAGATGAGGAGTGATTCTATGGAAGAAAAAAAGTATTTAAAATGGTATAACAAAGTCGGATACGGATCCGGCGATATAGCAGGAAATGTAGTATATGCATTTTTAACATCCTTTGTGATGATTTATCTGACGGATTCAGTCGGACTTGCAGCAGGTATAGTAGGTACGTTGATCGCAGTTTCTAAACTGTTTGACGGATTTACAGACATTTTCTTTGGCTCGATGATTGATAAGACACACAGCAAGATGGGTAAGGCAAAACCGTGGATGCTTTACGGCTACATTGGATGTGCGATTACACTGGTATGTTGTTTTGCGATTCCTACAAGCTGGGGAAATACAGCACAATATGCATGGTTCTTTATTGCATATACATTGTTAAATGGTGTGTTCTATACAGCAAATAATATTGCGTATTCAGCACTTACTTCTTTGATTACGAAGAACAGTAAAGAGCGTGTGCAGATGGGATCTTATCGTTTCATCTTCGCATTTTCTACAAGCCTTTTGATCCAGTCTGTAACCGTAAAATTTGTTGATTACTGCGGTGGAGATGCAGCAGCATGGAGAACGGTAGCAATCATCTATGCAATTATCGGTCTGATTGTAAATACAATCTCAGCGCTCTCCGTAAAAGAGCTTCCGGAGGAGGAGCTTAACGAGGGAGAAGTAAAAGGAGATGAAGAAAAGTATGGACTGGTTCAGGCATTTAAGCTTCTTGTAAAGAACAAGTATTATATGATGATCTGTGGAACATATATTTTACAGCAGCTTTATAGTGCCATGATCGGTGCTGGTATCTACTACATGACATGGGTATTGAAGAACAAGAATCTTTTTGGTCAGTTCGCCTGGGCGGTGAATATCCCGCTTATTATAGCTCTTATCTTTACTCCGACACTCGTTGGCAAGTGGAATGGTATGTACAAGCTGAATCTCAGAGGATATATCATTGCCGTTATTGGTAGAGCGTTGGTTGTTGTAGCAGGATATATGGGAAGTATTCCTCTTATGCTGGCATTTACAGCCCTTGCAGCACTTGGACAGGGCCCATGGCAGGGAGATATGAACGCAGTGATTGCTTCTTGTTCAGAGTATACTTATCTGACACAGGGAAAGAGAATTGACGGAACCATGTATTCTTGTACATCACTGGGTGTAAAGATTGGTGGAGGAATCGGAACTGCAGTATGTGGCTGGTTATTAGAGCTTAGTGGTTATGTCGGAACAAATGCAACACAGCCGCAGTCAGCACTTGATATGATGCAGTTTATGTATTTATGGTTGCCATTGATCCTTGATGTGTTAATTATGATTGTTCTTTCCAGAATGAACGTGGAAGCTGTAAATGAAAAATTGAAAGCTGAAAAGGGAATTAAGTCTGATGAAGTAACAGACGCAACAGAGTATTAAGGTTTATATGTAATGAAAAGCATTGTCTAATTGAACATTCGAGAAAGGCAATGCTTTTTGTGCAAGAAGGTGTATATTTTGAAGGCGAATACAATAATAGAGATTCCTAAGTATGACATTACGTCGGAGAATATTCATTCTATCGTGCAAAAGGAAATCGGAATTGTCTTTACAAAGGTTTTAGAGGATGCAGGCGTTTATAAACGAACACCAGATGGAATTGCTGCATTCAATAGATTTATTGATAATTTATAAAAAGGACCATTTCATTTTTGTGAAATGGTCTGCAAGCTAGGTATTCAGTTTTCACAAAGTAGTCCTTTTAGTATTTTATGCATGATATACATGTTCAAAGTAATCAGCGTAGAATACTAAAAGGTTGTTCATATAATTCTTAAACTTGTTCATAATGCGTACCTCCTTTCCTTATTTACAAGCTGATTATAGAATAAATACAATGTGATTGCTTGCCAAATCGAAAGAAAAAGTAGACAAATCTTGCAAAGGGGGCGTAACCAATGCATTTATCATTTGTTGATACAAAAGAAGAAATATTAGCTTTAAAAAGAAAATCGAAGCATGTTGCTCCGCATTTACATAATGCATTGGAGATCGTATGTGTGACAAATGGAACACTGGAGCTGGGAGTTGGACAAGAGTTATACCACATGGAAAAGGGAGATATTGGTTTTGTATTTCCTGATATTATCCATCATTATCAGGTTTTCTCTTCGGGAGTGAATAAGGCGGTTTACATTATTTCTCCACCATTTGCGATTGGGAAATATGCTGATATTATACAGACGATGGCACCGGATTACCCAATCATAAAGGCAGAAATGGTGGAGCCGGAAGTATACCGGGCAATTAATGCCATCTTAGATACAGACCACATGGATATAGCAGTTATACAGGCATACCTGCAGATTTTGATTGCAAGATGCATTGGAAAGCTGAAACTGGTCGAGAAAGGAGATGTGGGAAGTAAAGATCTTGTTTATCAGGCAGTATCGTATGTGTCTGGTAATTTTAGAAAGAATTTCTCGTTAGATGATATGGCAAGAGATTTGGGAGTGAGCAAGTATGTTTTATCACGAACATTCTCCAAAACATTCCATCGTAATTTCAATCAATATCTGAATGATGCAAGACTAAATTATGCTTGCCATCGCTTGGAAAATACCAGTGATGCCATTACAAATATATGCTATGATAGCGGATTTGAAAGTCAGAGAACATTCAATCGGGTATTTAAGGAACGATACAAAGTTACACCGAGCGAATACAGAAATACAAGCCGTATAGATATAATATCGTGACTATCAAACATAGAGGCAGAGAATGGAAAAGTTGTGGCTGTGATTGGATATAGGCAGTAAATGTGGCAATTCTACCTTTGAGAGGTGTACTTTTTTGCTGTGATAAGATAAGATTGTCATGATGAAAGGAGGAATGACATATGGATATTGCTAAGATTGGAAGATATATCGCAGAAAAAAGAAAAAGAGCTAGGCTGACACAGAGACAGCTTGCAGATAAGCTTGGGAAGAGTGATAAGTCTGTTTCAAAATGGGAACGTGGAATTTGCCTTCCAGACGTTTCAGTATATATGGAACTGTGTGAAATATTGGAAATCAGCGTCAATGAATTTTTAGCCGGTGAAGATATCAGCGAAGATAGTGTAAGAGAAAAGTCTGATGAAACGCTATTGCAGGTGTCAAAGGAAGGAAAGAATAAACAGAAATTTCTGCGACGAATCATTGTAGCACTTTGTATTATTCTGACAGGACTTATCACTGTAATCTCTGTTATAGCGTGTAAGAAGATGAGACAACCCCGAAATTTCATAGAAGAAGTATCGCCGGATAGTGCGGAAATGAAAACTGCGGAACTGATGTCTGGAGCAGATGGGGTAATGATGTTTCGGTATAAGACAAAGGATAACTATAAATGCCTTTTTGTTTACTTGTCTGAATATCAATCCGGAAAAAGAGTATCGCATGAGAAAATTGCAGAAATATCTTTTAATGGTACAGAATCTACCGAAACTGGAATGATAGTGGTTGTTCCTAATTTTGAAAAATTTTCTGCAAGTCTAATTGTGGCAGATAACTATACGAAATACACAACAGAAAATCCAATTTTAAATGATGTTGAAGATCGGAAATATTATGGA
>OLZF01001122.1_pt1 | contig 21757 bp, 28 predicted proteins | sample 1674391 | NCBI WGS metagenome assembly OLZF01 (sample SAMEA103958166, study PRJEB25191) | human gut metagenome | biome: human-associated habitat [ENVO:00009003]; feature: intestine environment [ENVO:2100002]; material: feces | place: Germany | collected 2013/2015
ATATAAGTATATTTATTATTATAAATATGATTATCAAAATACTCAACAGGAATATTAAATAAATTTCCTGTAACTATTTTATATTTATCTTTAAATCCTATACTAAAAATATCACTAATATTATAATTATCAAAACTGTAATGTAAAAGCCATTCTTTATAATCACTTTTATATTTATTAATATTAATATAATTAATAGCAGATATAATTGTATTTCTACCTTTAATATCATCAATATCTACACCAATAATAGTTCTCATATATATTTTATTAATTATTTCATGCAAATATATGTAAATAATATAATAAAACAAATACTATAATATATTATTTAATATATGATTTTAAGGCTCACCACAGCCTGCAAATCTGAATCTTAACAAGACATCAGCCGATAGGGGAAAATGCCATGACGGGCAAAAGAGTGGCATCTACGGGCACATCGTAGCACAGTTTCACATCAGCCGACAAACAAAAGCGGGAGCTACCACGAATAACATCCGCAGCAACTCCCGCACCTCAAACACTAACAACAACTATATATCAAATTCTACAAGCAACATACTGTTCATTGTATTCAACAATATTAAATTGAATATTACTATCATTCTCATAAAGAGTACGAAAATATTCTCTATGAGAAACAGGACGAATCTTCAATCTACCAAAATTATCTACATGACAAGAACGACACGCTTTATCAATCTTCTCTTCACTGAATATAATATACAACTGACGACCAGCATCAGAAGTACAAGTATCAGCTTCAAGATAATATTTACTTTTAAGAAGTTCTTTATCTCTTATATAAATAATATTATCTCTAACAGAATACCAAGCACGTTCCTTATCTATTGTAGTATTAATAACATTATAGAAAAGTCTAACATTACTATTCATCTAACAATATCTTAGTTTGTTTAATATGAAAAGGAACTTTTTCAACTCCACTACGTTCTCCAAATTCAACAAAGAGATGTTTGCCAATATAAAGATGCTTATCTCTAAGTATCATTTGTTGATATTCATGTGTAGCACTAAGTCTTGTTTCAAATTTAGCAGTATTTACATCATTCTGACAAAGAATAATAGGTAAGTCTCTCTTAGGTTCTTTGTAAATGTCAACTATAACAAACTTACCATCAGTAGCAGATTTAAACTTCTCCATATAACCAACACGACGACGACCATATTGATAGTCAGCATCAGGATTACGGAGAATAAGTCCTTCAAATCCAAGACCAATATAGAAATCTCTTGCTTTCTTAGCTTCAACATCATTGGTAATACTACGAATAGGAAGAACTATAATACGTTCCTTATTATTAAGATGAGCATCAAGAGTAGGAAATCTTGTTATCTTAGTAGGCAAAAATCCTTCAAGAAGATGATACCTAAGTTCTTGTCTCATATCTTGAACTGCAACATCATAACACCAAAATTGAAGAGCTTTATTCTCAACACAATTAGCATCTTTAACAAAATGATTAATCTGATTTACAGTATAACCTGGAAGATAAACCTCGCCATCTAATACCCAATCTTCGTCAAGCATATATTGAATAAGTCTCTTATCAAGATAAGTAAGAAGATATTCTTCAAGATTGCTAAGAGTATTCCAATAAATACCCTCACGAGATTGGAATCTAAGTTTTACAAGTTTAAACATATCTCCATTGTTATATTCAGCACTAATAAAACATCTAAGACCGTTTATCTTATATTGTCCAAGCATAACAGGAACTTTATCCCATACTTTACCTGTATAAGATTTAGCAAGCATAGGAAGAAGTCCACCATTATTTTCATTTGTACGATAACTTGGAAGATAAGTATTAAGATAGTCTATAAGGTATCTCGATTGTTCACCCTCTACTTCCTCTACGGGGGGCAGAATAATAGAACCATCATCCTTAATATCTTCCATAGTTACATAACCAGTCTTACGTTTATCATTATATCTACTTTTAAGTTCAGCAACAGGGTCTTTTTGTGTAACTCTATAAACATCTGTTCTAATAGTTTTACCAACAATCCCGTATCTGACTTTAATCTTAGAAGCATTTTCAACTAATTCAGCACACCAACAAGTAGGTACTTCATTATTATTCTTTCTATATAACCATTGTCCCATTAACTTTTAGGTTTAAGACCACCAAATGCAAACGTAACAGCTTTACTACTAAGAATCTTAGCTTTACGTTCAGCAACAGTTTCTTTTTTAGGTTTAGCTTTAACAGCTTTTTCTCCTACTTTGAGAGTATCACCATCAAACATGGATTGAACCTTATCAACTCGTACTTTACGAGTATTACTACGAACTTTCTTACTATAAACAACAGGAGGATTTTCAAGTTCAAATAGTTCATTCTTCTTTAAAACTTCTCCATATTGTTCCATAACTTTAGCATATTCTTCATTAGTCATTCCATTATCCATAGCTTTGTTTAGAAGATAAGCAAATTCTGCATCACTTCTTTGCCAAACATAGCTATTAGTTTGACGAGGACGACCACCATCAGGAAGAACTAAAGTAGCATCAAGTTCTTTTAGCACAACTTGTATAGCTTTATCTATTCCTCCACGTTCTTTAATATGGGATTCGATAAATCGTATATCTTGCGCATCAAGTTCTACCATTATAATGAGCTTTTATCACATTCATGAATCACAATACGTTGTGGTTTACCAATAAGACAATAATTGTATTTAAACCACTCAAATTCATCCCAAGTAGGACGATATTTAATATTGTCTTCAAATTCCACCTCTCCGGTAAGATAACTAAATCCGCTGGGAATAGGATTACCTTTATCACTATCATCAATAAGATGAAGCTTTTTTATGGCAGCTATATCTTCTTCAGATGTAAGGTCAACTTCGCCATAGATATAAATAGATTTTCTACTTACAGTAGCACCGTTATCAAGAGTAGTTTGTTCACGAGTATCAAGTTCTTTCTCTTGTTTCTCGGTAATAGCCCGCATAACAGTAAATCTATCTCCTACTATACCTTTAGTACGGCAGAGGATTGTCTTGGTTCGTATCCCAAGAAAGTTCTGTTTCTTCATAATTATCTACTATATATTTATATGATTTATCTATAAGTTCTTTAATAAATTCAACTGAATATTGACTACGTAATTCTGCAAAGTCTTTAACATCATATTCTCTTGGAATACAAAAAGGAATTATACCATAATTATCTCTAAGCCAAATAGCTTCTCGATAACCAGCATTATCATTATCCATAAGAGAAACAATATAACCATGAGGACAACGACTTCGTAACCAATCATATTCATTCTGTTTAAGTTTATACGATTCGTGAGGAATATTAACAAGACCAATATTCTCTATGGGCGACCCCCCGTAGGAGAAATCAAGAGATATACTGTCAAGATAAGCTCTAAGACTTATTCTATCTTTAGTACTCTTAGTTATTATAATAGCATCATATTTATCAAGTTCAAGATTAAGTAATCCCTCAAGACAATTACTATTAGTAATAAACCTTACAGTACCATGTTTTCTATTAGGAAAATAAAGTTTAATATTATAGATACCTTTTTTATCTTGTCCAAGAATATAAGCATAACAAACATCTTTTCTATCATCATCATAATAATATTTAGGTTCAGGATTAACCTTTCTATTAACATAATATTGTTGAACAGGATATATAAAATTAGTATTAAGATAACTAAGAGGAACATGAAATTTACCCCAATAGTTTTTATCATAATTATTCCATTGACGAGGAACAAATTCAATAATAGGTTTTCTATTACGAGCAGCTTTTATACCATCAGCAATAACTTCATTAATAGTTTCATCTTTATCCTTACCATATATAATATTTCTAAAAGTATAAGCAATATGTTTAAGAACAAAGACAAACCAACCCTTATTAGATATATCTACGTTTTTATGGATAATCTCACTAATAACAAGAGCAGCAGCATCAAAACAATCACCATGAAAATAACCAGCAAAGTCTTTACCTTTAAGCTTACCACGATTGTCGTATCTAAAACCAAAACTCGGATGTTCATCAACACGAAAAGGACTTGAAATAAATTCGCCAGTAGCAATACAATGTTCAATAACATCTGTATCAATACCTGTGTAAGCACTAAAAATACTTACTTGATTAACTTTAGAAAGGATAGTATCTTTTGTAAGACTACCATTATTTATAGTTCTTCTCATATCAACTTCAACATCTTTAACGTGGATAATAAAAAAAAAGGGATAAGACACCAAATATAGCATCTTATCCCTTTATATCCAACTATTTAACTAACTCTTAGAACGGCAGGTCGTCAACAGGATTACCGGTGAAAGCAGGAGCACCACCAAAACCACTATCAGTACCACCCATAGGAGCACCACCCATAACAATACCAGGAGCAGCACCACCCATCATAGGAGCACCCGGAATAGCAGGAGCAGCAGGTTTAGCAGTTTCTTTATAAACAATAGATTCTTTTGCAGCATCTACTTTAAGAAGCGGAGCAACATTCTGTTTGTAAAGCTCAATACAACCCTCACCAACAAAGTTAGTAAAGCCCAAATCGCCAGCTGTAGATTTACCACGAACAACAGGCTGCCAAGCATTCTTAACTTTAGTAAAGCGGAGAAGCTTCATCCAAATAGGAATAAGAGCACCACTTGCAGTCTTATAGACCGGCTTGCCGTCATTGTTCATCAGCTTCACGAAGTTCTCGAATAGACTCTTCCAACCATTCAGAACAACTTCTGCTTCAACGGGAATATAATTACCGTCTTCATCAGTATCTTCAAAAGGCAGACAAAGAGCATCTTCTTCGGCTTTAGTCATAGCACGACCTTTGAGAACAAATACATCCATGATATGTTTCATCCAACCAAGAACAGAATCAACTTTCCAAGATTCTGCACCGCCAACAATAGTAAGAGCATTACTTTCAGCCGGCATCATACGATGAGTAACATAACGACGAATAGATTCATTTTCTTCGTTACTTGCGAACGTAAGAGTAAGAATAGGAATAGCACATCCAGCAAATGATTGCAGACCTTGTACTTCAGCACCAAGAGTAACCCAAGTTACTTCTACATTGTCAAGATGTCCTACAAACAAACCATTTGCACGATTAGCATCACGGCGTTCATCAAATTTAAGACGAGACGCAGCACGTGTTTCATTGCTAATACCTCTGCGACGTTTCTTTTTGGTTTCTTCAACTGGAGCAGCTGCACCTTGTTGTTGTTCATCACCAGCAGCTTCACCTGCTTTAACTTCTTCTTGTTCTTTTTTAGTTTGAGTACTCATTTCAACTAAATTTAAAAGATTAATAAAATATATAGATAAAAAGAGAGCCGCACTTAGATTATCTCCATGCGCGGCTCTACACTATCAACGAAAAGGATTGTCTAACTAACGGACGAGTTATTCAGCAGCAGTTTCATCGTCAGAACCGTCTGCCTTTTTACCTACACGGATAGGTTTTTCTTCTTTGGATTCGCCAAGCACAGCAACTTTCACGGCAACATTTTCATGACCGTTAAAGATTTCTGCATCTACAAGGTTCTCAACGTCAATAGCGAACACACGGTTCAACTTCTCGGCTGTGTCACCCATGTCGGCTTTGAGCTGATTCCATACGTTAGAGTCAGTGAAAGTCAGTGAAACACCTGTACCGGTAGTAGATGCAGGATTTGCACATTTACTTCCTTTGTATTTCGCAACTTCGTCTCCTTGAATAGCTTCGATAAGAACAGCTTTCAGTTCCTCTTCGGTAGCTCCTTCACGATTCAGAGCAGCAACCAACTCTTCATTTTCAGAAGCACGAGCAGATTCAAGACATTCTTCAAAGTGATTGTCAACGTATTTAGCTTTATCAGCTTTTGTCATACGTTCACGAGTTGTTTTCGGGTTACCCTTTGAATCAAATTCTTGGATACCTTTCGCAATACCCCACATATCAAATTCTTTATGGATAGCGATAGCAGCTTCCATAGAATCAATGTCAAGTCCGTTTGCAGTACAGAACTCAACAACTTCCGGTGCTTTGTCACGAATAGCAGCATCAATGTTATCCGCATTGGTTACGAACATAATGTTGTCTCCGTGCTGCAACAGCAACGCTTTAGAAACCGGAGGAGTAATACGGAAACTACCTGCATTTGCACCTGCAACCAATTCTGGTTCATAACTTACATTTCTCTGACCTGCATTAACTGCACTAAAACCGAAAGCCAATTTTCCAAAAGTTTTCATACTAAATTTGTTTTAAAATGTTTATAAATATAAGGTTTATCACCTCTTTGTTATTTCACTTCTTGAGCTTCAATATCAATAATATCTGCATCGTTAAGCTCTGCGCCAGCAACAATCTTAAGTTCACTTGTTTCATAAACTCCAAATAAAATGTCACTTGCAATATCACGAGCAGCATAAGTAAAAGCTCTATGACCAATAAGTATTCGAGCATACTTTTTATAAGTATCTTTCTCGAACATTTCGGCAGCTTGAGCTTCACTAAAACTAAATCTTCCAATAGAATGAACTTCCTTATCACGAACTATACGACAAATATCATATTCAGTCACATAATCTATGGGCTGATTAGGTATTCTATAAACAGGAACAAGTCCTTGTTTAGCAAGTTCTTGAGCATGAGCCGGATTCATAGCAATAGAGAGTTTATTATTCCACTGATAACTCTTATATATGTTATTATTAAAATCTTTAAAATAAAGAGTTGGATAAACATACATAATATCTGTGTCTTTACTCTCTAATTGTTTCTTTTCAGCTTCTTTACGATTACTGCATTTAATACAATAATCAGGAAGTTTATCCTCAACATAAACGTTAAAACCATCTGTATATTCATACAGAGGACTATAATCTTTTGTACATTCCCATGTTAGTCCTGCCTTTGATAATAACGATTTAATAATGTGAATATCAACACCAGTTTTACCATTAATAACGTGCACGTGTTCAAGACAAGTACTAAAAGGTAGATTAAGGTCTTGTGCTCTCATTAGAACAGCAAGTCCATCTTCTACACTCGCAATACCACCTTTCTTACTTCTTGCAACTTGTAGCATAAATGCTTTCGCAGCTTCAAGTTGATTCGGGTCTAAAAGATTAACCCGATTAAGAGTATGAACGTTATATACAACAGGTTGTTTACTCACATCTTTTCTTGTTGTCGCAACGGAATGTTCATTTGCAACAACTTCTGTCTTTTGTTCTTTGTTCTCGTCCATTAATTCAAAGACCTCTCGTTTTGATTACACCACAAATATAAATCTTATTCTATTACTGACAAATAATTCCACAATTATTTTCATTAAAAATATCACTATCTACTGTTTTAGTAGTAATAGTCGTGAATCGGTTCGGCTTGCTCTGTAATAGCTTAGTTTCTTCGATTGTTCCCTGTAAGAACACCTTATATATAATATGTGGTGCACTATTAAAAAGAACTTTATTAAAACGGTATTTAAGAGCCGCAACTTCATCACATAGAGGACTTGTCAAAATCCAAACGTCTACGGCTATTTGCAGCTCGTCTGACGAACTATTTTTCACGGATAATACTTTTAACTGTCCTTGTTGGAAAAGTCGCTCATTCGCGCTGGAAATCGCCTTAGATTTGACGATTCTCGGCTTGCCCTTGTTAGCACCGGACTTGTATAAAACGGGAATCCCATTCTCATCTACAAGAACTCTTGCTTCAATAGCATCATGATAATCACCACAATCAATACCATTTTCTTCAAGGTAAGCAGTAACACGAGCAGCAAACTCTCCACGCTTAGATATAATCATTATTTGTTTGCCAGCATTTTCCTTGACAATATCAAGAATAGCATTAAGTTTAACATCATTATCTGTAACAAGATTACTTCGTTTACGAATAATTTCATAACAAAGTGTAGCCTTATCTAATAGAATATTAGGATTATAACATTCATCAATTTGACGATTAAATCCAATAGTCATATCAAGTTCGGCAGACCAACCATTATTTAGCGCAAGCTGATTACGAAATTCAGCAGCACTAATACCAGTTTTATTATCACCAACTCTTGCTTTTGTAATAGCATCAAAATCTCCAAATATATTAAAGCATTGAGTTATAAAATCAGTATATTTATCATATTCTTCTTTATCAGCAACAGGGAGTAGGCAACCTACTCTTCGTTCCTCTACGGGGGAACTCAAATTAACAGCATTAATATCATTCGCACTTAGTTCTACATTAACAGCAGGATAGTGCTTATATATTTCCATTAGGTTATTAGAGTCGATAACATCTTTAGTAATAATAAATAGATGAAAGTCAGAAGTAGTTCCTACACAATTAACATAATTACTATAACGTTCAAGACCAACAAAAATTGCCAGATTATACACATATCTATACCGAGCATTAACATAAGTTTCACTTAGTACAGTGATATGTTCTTGATTTATTTCATTACTTGTGAGAGCTTCTATAATAGTCCTTCGAGTTTCATATGTATCAACACATATAAAAACTTTTAGGTCAGGATTTTTAGCCATCATCTTCTTTAATATCACTACGATTAGTTTGGCGTATTCCATAGGTCTAACACAATGAATTGTACCATGACCTTTGTTCTCTCGTCCCCACTTATCAGCTAACGTCTCATACATTGACTCAATCGTCTTCATAATAATCTATATTTTCATCAACATAAGCATCAGCATATTCCTCTTCAAAAGCAGCATCATCGAAAAGACTATTAAATTGTCCATAAGCTTTCTTAATACGAGTTCTACCTTTTCCTTTAGGACTAATACCAAGTTTGATAGGATTAATAATCTTCATAGCTTCTTCATAATAATACTTATAATTAATATTACGAAGAGAAATATCAACATCATCAAGAGTATTTATAACAGTAACAGACGAACCAGCAGCCATACGAGAACGAGAAGCAGTATCATTATGAACTTTCTCAATTATGCAGCCAGTATTGGAGATATAAAACCTAACATATCTTTGACATACAACTTGTTGAACTTGCTGATTATTAACAAATGTTTGTTCGACATGAAATTGACGTCCAACGTTTTGTGTCTTACAAAAGTCAAGAATATTAGTAGCTTTACGAAGTGTATCCATAACAGGAACATTCTTAAGAAAGTAATCACTAACTGCTTGAGCAACAATAGGCATATCATATCCTTTCTGTAAATCAACAGCATACATAAGAGGATTAAGAGCACCTTTATATTCAAGTTTAAGACCTTTCTTTGTACGGAACTGACAAATATAGTTATTAACATCACGAGCAATAAGACAATGAACTACATCTGTATCTGCACTCATCTTCGTCTTTTCTTGCCACCATTGAGTTATATACTCATATTTACTTATATCTTTATCATAAACCTTAACCATGATACCATCAGTATTAGCACTAATAATATGAATACCATTAAGTTCAAGTTGTTCACAAAGCATAAGCAACATAAGCTGACCATTAATTGTCACTTCAAGTACAGCTCGTCTGTCATACAAATCTCCTTTTTCAAAACCAAATTTACCATAAATAGAATTTATCACAATCTTCAATACAAGAGCAAGTACATTACGAGGAATACCATCAACAATATCATCAAGACTATGTTTAACTTTAACTCTCGTATCTTTCATCCAACGAATAAGACCAGCAAAAATCTTCTTAAGCATATGAGCAGGAGCAACTTCATACTCTGCCATAATACTTGGATAATAACTGGCAACATCAAAATGAAATATAGTAAAAGGATTAGCATTTTTCTGTTCCCCCGTAGGAGGTGTAGAGATAATAGTCCCACCATCATAAGGAGTAGTACTCCATATTTCCATAGGAATATCTCTACTATGCAAACCACCTGTACCAAGACTATAAACTATATTACCAATCTTAACTTCTTTATTAAATTCTTCTTTACTTACTCTATAAATAGTAGTCTTTTTAATTTCAGCAAAAAGTTTTTGAAGTTCAGGAGTCTTAAATTCTACACATGGGAATATTATCTTACCAAGATTCATACCTGTACGTTCAGTACGTTTACCTTTCCATTTTTCAGGTGGTAGACCACTACGTTCAGAATAGAACTTTTCAAACAATATATCAGCCATATTACTACGACTACTATTAAGTACGTTTACATTATAAACACTACTAACAGAATATCGTGACTTAACTTCTTCTGGATTAAGACGAATAATTTCACATACAATAAACACATCATTTTTATTATAATGCATCATAGGTGGAATATATTCATCTAACATATATCTATCCCACTTGTCAATAAGTTTATTAAGCTTATCAGGAGGTAGTCCTTTATATAATAGATTATCATAATAAAGTTCTGCATCTTTTTCACAAATAGGAGGAAGTTCATATTCCAGTAATTCAAACCATTGAAGATTTATAGAAGTTTGTTTAAGACCTTTTGGTGTAGCTTTTCGTTCACCGGTATCTTTATCAATTCTAACTCCAGCTTTATTAAGAGCGAATATTCGCATAACATCAACATCAACATAAGGAAGTTTAAAACGTCTAACAGTATTAATCTGATAATCGTTATATAGTTTTTCCTTATCATCTTGAAGAGATATAATCTTCTTACTAAGAGTATATAGATACCTAATTAAATCTTTAGTATTATCAAAGTGAGCAACATTCATAAGAAACCCAGCCACCATAAGATTATCGTAGCTAAGTCCATTATAAGTATATACATTAACACCTTTATGTCGCATACTATTAATATAACCAACAAGAGACAATAGTTGACTATCATCTTTATCAGTAATATAAAAAGCATCACATTTGACAGTATCAAGTCTACGTTTAATTTCAGCAACAGTCAGTTTTTGAACCAACGGTATAGGCTTACCTTTATCATTAACGCAATCTGCAAATACTTTCAGATAATCATTAAGACTAATAAATGTACAACTAAAGAAATTAGGAAGTATCTCAACATCTGCAGCTCTACAATCAATCACTATTTCATTGTTATTCTAAACATTATAAGTTACAATATCTTTAGACAAACGCCTAAGTAAACTATTATATTTATCCACATCATAGTGTTTAATTCCAAGAGAAGGATAAAAGTGTAAATGATAATCAAGATTATCCAATACAAAATCAACATCATTAGTATTAGGTTTAGCATCATAAAATAATCTATATGCATCTCCAAATACAAATGTATGTCGATAATAACCAAAACGCCAAACTTCAAAAAAGATACGTTTACATTGAATAATTGAACTATCAAACACTTTATAATCGTTACCAAGTTTACATTTAACAGCACAGGAAAGTAGACAATGTTCTTCAAATACTTTATTAGATGCACGATTATAAATTCTAATAATATCGTTGACTGCATCTTCATTATGTTGTGGAATCACAAACATAGCATTTGCAATACTATTTCCTATATCATTAAATATAACTTTATTTTCGTTTAGAAGTCTTGCTGGACAATTTTGACAAGCTACATTCATTTATAATAAGATTTTCAGGATGTACATAATAGAATGAATATTTATCTACTTTAAATCTTGTATAAACAAGAATATCTTTCGGCTCTTCTATTCCATGCCATCCAAAATCTTTATGAACTCTAACAATAATAAGACCATTTCTCGTATTATATCCTACAATACGTCCATGTTCTCTATTATTAGTTGCTTTATCAAATTCGCAAGGTTTGCCTTTATGTTTAATGGCAAATTTACGAGCTTCATCAATTTTATCTCCCATAGCACAAAAATAATTCGGTTGACGGTCTACTACAAGCAACGTATAATCTACGGAGTAGTTCATCTTGATTTGTATATGGATGTCCATACTTATCATAAACCATATCATTAACATCAACAAATACTGTATTATAAGTTGAACCTTGACTTTTATGAGAAGTTATAGCAAATCCATAATCAATATCACGAGAAAACAATACTTTACCATAAGTATTAAGTATATTATTAGCAAGTAGATATTTCCGTTTAAATCTATAATATTCTTTCCATTTAGAAGCACGAGTAGAACCAGTAGCAATCTTAGCATCATTAATAAGATTATTCAGCTTATTAAAATAAAGATTAATAGTGAATTTATCTTCGTGGTCAATAATACAAAGAGGTTGAGTTATCTTACCACCATGAATAGCTTGAAATTTAACCATGAAACATTTAAAATCATGAGTCGGGTCTTGAAAATCAGTTATATCATGTATAATATACTCTTCACTATTATTTATAATAATATCACTAAAATCATCAACAATAGTAGCATAAGACATTATAAGGTCATTCTTTGTAATAATGTTCTTATCAGTACCTTTTATAATAGACTTTCTAACATAATTATTCCACTGTGTAACACGAGCATTAGTATAAGCAATAATCTTATACATATCAACATTCTTAGTATATTCTTCATTAGTGAATGCTTGTTCAATATGATAATCGAACTCTTGAGGACTACAAACAGTATATCCACAACCACGCTCATTATATTGACTTTTATTCTTAGGATTAGATATATAATTAAGCATATCATATCTCCCACGACTAATATCATTACGAAGAATATCAAGAAGATTACTAATAGGATTATTATCACCTTGTCGAACAGTTTCATTAAGATAGTTAACACGAGTTGCTATAGTAAACGCACGACTAACTTTTTCATTAACCGGAGGTAGCTGACTTGCATCTCCGATATAAATAATCTTAATATGATGTTTCTTACAAAGTTTATTAATATAGTCAACCAGTTTCCCATTAAGCATAGAAGATTCATCTATGATAAGAACTCTTATTTCTTTATCAAGAATCTTAATATTACCAATAGGATTGAAAGCTGGTTTTTCAGGGTCGAAATCTTCTATATCTACATCAAGTCTAAAACCAAACATAGATTGAATAGTATCGACAGACTTACCACCAATAGCATTACTGAATACTCTACACGCCTTGTGAGTTGGTGCAGCACAAGCAATAACACTTGAACTAAATTTGCAATTTTGAATCACATATTTAGTAACAAAAGTTTTACCAGTACCACCAGCTCCACAAAGCGCATGAACATAATCAGTATCAGACCACGGAGCAGCTATAAAACTAATTAAGTCATCAACTGCATCAGCTTGGTCATTGGTAAAAGTAACATTACTTTTGTTATTTTCACCATATACATTCATTACAATTCATTTTCAATATCAAGTTCACCATTTTTTAATTCTTTCCTCATAATCTCTCCACTCATTAAAAGCAAGAGACATACCCTCAACATCAGCAACGTTATAACACGTTACGACATGGAACATAATAGGACTAAATGCAGTTTTAACAAGTTTACCACGAGCTAACAGACCGGGAGCAATAGCGCAATAATGTTTAATATCAGTAGCTTTTCTATTATCTCTGTCACGAATAATCTTAATTCTATGACCATAAGCGTCAAGCCATCGAGCATATATAACTCGTTTATTTCGCGTCTCGTAAGATTCAGTAGTAAGAGGATACATTTTATCCTTATATTTAACTCTATAAACTCCCTCTTTATCTATACATAATATACCATCACATTTAGTCTCTACAACAACATATTTGCTACTTACTTTTTGTCTTTTAGATTTAGCACTAAGTCCAAAAGACACTTTAAAGGTAGGCATAACATATTACTTTCTGTTAAATTTACCTTTAGTAAGATTCGACCGAACAGCACCAATAAGGTCTACTTTACCTTTTCGTCGTTCAGCCTTAGCAGCAGCTTTAGCAGCTTTCTTTGCTTCTTGTTCAGCAATCTTAGCAGCTCGTTGTTCATCCAAATCCACTTGAACAAGTGTATAACCACAGTATTTAGTAAGAAAATCAATTCTTCCCCAAAAACTATTACCAATAAGACTTGTGTTTTTCACAACACTAATCGTTTTACCGTTGAAGGTTACAGCAGGGTTTCTACCCAGTTCTTTAACTACAACCGCTTCATCATATTTTCCCATACTTTACACGTTTAATGATTTGTAATTTAAACTTTATTTTCGTCTATCATATCATTATAAAGACGACTACATTTATTAAGCAAACGACGAGCGACAGACATTTTGTCATCGTCTAAATCAGCAGTATTAAGATTAATAGTAATATTATCATTACTTAATTTAGTAATAGATTCACCTATAGTACCAACTACATCAGCTGCAGTTTGAGCATCAACAGCAATATATCCTATAATCTTAGAGTTATTATCTAATATTTCAATAATACCAGCTTTAGCTTTATTTTCCATATTATTATTTATATAAATATATTAAGTAATAAATAAATAGCACAAATTATACAATCAGCAATAATAGCTCTATTAAGAGTAATATACTTAATGAACTTAAATTCTTCTATAACATGAATAGCAAGAATAAGAAGAATACATATAATCAACAAGATAATCTCGTCCATAATGATTTGTATTAATATGGTCGGCACTACGTGCCTCCGCCGCCCGTAGAGGATGAGAATGAATACAACCTATACCATCTCACTTACCATTATTACCAATAATACGTGAATGAAGCACATCAACAACTCTCTTAACATTATCAGTTAAAGTCTTAATATGTTCTGCACTTTTAAGAACATTATCAGCAAGTTTAACAACTTGTTCTTTAAGAGCAATTTGACGCTTTAGAGCTTCATTAAGTTGTTCTTGTAGTTTATATACACGTTGTCTTAGCATAACAATATCAACAATTAACAACGCTATAACAAGAAGCATAATCCAAATTAAGTTTTCCATGCAGCACTATGTATTTTTCTAACAATATCATCTCTAAAATCCTTGCATTCATGTCTTGCTAAATCTTTAATAAGAATATCACAAAACTCGACATCAGGATAAGCAAATATAACATCAAGAGGTCTACGGTAGTATTCAAGCCATTCTAAATAAGCATCATCATCTCTTCTATGGACTTCAGCAATTTTAGCAATAGCTCTTGCAGAATAATTATTTATAGCAAGCAAATCATGCCAATGTTCTCTGATATATTTAATATCTGACCAATTCTTCGCATTCTTGGCACAGTTATGTTCTATAACTTCAAACCATTGTTTAGCAGCAGTCTTAGTATTATGATAACAGAAATCAACACTATTCTTATTAAGAGTAATATTAATACCATTATCAATAACTTTAAGTTTTAGTTCTCGATTTGCAAAATCTACCCAAGTACAAATAGCAAGTTTATCTTTGAAATAACCTCGCCCAATTCTTACAACATCATAGACATGAACACTATTAGTGTTATCTCTATATTTCATTGATGGTCGTCGTGTACCCATAAGTATTAATGAATTTGGTTAAATGTTCGTATATAGAACCATCAAGATATTCTTGAGTAACTTGGTCATCAATTCTATCTTCAAGTCCCAAACGGATATAAGAATTATCACACTCATCAAGAAGTTTAGTAATACGTTCGTATTTAACTTGGTCATGGACTAAACTATTCATTTGTTCATCTTTACGATAAATAAGTTGTTTAATCACATATAATTCTGCAATACGAATACCAGCATTAAGAGCTTTATAATAATTAGCATCTCTAAAATTCTTATAAAGTTCACCAAGAATACGAATATTATTACCAAGTTTTCTCTTATCAATATCACGAGGTTCAAACGCAATAGTTCTAACATTAGGACACCATTTACCAATATTAGGATACCACATTATCTCTACACAAACACCATAGCGAATATGTAGCATATTAACTACATCCGCAGCACCGCTATTCTTACGAATAATACCTTTACCAAGTATTCTATCAATAGCACTAAGAAAATAAGATTCTACATTATCCATAAAATATAATATTATATAATTAAACAGGCATTTTAAGACTCAATTTGACACTTTCTGTCTGACTAATACAATTAATCATCTGACATATCAAAATGGCATGGCGGGCAAAAGAACAGCATCTACGGCTGTGATACTGTCCGTTATCAGCATATACTCTGGAATGAAATGCAGCACTCTTGTACCAACATTTACATCATAAACTATATGTTCTTCACCATCAGTATCTATATCAACAATAATACCAACAACAAGTTTATCATTCAACCATGTATGCACACGTTGACCACGTTTAAATAAAGCATTATCTTCTATAAATCTTTCTTCAGCAATAGATGCTTCAATATCAGCAATATTATCCATATAAAATCTATATTTAAGTTTAACAATAAGTTTTAAACAACAAAGCCTTATACCACTTTCACAAGCAATATAAGGCATATTCTAAAGTTGAGTTTGAAAAGTTTTGTTTCACACATAGACTATAATATTATAGTTTCGGACTTCATTTCATCCATCATCAGTATGTGAGTTAAAATTAGTAGTGCTACTTTCACAAGCAACACTACTACATCATGTTTAATTATTACAGGATAAAAAAGCTCTTATTTCTTATGCTTCGTCAACTCCGCAATAAGTTCCTCACGCGACATATCTTCATAAGATTTACCTTTACGTTCTTTGTTATCTTTAATAGAACGCATCTTGTTGGCATATCTTTTATCAAGTGCAGAAAGTTGGCTCTTCACAACTGCATGAACAGTTTCACAAACAAGAACAACAGTTTCTTTACCATACTTGGCAATATCTTCCGGAGTAATAGTCTCGATAGCTTTTACCATACAAACCGGACAGAAACAATCAATATCGTCTTTAAGTGCATCTTCTTTCTGACCATCAAGAAATTCTGCAACTGATATGTTGTTTTCTTTAGCAGCCTTAACTGCTGTTTCAATAAGGTCAATAATATGGTCATGAGCACGTTCAAGGTCACACTCTTCTTCTGATTTAGCTTCAGCTTCCATAGCTTGACCAACAGCAGCTTTAAGTTGTTCAATCAAATCTTTACCGCCATCGCGTTCAAGCTTAATCATAAGACCTTTACCAATTCCTTCAATATCTACTATTTTAGATTTCATATCTTTATCTCCTTATTATTTTAAATAACCAAATTCATCTTCACCGAAGTTATAATTATCATCAATGGCTTGCTCTTCGGCTTTAGCAAGTTCATCAATATCATTATTAAGTAGTTCAGCATGAACGTCTACACCTTGTTCGATAGATGTATCTTCATGTTTGTCTTTAGTTTTAATATATGTAACTTTAGACATAATATTTGGCTTATTAGGTAGAGGATGAATAGGATTATATTCCTACACATCCTCTACGGGGTGCACCACTACTTATTTAATCTCCTCAATCCCTTCTTTCTCCATAAAAGTAGCAATAGTTTCTTGCGCATTAGAAGCGAATTGACTAAATGCACTAATAAGAGCAGTTAGAAAGAACTGTTCACGGTAAGAATATTCTTTGATAATACCATCAGAACTAACTCTGAATTTATTCCAAAGAAACTTCACAAAGTTACCTTTACCATCTTTACGAATAACACCGGTTTGTGAAAGATGATTAAGAATATTGAGGCTGGTATATCTACGAATAGCAGCATTATCTTTAGGGATATACGCTATCTCAAGGATATGTTCAGGAACATCAACATTAATCTCACGTTTCTCTTTACCAACAACAGTTTTAGGCTTAACTTTTTCAGTATTAACCTTAGGAGCAGGAGCAGCAGTAGTAACAACAGCAGGAGCTTCTTGAACAACCTCCGGCTTAGTATCTTCTACTTTCGTTTCAACTTTAGATTCTTCAACCTTAGTTTCTTCTACTTTAGGTTGAACATCTTCTTTCTTAGTCGCGCGAGCAGCTTTTTTAGCAGCGTACTTACTTACAGGAGCAGTACCATCCTCTTTCAATTTTGCCATAGTTCGAACTATTTTAATATTAACAATATTAGTTGGATTAGCAGCAGCATTACCAACTCTTATATGACAAACATAATAATACTATTTCTAACTACCAAATTATACAGTACTTTTATTTAGTGGTATAGTGTTAAATTCAGATAAACCACCAAGTCGAATAGTACTTTTATCAGTAGCAGTAATTATATTATATATGTGACTGTACACTTATCAGCACTACGAGGTAGAACTGTGTGATGTTTTATATCACGAGAGTTAGTAGCACCACGTCTACCAACTCTCATAATATTTGTTCATTAGAACCCACTGATTCCCATCATGTTCATTGCCAGCATATTCAGCATTTGCTTAGCCTTTTGACATATCTCAATCTTAACAACATGATTGATGATAGTATCATGACCAAGAGACTGACCATCAGCATCAGAACTACTGAACGGATTCTTATAGATTTCATCCGCAGAAACTTCTTCTTGAACAAGGTCAACTTTAGCACCGGCAAGTATCACCTCAAGACCTTTAGGATTCTGAATAAGCTGATTAGCAGCCCAAGCTGTTTCATCATTATCCTTAAGAACGGATGCAATACTATAAGATGAAGCAAACACAGTAGCAGTTTCACCTTTAGTAAATACACCATCACCATCAGATACATATCCAGGAATACCACGTTCGAGACTTAGACTAACCATAACATAGTTGTCTTTAGGTGTAACAATACTACTGCGAACACGGATTCCAGCAATCTTATTACAACCTTTAGCAAGAAGCTCGGCAACTACCTGCTTATTAGTCTTAATCTTAGACACAACGACACCTTTGTCTTCATTAGTAGGTTCACCACCACCAATTACTTCTTCAACAATAGGATTTTCCTTAGCATTTTCGGCTGCTTTACCATCTTTCAATTCTGCCATAGCAATATTAATTTATTTAGTTAGTAATAGAATTGGATTATCAACGACAATAACTCTTATACAGTTATCATCATTAACTCTCCGAGATTTATTTTGTTAGTGAATGAGTTGTGGATAAAGTGAAAGATTAAGATTATCTCTCACTATAATATCCAGCAAATGATATAATAATCTGACATTATATCACTTAAAGAACATAATCCAACACAAGGTTATTATGAAGATTATCATACAGATACCACCAGCTATCAGAATAGTCTCCGATAACTTGTTTCTATTAGGGTTTGGCATACAGTTATAAGTATTAATAATTATATAGATGTTATTAGAGAAGCCATTATAACTTTTGGTTATGGGCTATAACTTATAGTTATAATAACTTTTGGTTATAATGAACCGTTGGAGTTATAACTTTTGGTTATAATGGAGATAATGTAGTCGCAGCTTGGGCATGATGAAGTCCATGCTTATCAGCATTATCATGGGCATTATCATCAAGATGATTATCATGAGCATTATGAGAAGCATGATAGGCATTATGATGTTGAGTATTAGAATCAGTATTAGGAGAGTAAGAAGCAGTAAGAATAAAATAATAAGGAATAGTAGGAGAATGATGATAAGGATGAAGAACTGCTCGACGTGCAGAATCTCCCCTATCACCATCTCCATAACCATCCTCAACCTCATCACTTCTCACCACCTGTTGGAACATCATCAGCTCTACTCTTCTTACCACCAGTATTACCAAATATCTCCATGACCATATCCAGACTTACTTTACCCTCTTGTAACATATACTGTACTCTTTTAGCACGTTTACCTGTTCCACAATCTGCAATAAAATTACCATCAATATCGAAAATATAACCCAAAATTCCTTGAGCAAGATTACCTATATTGACAGCATATCCTTTAGCAATAGGTTGTATTGCACTATCAGCTATATTATCAAGCTCTTTTTGCAGCTTATCTTTATCAGCTTTAGTATGTTCAAGCTCTTCTTTAAGACCTACAATCTCATTCTGAAGCTTAACATTATCACGTTCAAGATTAGCAACAACCTCATCTTTAGTAGCAACAAATGACTTATAAGCACCACTATTTCTGACAAGTTGCTCCATAACAGCATTGTTAAGAACAAGTTCAGTAGCTTCTGTCACTATAACAGTATCACCGTTAGGTCTAACAACCAGTATAACATTTCCACATTCAATAGCAAATAGTTTCTTTTCCATAACTTTCAACTTTAGTTTTATTATTAATATTAGTATTATCACGATTAAGAATAGTCTTATCAGAACCACTCCGAGACTTATTTTGTAAGTGAATGAGGATTAGGATAAGGATTAGCATAATGAGCCGAACCTGTCACAATGTATCACATTGGCATATGGATTGTCATTAGCAGGTTTATCAGTAGTCTTATCAGAACGATTATCAGAACTACTTCGGGTTTTATTTTGTACGTGAATGAGTTTTGATAACGTTTGAAGTGAAGACCAGTTTCCCAGTCTCCACTACAATTCTATTTCCTGTCAAGTTCAATTCCAAGACAAACAGCAAGTCCAATACTAACAATAACACCAAGCATTGCTATTTCAGTACATCCTCTTTGATTGAACATCAACGTGCCCCACAGTACAACCAAGAGCACAACAATAAGTATGACAATATCTTTCATGATGATAATGATTTGTGGGAGCAGTGTCACCACCACTCCCAATGAATACTACAATTTGACACCAAACAACTTTGTGATGAACACTTGCTGACGTGTCATGTCTGTCACTTTCATGAAGTTCTCAACGAAGTGTTGAGCCACCAAGTATGACATCATCTCGTCCAACTTGACCTCGCTAATCTTGTAGAATATGGCATCATGGCTGTCAGCATCAGCTTCATCAGCTTTCTGAACAGCAGCCTCAACTTCAATAGTAGCATCAGTCAGTATGACATTGAGAACATTGACAAGTTCTTCAACACCGCCAGCTTTGGCAGAATCAAGACGATAACCAAAGGCAGTAGTAAACTTGTCACCAACAGCTTGACGAACTTGAGCAGACAATGCTGTGAGCTGCATACGCATCTGTTTGACATTCTGTTGTTCAAAGGTAATGACACCATCAGCATCAACATTACGAACAAAGCCAAGAATATCATCAGCGATAGTGACGATAACTTTGCCAGTAAACTGTCCTTCAAACTTCTCCATTCTGATTGACTTAATTGTTGTCTTCATAATACAGTCCTCCTATGACCGCTACGACTTGATTAGTAATGACCATGTTTGCGTAGTACAACATGACCAGCAACATCAACGTGATGTGCCAGAATTTGTTTTGTTTGTGAATGAGTTTTGACATTCGCTCAACGATTCGTTTTTGGAAAAGCATGACGGGGGGGTTCGATTCGAGAAAGAAGACCGGGGGGTTCTTTATAGTAGGCTCCCCCACACAGATATAGATTCTAAATACCATATATACCTATATGCCCATTCGCACCTATATCTCCAAAATCTCTATGTTCATCAATCAGATAAAAAAGTTCCATAAACTTCTAAACCAACATTCTTTGAAATCCTCATATTCAAATCCCCATCAAAATCAGCATCTACTCCTAAGCTGATTTTCACGTTAATAATCTCCACAATGTCTCCTAAGTAGATTATCAAGTCAATCTCCACTTCCAGCGTCAGCACTATTTCCATGAAGATTAGCATCAGCTCCATATTCACCATGTCCAGCCACAACCGGTCTTATATTGCCAGTATAATCCACATCATTATCACCATGACAATCTGGTCTATAATCACCATGACAATCTGGTCTATAATCACCATGACAATCTGGTCTATAATCACCATGACAATCTGGTCTATAATCACCATGACAATCTGGTCTATAATCACCATGACAATCTGGTCTATAATCACCA
>OLZF01001129.1_pt1 | contig 21629 bp, 15 predicted proteins | sample 1674391 | NCBI WGS metagenome assembly OLZF01 (sample SAMEA103958166, study PRJEB25191) | human gut metagenome | biome: human-associated habitat [ENVO:00009003]; feature: intestine environment [ENVO:2100002]; material: feces | place: Germany | collected 2013/2015
CCTGATTATCGGCGTCCGGGGCCTGATGAACGATTACTATGCGAAGGACATCGGTAAAAAGATCCGCGCCGGCTATCGCCAGAAGCAGCGAGAGGGCATCGTGATCACGCCGCCCTTCGGTTACTGGAAAGACAAAAACACGGTGCAGATCAAGGTTGACACAGAAGCAGCGGTCACGGTGCAGCTCATCTATTCTCTGTACTTACAGGGGTGCGGGCAAAAAGAGATCGCCCGACGGCTCAACGCTGCGGGGCGAAAAACACCGGCGCAGCTCCGGGCTGAACGGTGCGGCAGAGAGGTCCGGCATACGCACAAAACCCGTGATGGGCAGATCCTATGGACATATGCCAGTGTGAAAAACATCTTGGTGGAAGAAGCGTACACCGGCGTGCTGAACAACCACCGCAGAGAATACAACAACGGAAAAGCCAAGCATATAGACAAAACCGACTGGTATCGTCATGAGGGATTCTTCCCCGTAATCATAGGAAAACAGGAATGGGAGCAGGTACAGCGCTTGCTCAAACAGCAGGCTCGCCCCGCAAACGGCAATCAGGCCAAGCACCGTTACGCGGGGCTGCTGACCTGCCGGGAATGTGGGAATGCGTTCATTCCTATGATTCGCTGCTGGAACGGCAAGAGCCGTGTGGAATATGTGTGCCGTGGATATCATCGGAATGGCAAGAGTTATTGCAGTTCCCACCGTATTCATGAGGAAGCATTGGATGAACAGGTGTGGGCGCTTGTCTCCGCAATGCATGACAGCCGTGCAGAAGAACTGAAAAAGCTGGCACAAATGCAAAAAATGTGGGCGTTGAGGAAACCAATCCTCGACGTCCACATTCTGTCGTTACAGGAAAAAGTGTATGGGTTGGAGCAAGAAATAGATGAGATTGTGATAGAGAAACTAAAATAAGGGCATCCACACTTTCAACTGGTATGATAGCTTTAGATTCCCGATTTTGTCAATATTGGATTATGAAAAAAATATAGTGTTCTTTGTGAGCGCCATGTGTAAATTAGTGCGATTCCTTGACCTGTGGAAGTCCAACTCGTAAAATTTCTTTAACGAGTGGATGAATATGAATCATCTCGCTATCAACTGTTACGAATGAATATTTTGCGGTTTCCCCGAATTCGCTTGCAAAATTTAATGTTTCAGCAATAAGCATCCCAAATTCATGAATGTGTGTATCGTTAGGTAAATCACAATCCATCAAAATAAGACTCCCCATCGCACCACCAGCAAAGTCAAGTTCAATGTCCTGAGAAAAAACCTTAAAGAATTTACAAACAGACGTAGTGGATTCTTTTTCTATATTGATTATATTCTCATTATTAAGGACAAATAGATTGACACCGCAAATCGCTCTATATAGTAAGCGGCAAGACAGTTTTAGGGATGTCTTTAGGGCGAGCATTAGTATTGAAAATGCAAGCATAGCTTCTGCGGCACTATCATAACCTGAACCCAGTTTTAATGAGAATTTTTTTAGATCTGTTGACACGTCTTCACCAAGACTTTTATTAATATCTTTTTCCAAAGAATCAACCAAGATATGCATTGATCGAACATCTAACTTACTAAATATTTTTGTAAAATTTGATGACATAAGAGCCTTATAAACCGTTCCGTTCTTAAAGGCCGTTGCAGCGGGCTGCATATCATCATCAGAAAGAAGGGCCTCTGCATTAGCAGGAACACTCACATCCTTATAGAGATAATATGGGCTTATGGATTCTGCCACATTTTTAGAGTCATTCGCGATATCCGACAAGCATAGTTCGATAAATCTAATTAAGGTTTTATGTCCACGTTCCATTAAAGCACGATCATCCGGCAGCAAAGCAGACGGCTTATAGAATTCTGGCAGTTTAATTTTATCGATATTTTCGTCAAGAAACAAAAATCCATGAAACTCACTATTGCTGTGTTTCGCAAGATATGCAAAATCGCTACGAGCATCCTTAATTGTTTCGCCAGTCTTTTTCTCAACAATAACAGACATATCGTGTATGATTTTTCCTATCATCTGTGCGCTTTCATCTTTCTGAACTTTTTTACACAGCTTGAAAACTTCACTCCGGAAATCTGCGGACATATAATTTCACCCCCACGCAAAAAGCAACTTTTCATTTTGAGTTGTTTAACATAATCTCCTTCTTCTCAAATTGGTTTTTTATCTGGCGCTCGACCATCTCTTGAACCTGATGTTCACCTACAAGTTTTACTGTGTCGATTTCTGAGTATCTTCCTGACGTATACTGTACTTTATCCCCCATAATCTTATTTAACACATAGTTTGGAATCAATCTTCTTGCAAAAAACAGGAATTTTTCAATCAATACTTTTTCTCCAGTAGTGTCCTTAAGAACAAATGGGCTCCAGTGTTCAGGGTAATATCGGCACAACGATGCCAATGTAAACAAGGCAACATACATGTTTAACACTGTAGGGACTGTTATTATTTGACTGTTCTTATTATGGCCAGCTCTCAAATAGCGTTGCCCAGAGTAGGATTCTTCGCTAATGTCTCTTCCTGTTAATTTATGCCTCAAAATAAAATATTCTTTACTGGTTTCCCGTTCTTTCGCAACAGATAAACGCAAATATGATTTATCGAAGTCTTCGACATCCTGCAATAACGCCATTATGTGTTCTTTGTTTTCTTCTGAAAAATATATTTTTTCCATTTTCCCGTCTGGCGTATTAAAGCCCTCTAACATAGCCACTCGCCCAGCATTAACTTCATAGCATTGAACGAAATCAGAACTAATTTCAGCAATAGAATCTAAAAATTCTCTTAGACTCCAATCGCCAAAATTCGTTAAATTTGAATTAAACCCAATCGCTCTCGCAATTACATGAACACCACCGTCTGAAGGACTAAGAAACCTTATTGTCGTATCCGCAATAAAACTCATATGCTCGGGAATAAAAATCTTCATTCCATGGTTGGCTATAATGTTTTTTCTACCACTCAGTAGATTAACCATTCCATAGAGAAGGTTTGTTGTACCATAGTATAATAGCAACGGAGAAATTTGAAGGTTTGCGCCTTTAGCAGATCTATAATATTCGTCCGCTTGCAGGAATGAACCGACTATACAATTTATAGTTTCAGCGGTAGCATGTAATCCTTTTTTTGATAGATAGCGATTGATATTAGCTTCATACGAAAACTGTAACAATTCTCGCCAAAGATCACTTTCCGGATTCTCTGAAAAAACTGAAATCATAAAAACTGCATCCTCCCTTCAAATTGGCTTTCCGTTCGCAAATGATACTATACTTAGTACTGGCATTTGGAGGAGAATTATCTCCATCGAATTTATGACATCGACACATTCTCTCAAACCACAAATTCATTTTATCAGAATATCTACATTATGGGAAGACTCTTCTGATCGCACTTATAAATATTGGTTACAACAGATTGTCTCTAAATTCTATCATTAAAAGAACTGTGAAATGGCGCGCTTAACTAAAGTCGAAAAACACCATTGATTTCTAAAACCTTCAAGGTTCAGACATCAATAGTGCCTTTATATGGTGCGGGCATGGGGACTCGAACCCCAACGCATCGCTGCACGAGAACCTAAATCTCGCATGTCTACCAATTCCATCATGCCCGCATATGAGCTGCATTTCCACATCAGCTGTTTTTAGTGTATCATGTTATGTGATTATATGCCAGAAAAACCTACACTAAGGTGACATCACCTAAATCCTGCGTGTTTACCAATTTCACCATACCCGCGTATGGCTGTTTGCGCAGGGGCAACAGTCCGTATGCAAGCAGAAAGCGGCGGTGTTGGCCGCCGCTCAAAAGCCTCTATTTTGACACGGGGAGGTTCCCGAGGCGGAGCAAAACGCTGTATCCGCACGCCGTCACAGACGGTGTGTTTATCTTACCACAGCCGCCGCTGCTTGGCAAGTGGGCAAACGCAAATGCCGCGCAAAACTTTCTTTCCCGCACAAATTGACAACCGTCCGCAAACCTGCTATCATGCTCTGTCGAAAGCTTGATCTGGAGGGGTGCAGAATGCAGAAATATACGGCGTCCGTCATCACGGCCGGGTGCCTCTGGGGACTGATGGGCCTGTTCACGCGCACACTGGCGACTTACGGTGTGGATTCCATGGGCGCGATCGTGCTGCGCTGCGGCATTGCGGCGCTGCTGTTCGCCATTACGCTGCTCGTGCGCGACCCGAAGCAGTTTCGCATCCGGTTCAAAGACATCTGGTGCTTTATCGGCACCGGCATCTGCAGCCTGTTGTTTTTCACGTATTGCTATTTTCAGGCCATCACGATCATGGACCTGTCCACGGCGGCCGTGCTGCTGTACACCGCGCCGTCGATCGTCATGATCCTCTCACTGGTTTTGTTCCATGAGCGCATCACGGTGCAGAAGCTCATTGCGCTCGTGCTGGCGTTTGCCGGCTGCTGTCTGGTGTCGCTTGTCGGCGAGGAGCACAAACTCTCCACGGTCGGCATTCTCTACGGCCTCGGCGCGGGCTTCGGCTATGCGCTCTACAGCATCTTTGCCCGCTACGCGCTCGACCGCGGCTACTCGAGCAACACCATCAACTTTTATTCCTGCCTGCTGACCACCATCGGCGCGGTCATCATCTGGGGCGCGGCGCAGCCGCTTGGCGTCATGTTCGGCTCGTGGAAGGGCTTCGGCCTGTGCACGGCGCTCGGCATCGTCACGTGCTACCTGCCGTATCTGCTCTATACCTTCGGCCTCACGGGGCTCGAGACCGGCAAGGCGTCTATCCTCGCGTCGTTTGAGCCGGTCGTGGCGACGCTGGTCGGCATCTTCGTGTTCCACGAAAAGCTCACGCCACTGAGCGCACTCGGCTGTGTGTGCGTGCTCTCGGCTGTGGTGCTGCTCAATCTCAAGCGCCGGCAGAAAGCCAACTGAATCCAATAAAAACCGTCCGTTCCCGATCGGGAGCGGACGGTTTTTGCGTATGGAACTTACTTGTTGTTGTAGGCTTCGATGCCCTTGGCCAGCAGCTCCATGGAGCGCTTGAGGGCGTCCTGATTGATGACGTAGGCCATGCGGATCTCGTTGACGCCGGTGTGCGGCGTCTTGTAGAAGCTCTCGGCCGGGGTGAACATGAGTGTGTCGCCGTTGTCGTCAAACTCCTCAAGCATGAACAGCTGGAACTTTTCCGCGTCGTCCACGGGGAGCTTGGCCATGACGTAGAACGCGCCCTTCGGCTCGGAGTAGATGACGCCGGGGATCTTCTTGAGCCCCTCGACGAGCGTGTCGCGGCGGGCCTTGTATTCCTTGCGCACGGCATCGAAGTACTCGGGGCCGACGGTGTAGAGCGCGGCGGACGCGACCTGGTCGATCGTGGAGGCGCACAGACGGCCCTGGCACCACTTCATGGCGTTGTTGTAGAGCTCCGCATTGCGCGTGATCACACAGCCGATGCGCGCGCCGCAGGCGCTGAAGCGCTTGGACACGGAGTCGATGACGACGACGTTGTCCTCATATCCCTCGAGCTGCAGCAGACTCATGAGCTTCTCGCCGCCGTAGACAAACTCGCGGTACACCTCGTCGCCGATGATGAACAGATTGTGCTCCTTGGCGATGTCGGCCATGAGACGGAGCTCTTCCTCGGTGAGGATGGTGCCGGTCGGGTTGCCGGGGTTCGTGAAGAGAATGGCGCGGGTGTGCTCGTTGATGCAGGCCTCGACGCGCTCACGGATGGCGAACTTGTAGTTCTCCTCAGGTGTTGTGGTGATCGGGCGGATGGTCGCGCCGGTCAGCGTGACGAACGTGCTGTAGTTCGGGTAGAACGGCTCGGGGATGATGATCTCGTCGCCCTCGTCGAGGATGCAGCTGAGCGCGATCTGCAGCGCCTCGCTGCCGCCGGTGGTGATGAGCACCTGCTTGTTGGTGATGGGCGCGTCGATCTTGCCGTAATAGTTGACGACCGCGTCGATCATCTCGGGCACGCCGTCGGACGGGGCGTAGGCCAGGACCGGCTGGCTGAAGTTCTTCACAGCCTCAAAGTAAGCCTCAGGGGTGGCGATGTCGGGCTGGCCGATGTTCAGGTGGTAGAGTTTCTTGCCTTTTTTGGCAGCCTCGTTTGCATAGGGCGCGAACTTGCGCATGGGCGAGAGGCCGCACTTTTCGATCTTACTGGAAAATTTCATGTTGCTCCTCCGTTTTTATTTGTATTTTGGTTCTTTTTTGCTCTCAAACACATTCATGATAACGCATTTTTTCGCAAACTACAACTGATTTTTTTGGAAAAATCCGGCCATAAATTTAACAATCGCGTCGCTCGGCGAAGCGCAAAGCAAAAGGCCGCCGCAGCATTGCGCTGCGGCGGCCGGTGCGTATTTGGTTTCGATGTAGGCTCAGACCTTGAAGTCCACGGAGGTCGCGCCCTGATCGTCCTGCTCGAAGGTGTAATCCTTGCCGGGCAGGATGGCGTTGAGCAGGATGCCCACGATGGAGGAGACAGCCAGACCCGACAGGGACACGACGCCGATCTGGATGCTGCCGGAGTAGGTGATGCCGATGGCGAGCACGAGGATGAGGGCGGCGATGATGACGTTGCGGGTGTTGGTGAAGTCGACCTTGTTCTCGACGACGTTGCGCACGCCGACGGCGGAGATCATGCCGTAGAGCACGAGGGACACGCCGCCGATGGTGGCCGTCGGCATGGCGGACACGAGGGCCGCGAACTTCGGGCAGAAGGACACGACGATCGCAATGCAGGCCGCGATGCGGATCACGCGGGGATCGTAGACGCGGGACAGGGCGAGCACGCCGGTGTTCTCACCGTAGGTGGTGTTGGCCGGAGCGCCGAAGAGGGAAGCGAGGGTGGTGGCCAGGCCGTCGCCCAGCAGGGTGCGGTGGAAGCCGGGGTCGACCATGAAGTTCTTGCCGCAGGTGGAGGAGATGGCGCAGATGTCGCCGATGTGCTCGACCATGGTGGCAAGGGACAGGGGCACGACCGTCAGCACGGCAGACCAGAGGACGCCGCTGTCGACCGGGCCGGCAAAGAGGTGGAACACGCTGTTTTTCCAGAAGATCGGCAGGCCGAACCACTTGGCGCTGCTGACGGCAGCGGCGACGGAGGCGCGCTCCGCGGGATCAACGATGAGTGCGAAGATGTAAGAGCCGAGCACGCCGAGCAGGATCGGGATGATCTTGGTCATGCCCTTGCCCCACATGTTGAAGCCGATGACGATCAGGATCGCGACGACGGCGACAAGCCAGTTGGCACGGCAGTTGGTGATGGCGGAAGAGGACAGCGTCAGGCCGATGGCGATGATGATCGGGCCGGTGACGATCGGCGGGAAGTAGCGCATGACTTTCTTGACGCCGAAGATCTTGAACAGGGACGACAGGATGATGTACATCAGGCCCGCGATGGCGACGCCGAAGCAGGCGTAGGCCAGCAGATCGTTGTTGTAAATGGCGGAGCCGTCGGCGTTCGTGCCGATGGTGCGCACGGCGTTGTAGCCGCCGATGAAGGCGAACGAGCTGCCGAGGAAGGCCGGGACTTTGCCCTTGGTCAGCAGGTGGAACAGCAGCGTGCCGAGACCGGCGAACAGCAGCGTTGTTGCGACGTCGAGGCCGGAGAGCGCCGGGACGAGGACGGTCGCGCCGAACATGGCGAACATGTGCTGGAGACCCAGAACGAACATTCTGGGCGCGCCGAGTGTACGTGCGTCGTACACCGGCTCGTTGCCGATGGATTTGTTGCTCATAGATTTTTTCCTCCCGTGAAAATTTAATCTATTCTTTATCCTCTCTCGAGGATGCAGACACTGTTCTCTCCGTCCGTTTCCTGCAGGCGGACGGCCACGACCTCGCTCTTGGAGGTCGGGATGTTCTTGCCGACGTAATTGGCCTTGATCGGAAGCTCCGAATGGCCGCGGTCGATCAGGGCAAAGAGCTGGATGCGCGCCGGACGGCCGAGCCGCATCACGGCGTCGAGCGCTGCGCGCGCGGTGCGGCAGGTGTAGATGACGTCGTCGACCAGCACAACGGTCTTGCCCGCGATGGGGAAAGGAATGTCGGTCCGGTTGAGCACCGGCGCGTCCGCGACCGTGGACAGATCGTCGCGGTAGAGCGTGATGTCCAGCTCGCCGACCGGCAGCTGCACACCGTCGATCTTCTCGATATTTTTTGCGAGGCGGCGGGCCAGCGGCACACCGCGCGTGCGGATGCCGATCAGGCACAGGTCGTCCGTGCCGTCGTTTTTCTCGAGGATCTCATGCGCGATGCGCACGAGCGTGCGGTCGATGGCGGCTTCGTCCATGATCTTTGCCTTGAATTTCAGCTCCACAGCGCTCCCTCCTCCTGGCATAAAAAACACCCTGTCCGGATACAGACAAGGCGGCAACGCGCAGGGAGACCCCGCAAAGATTCCATTGACCGTGACACCTTGCCGGTATCTCGTACCGACTTAAAAATATCATCCTGCGTAAAATACCACCACGGGCGACAATTGTCAATAAGAAATTCACATTTTCGTCACAAAAATTTGTCCCTCCCGTTTTCGGCGGGAGGGACAGGGTACATGATCTTGTGGTCAGGTTTTCTTGAAGCTGTCCTTGAGCGCGACAGCGCGGTTAAAGACCAGGTGCTTCGGGGCCGAGTCCTTATTGTCCACGGCAAAGTAGCCGAGGCGCAGGAACTGGAACGCGGCCGGAGCCTCGGCGCCGGCGAGCATCCGCTCGACCTTGCAGCCGGTGAGCACGGACAGCGAGTCCGGGTTCAGGCACTCCAGATAGTCCTTGCCGTCGCCCTCGGGGTCGGCGTCGGCGAAGAGGTTATCATACAGGCGCACCTCGGCGTCGGCGCAGTTGTGGGCATCGACCCAGTGAATCGTGCCGCGGACCTTGCGGCCGTCGGGCGTGTTGCCGCCGCGGGTCTCGGGGTCGTATTCGCACAGGACCTCCGTTACATTGCCGTCCGCGTCCTTGACGCAGCCGGTGCAGCGGACGATGTACGCGCCCTTGATGCGCACCTCGTTGCCGGGGTAGAGGCGGTTATACTTCTTCGGCGGCTCTTCCATGAAGTCGTCGGCCTCAATCCACAGCTCGTTGGAGAACGTCACGTCGCGCGTGCCGGCGTTTTCGTCCTCGGGGTTGTTCTCAATGGCGAACGTCTCGCTCTGGCCCTCGGGATAGTTCGTGATGCGCAGCTTCACCGGGTGCAGCACGGCCATGGCACGCTGGGCGTGAAGGTTGAGATCCTCGCGCAGGCAGTGCTCCAGAAAACTGTAATCGACCGTGGACGCGACCTTGGACACGCCGATGCGCTCGCAGAAATTGCGGATGGACGCGGGCGTGTAGCCGCGGCGGCGCAGGCCGCACAGCGTCGGCATGCGCGGATCGTCCCAGCCGGAGACGTAGCCCTCCTCGACGAGGCGGCGCAGCTTGCGCTTGGACATGACGGTGTAGTTGATGCCGAGACGCGAAAACTCGATCTGGCGCGGCTTGCACGGCACGGACACGTTGTTCACCACCCAGTCGTACAGCGGGCGGTGATCCTCGTATTCCAGCGAGCACAGCGAGTGCGTGATGCCCTCGAGCGCGTCCTGGATCGGGTGCGCGAAGTCGTACATCGGGAAGATGCACCATTTCGTGCCCTGACGGTGGTGCTCGATATAGCGGATGCGGTAGAGCACGGGGTCACGCATGTTGAAGTTGCCGGAGGCAAGGTCGATCTTTGCGCGCAGGGTGTACTTGCCCTCCGGGAACTCGCCGGCGCGCATGCGCGCGAACAGGTCGAGATTTTCCTCGATCGGGCGGTCGCGCCAGGGGCTGACGGCGGGGGTGTTCACATCGCCGCGGTATTCGCGGAACTGCTCCGGCGTCAGCTCGCACACATAGGCAAGCCCTTTCTTGATGAGCTCCACGGCGTATTCGTAATCCTTCTCGAAGTAGTCAGAGCCGAAGAAAAACCGGTCGCCCCAGTCAAAGCCGAGCCAGTGGATGTCCTCCTGAATGGCTTCGACGAACTCGTTATCCTCTTTGGATGGGTTCGTGTCGTCCATGCGCAGGTTGCAGATGCCGCCGAATTTCTCGGCCGTGCCGAAGTCGATGCACAATGCCTTGCAGTGGCCGATGTGCAGGTAGCCGTTCGGCTCCGGCGGGAAACGGGTATGCACAACATCGACCTTGCCCTCGGCGAGGTCGGCGTCGATAATATCCGTCAAAAAGTTGGAAAATTTCTCTTCTGCCATGATTACACCCCAAAAATTGTAAGCGACCCCCGCAGACGGCGGCGCTTTTTATTTATTTTCCTATTATACAATGCCGTTTCCTATTTAGCAAGAGCCAAAAACTTGCTCTCACCTACTGTTATTTATAAAAGCTTTGTGCTATAATCAATACTGATTTACAATGCCCCGGGATTGCTGTCCCGCAGGGGCGAGCCTTGCTCGCCCGGCAGCTGACCGGAAACCGGCGGGCAGGCAATGCCCGCCCCTACAAGTCTTAGCCACGAAAGGGGGCATCCCTATGCCGACCCCGAATGACCGCGGACCGCGCCGTCCGCGCACGAATACAAGCTATCACATGGAAGGGGACTGGGCCGTCCCCGACCGGGAGCAGGCAGCGCCGCCACCGCAGCGCCGCACCCCCACGCAGGAGCAGCGCCGGGCCGCCGCCCGCAGCCGCAGAGAGCTGCGCCGCAGACGCCGCCGCCTTGCCTTTGCGGGGACGGTGTGCGGTATCCTTGTGCTGTCCGGTGTCATCACGGCGCTGCTGCCCAAGAGCGCCAAGGGTGAGCCAGAGACCCCCGCCGCCACGGCGGAGCCGAGCAGCACCCGGCTGGTGGCCCCCGTGCCCTACGGCGGCGCAGGGGAGAGCAGCGCCGCTGCCCCGGCATTGAACTGGGGCACCGTAGGCCCGCAGCGCCAGACGGCGGACGGCGGCTACACCTACACGGCGCTGCCGCAAAAGCCGGCCGCCCTGCCGGAGTTTGGCCGGGTGGATACCAGCTGGTTTGCGGACGCTGCATTTTTGGGCGATTCGCTGACAGCGGGCTTCTGCGTCAACGAGTACAATATTGATGTGGGCGGCGCGCTCGTCTGCGGGTATGAGGGCATCAGCCCCAACACCATCGTCAACCGCACGACCGTCTCAAGCCCCGACCGCGGCGAGGAGGTCCCGCTGGATGTGCTGACCGCCGCCCAGCCCGCCAAGCTGTATATCCTCATCGGCACAAACGCGCTGGTCCAGCCCGGCAACGATGACAGCTTTCTGGCCTACTACGGCAAAATGCTGGACGAGCTGCGCACGGCGCTGCCGAACACGGCGTTCTATGTGCAGTCGGTCCTGCCCGCCACGCAGGAGAAGATCAGCGACACGCTGCCCGGCCTTGCGCCCGACCGGCTGGCGGTCATCAACGCGGCCATCCAGCAGCTCTGTGCCGAGCGCGGCTGCTATTACCTTGACCTGAACGCCGAGTTTGCCGACGATGCAGGCTGCCTGATGACAGACTTTGCCCAGCCTGACGGCGTACACCTTACAGTGTCGGGCTACAGTCGGTGGGTCAGCTACCTCTGCACCCATCTGCCCTACAGCAAAAACAATCCCTATCAGGCCGGCAGCACCTACTATCTGAGCGAGGATATGAAAAACCTGCTGGCGGACATTCCGTAATGCACAGGCGATAGGATCGCCGAAGGAGCCATTCATGCCCAACCAAAACGAACGACCCAAGTACACGGACCCGGATCATCCCTACTCCGGCAGCGGCCCGCGCTACCAGAACAACTACAGCCGCAGTGAATACCACGCCGGGGACGGCCCGTTCCAGTTCCCGTGGTGGGCCATTGTCATCGGCTTTGTGGTATGGTGGCCGCTGGGATTCATCTTCATCGGGCTGAATACCGCCATGAAGAACGGCAAGCTCGGCGGCTTTGAGGAAAAGGCCCGGGTGCGCACACAGAGCTTTGGCCGTGTCAACACAACGCCGGTCTATGATGCCGAGGTGCGCCCCCTCAACGGCAGCGCGCTGCGCCGCAGCGCCGACCCCGGCGCGCAGCCGGCCGCAAAAAGGCTGAAGGGCGCGGCGCTGGCCACCGGCCTGACGGTGGCGGGTGTGCTGCTGCTTATCTGCGCGCTGGCGGCGCTGCCCAGCGCCATCTACTGGCTGCCCGAGGCCCTGACGGAGGGCGGCAGCTATTGGACCTGGCTGGTCGAGGATTCAATGCCGATGCTGATGTCATTGACCGGCGGCATCGGCTGCCTGTTCGGCGGCTGGCACATCCGCACCTCCCGCCGGATGCGCCGCAAGATCGACAAGATCGTCGGCGATGCAAAGTATATGTACATTCAGGACATTGCCGATGCGCTGCCCTGCAGCTATGACAAGTGCTGCAAGCATCTGGAAAACTGCATTGACGAGGGGCTGTTCGGCCCCGATGCCTATCTGGACATGCGCTGCAAATGTCTGGTGGTCAGCCAGCGCCCGCCCGAGCCAACGCCCGCCCCCGCCCCGAAGCCCGAAAAGCAGCCTGAAAAGCAGACCGATATGCCCGAGCGGGACCAGTACCAGAAGATATTGAACGAGCTGCGCCGGGTCAATGATGCCATCCCCGATGAGGAGATGAGCGACAAGATCAGCCGGCTGGAAGCGGTCTCGGCCAAAATTTTTGAGCAGGCCAAGTCCGACCCCGACAAGCTGCCCCAGATGCGCAAGTTCATGGATTACTACCTGCCCACCTCGCTCAAGCTGCTGAACACCTACGCCGAGCTGGATAATCAGGGCGTGGAAGGTGAGAACATTTCGGAGTCAAAGCGCCGCATTGAGCAGACGATGGACACGCTGGTCAAGGCGTTTGAGAACCAGCTTGACCGCCTGTTTGCCAGCGATGCGCTGGATGTCAGCACCGACATTGATGTCATGCAGAACATGCTGCGCGCCGACGGCCTGACGGGAGATACGCCGTTTAAGCTGTAACCACCCAAACAGCCTCCCTTGTCAAAGGGAGGTGCCGAGCCTGCGAGGCGGAGGGATTCCGACCGCCTTGCGGGAGCGCGTGCCTGCCGCAAGGCCGCAGGAATCCCTCCGGCCGCCTATGGCGTCCACCTCCCTTTGACAAGGGAGGCCTTCTCCGTCCCGCAGCGCACCCGCCTGCGAATAATTGTAAGGAGCCAATATCCCTATGCAAAAATCCACCGGTCAGCTGCATAACAGCTGGCACAATTTCTCGAAATACCGCCCGCTCATCCGCGAGCTGGTGACCCGTGACCTCAAGGTCAAATACCGCCGCAGCGTGCTGGGCTATGTGTGGAGCATCTTAAACCCGCTGCTTATGATGCTGCTGCAGACGCTTGTGTTCTCCTATATGTTCCGGTTCGACATCCCGAACTTCCCGCTGTACCTGATCTGCGGCAATACCCTGTTCAACTTTTTTAACGAAAGCACCAACATGGGCATGGGCAGCGTGTTGGGTAATGCGTCCCTGATCAAAAAGGTGTACATTCCCAAATTCATCTTCCCCATCAGCCGCGTCATGTCCAGCTTTGTCAACCTGCTGTTCAGCCTTGCGGCGATCGTGCTGGTCATGGTGATCACCCGCTCGCCGTTTTACTGGACGATCCTGCTCGTCTGGGCGCCGCTTTTGCTGCTGCTGGTGTTCTGCGCCGGCATGGCGGTGCTGCTCAGTGCGCTGGCGGTCTACTTCCGGGATCTGCAATACCTGTACGGCATCCTGACAATGGCATGGATGTACGCCACGCCGCTGTTTTATCCCATCTCGGCGCTGCCGCCGTTCATGGTGCCGGTCATCAAGCTCAACCCGCTGTACCATTATATCAACTGCATGCGGTGCCTCGTCATGTACGGCACGGTGCCCGGCCCCAACACATGGTTTGCCTGCATCGGCAGTGCGCTCGTCATGATGGGCGTGGGGCTTGCGGCCTTCCGCAAGCTGCAGCGCAATTTTATTCTGTATCTGTAAGGAGTTTCCCCCATGTCCATCATTCAGGTGGAGGATGTCTCGATGCGCTTTAACCTTGCGCAGGAGAAAACCGAGACCCTCAAGGAATATGCCGTCAAGCTGATGAAGCATCAGCTCTTTTTCAATGAGTTTTATGCGCTGCAGAATGTCTCGTTCCGCGTGGAGCCGGGCGAGTCGGTGGCGCTTATCGGCCGCAACGGCAGCGGCAAAAGCACGATGCTCAAGCTGATCGCGGGCGTTATGTACCCCACGACCGGCTCAGTCACCGTCAACGGTGAGATCGCGCCGCTTATCGAGCTGGGCGCAGGCTTTGATCTGGACCTGACCGCGCGGGAAAATGTCTTTTTGAACGGCGCGGTGCTGGGCCATGACCGCGCCTATATGCAGGAGCATTTCAACAGCATCATCGACTTTGCCGAGCTGTGGGATTTTGTCGATGTGCCGGTCAAAAACTATTCCAGCGGCATGATCGCGCGCCTTGGCTTTGCCATTGCGACCGAGGTTAAGGCCGACATCCTTGTCTGTGATGAGATTTTGTCGGTCGGTGACTTTATGTTCCAGCACAAATGCCATGAGCGAATGGAGCAGATGCTTTCCGGCGGTACAACGCTGCTTTTTGTGAGCCACAGCATCGAGCAGGTCAAGCAGCTCTGCAAGCGCGCCATCTGGATCGACCACGGCCGCATCCGCGGCGATGGCCCGGCGGCGGAGGTCTGCGACGCCTATGTGGAGGCCATGCAGCGGGGCGAGTAAAGGCTTCCCCCGAGGGGGAAGCTGTCCGCGAAGCAGACTGATGAGGGGCAAGCTTTCCGCGGCACCCATTACAGGGCAATAACGATACACCCGCCCCTCATCCGGCCCTGCGGGCCACCTTCCCCCAAGGGGGAAGGCAGAACTTTTAAAGGAGACCCCATGCCAAAATCAAAACAAAACCTGACCCGGGAAATTCTGACCGTCGCACTGCTGCTGGCGGCGGTGGCCCTGAGTGAATACTGGTTCTTCCAGCTGTGGCGTCTGGACTGGCACGCACCGATGCTTTACGGCGGTGACGGCATCTATTGGGTCGGGCAGGTGCAGCGCAGCTATGGCGAGCTGACCGGCTCGCTCGGCTGGCCGTTCTATGAGGTCGCGGGCAAGTATAACCCGAACTACGACCTGATCTACGACATCTTTGTCTGGTTTGTCGGCCTGTTTACAAAGGACACCGGCACGGTGTTCAACCTCTATGTGCTGGTCATCCCCTTTGCCAACGCGCTGGCGGCCTATGCGGTGTTCCGGATGGTGGGGCTGCGGCGGTGGCTCAGCTTCGCGTTCGGCCTAACCTTCGGTATGGCGCCCTATGTGCAGCAGCGGATGGCAGGCCATATGATGCTGGCCGCCTGCGAGTTCGTGCCGTTCTCAGTGCTGCTCTGCCTCTGGTGTGCCGAGGACCCCGCCTTCAACCGCCCGGGCAGGGGCTTTTTCAGGAATAAGCGCAACTGGCTGGCGCTGGCCATGGCGTGGGGCATTGCCAACAATGGCGCGGCCTACTACCCGTATTTCACCTGCTTTTTCCTCTGCGTCACGGCGCTCTGCCTGATGCTGCGGGAACGCAGCTGGCGCGTGGGCCTGCCCTGCCTTGTGACGATCGCCGAGATCGTTGGCTGGATGATCCCCGACTTCTTCCCGATGGTGCTGGGCATCCTCAACGGGCAGGGCAGCACGCTGACCAACGGCGTCTACCGCAGCCCGGTCGGCGCGGACATCTACAGCCTGCGCATCAGCTCGCTGCTGCTCTCCCCCAACGGGTACGGCGTGCAGAAGCTTGCAAACTGGCTGGGGCGTTACTTCCGTATCCTGACCACTGATGAAGGCCCCATGTACAACGAGAATGCTTACGGCTACCTCGGCATTGTGGGTGTGCTGGGCTTTCTGGCGCTGCTTGTCCTGCTGCTGCGCAACTGGGACTGGCGGGCCGGCAAAACCGGGACGCCGCGCCTTGGCGACCGCCTTTGGCTGCTGAGCCGCCTGAATGTCATGGCGCTGCTGCTGGCGACCATTGCGGGCTTCGGCGGCATCATCGGTATCCTTGTACGGTTCATCCGCGGCTATAACCGCATCAGCCCCTATATTGCGTTTTTTGCGCTGCTGGCCGTGGGCCTGACGGCGGAAAAGCTGCTGACGCAGTTTACCGGCCGCCGCCGCGGGGCGCTGCTGGCGGCAGCGGTGCTGCTGCTGGGCTACGGCTATTGGGAGCAGCAGGGGCTTTTCACCCCGGATTACGAAAAGGTCCAGCAGATCTGGTATCAGGACGCTGCCTTTATGGCGGAGGTCGAGGACGCAGCGGGGGAGGGCGCGATGCTCTTTACGCTGCCGTATATGAAAAATTTTGAGAACGGCTCGCTCAACAATATGTGGGACTACACGCTGCTGCGCGGCCCGCTGCACAGCAGGACCCTCAAATTTACCTACGGCGCGGGCTACGGCACCCAAAATGATCTCTGGTACAAGGAGACCAGCGCGCTCGAGCCTGAGGCAATGGTTGCCGAACTGCGCGCACAGGGCATGACCGGCATCTATCTGGATCTGGACGGCTATGCCGTGGAGGACCAGCAGGCCACGCTGGCGGGGCTGACCGCCGCCGCAGGCTGTGCGCCGGGCGATGTCATCACAAGTGAGAGCGGGATGCTCTGCTATATCCCGCTCGGGCAGGAGTGACGGATGAAACTGCAAAAACTGACGGAAAAGCGATGGTTCTGGCCTGCTCTCTGCGCGGTGTCGGTCGTGTTCGGCTGGTGGTATCTCAGCATCACGACCTGTGCCCCGCTCGGCGGCGATGATGAGCTGATCAACCTGCAGAACTACTATTATATTACCCATACCTCCTTTGGGCAGAGTGTGCTGGATTACCTCGGCGATCTGTGGGTGCAGTTTACGCTGCAGAACGGGCGGTTCCGGCCGTTCTCCTCGCCGCCGGTGCGCGGGCTGACAAGCTGGTTTCTGGGGGATCTGGTCGGCTACCGCCTGTACATTCTGGCGTGGACCTATGCGGACATTGTGCTGACCGCATGGCTGGTCGGCAAGGCGTCCCGCAGCAAAAAGCTGGGCATCGCCTGCCTTTGCCTGCTGCCGATGATGTTCAGCGTCTGGCAGGACTCTACGGGCAACAGTCTGTATTCTTACGGTGCGCTGGTGCAAAGCACGCTGCTGCCCGCCCTTGTGGCAGGGCTGGCCGTGCTGCGCTGGCAGGACACCGGGCACAAGCGTTGGGCCGTGCTGGCAGGGTACTGCGCCTTCCAGTGCTGTGCCACCTTTGAAATCGGCTTTACCTATATCGTGCCGATCTTCGGCCTTGCGTGGCTGTACACCGATAAGGCGCGCGATGCGCTGCGGCTGACGGTGCCGGTGTTCCTGGGCGAGTGCGTGACGCTGGCCTTCAACATGGGGGCGCGGCTTGCCAACACGCTGCGGGCCGCAGGCATCCTTGCGGGCGATGTGCAGGGCATTGACGGCATATCGCCGAACTTTGACATTCCCGCGCTGCTGCACACCTGGCTGATGCAGATGTCGGCGGGCTTCCCGCTCAACGCGATGCTGGCGGGGCGCGTCCGCCCGGGCAGCATCCATCCGGCGGATGTCCTCTGCGGCGTTATGGTCGCAGGGGCCGCCGTGGCCGCGCTGGCCGCACTGGATACGCTGCCGAACAAAAAGCAGAACCTTTTGCTGTTCCTTACCGGCCTTGCCATGCTCTCCGCCCCGGCGCTGCTGATCGGGCTTTCGCCCAAATACCAGCAGCCCGGTCAGGTGGACTGGCGGCACGGCTACATCCCCCAGACGGTCGAAAGCTACGGCGTCGGCCTGATGGCGCTGGCTGTGCTGGTCGCACTGCTGCGCTGGGCGCGCGGCAAGGCATGGTGGCCGAAGCGCCGCGCCGTGCTGTATGCTTTGCTGGCTGTCTGCATGGCTGGCTCGGTCGTCTGGCAGCGCGCCGCGACCCGCTCGGCCTATGAGGCGGGCGGCCGTGCCTACACAGTGTTTGGCGAGGGTGTCGCCGCCGGTCTGGCCGATGCCGCCGGCACCGACACGCCGGTCGTGACCGATTTCATGATCTGGGGCGGCCATCCCGTGGCGGAAAACGCTTTCTTCCTGCGGTATCACGATCAGGACGCCAATGCCCATGCGCTGCAGGTCTGGCGTACCGAGGAGCACGCCGACGACGAGGCGGTCTACCGGCTGGGCTTTACGCTGGGGCAGGACAAGCACTACGACATTGCGTGGTGCGGTCTGGGCTATGGCGCAAACCCCGATGCACTGACCGATGTGACGGTCTGCCTGCCCGCCGGTACAGCGCAGTATGCCGTGCTGTACTACACAACAGCGGACGGAGAGCAGAAGCGCACCGAGGTCTACCCCGAAAAAACCGCCACCCTGGTGCAGTTGGAAGGCACAGTGCTGGCAGAGAGTATTCGGCTGGAGTAATTTCTTTGCCTTCCCCTTTTGGGGGAAGGTGGCGCCGCAGCGCCGGATGAGGGGCGCGTGTGCCACAGCAACTCGTGAACGGTCTGCATCGGCAAGGCCGCCCCTCATCAGTCAGCGGTCAAGCCGCTGACAGCTTCCCCCGTGGGGGAAGCCATTACACACCAAGGAGGTGCCGCTTTGGCACAGAACAAAAAAGAACGGCTGTTGTGGGGGCTGGGGCTGCTGGGTACAGCGGTATTTGCCTTGCTGATGGTTTGGTTGCACTACCAGCAGCTGATTTCCACCGGATACTATTACTCGGATATTCCGGCCCACATGGCGGGGCGTGCCATGGGCAACACAGGCTTTTCGCTGGTCACAATTTTGCTGCGGTTTGTATTTGGTATCGGAGGTAATCTGGGTACAGCGGTGTTTCTGGGCGCTGTCAACCTGCTGACACTGCTGACTATTGCTTGGGCTATTCGTAAGGTTGTGCCGCAGGTATGCCCCGGTGGAGCGTTGCTTTGGTCGCTGGCTGCAAACCTATGCCAAGCGGTTTGGATGCCTAACGGCGGTTACTGGTATTTCGGCGCTATCACTGGTACAATCTATCACAATACTACCTACATTATGTTACAGCCGCTGGCGCTCATAGCATTTTTTGTTTTTCTATCATTGGCAGAGCATCACGGTCAGCTGCAATGGCGCAGATGGATGACGCTGATGATATTACTTACTGTGGCAACAGCCATTAAGCCTAGCTACCTTTTTGCCTTTGCTCCGGCTCTATTGGCGATGCTGATAGGTGATCTTATCTGCACCCGCGGCAAGGCTCTCAAGTGGGAAATCTGGCTTGGCTGCGCAGTGTTGCCGGGAATTCTACTCTGCATCGTTCAGGCAAAGGTGCTGTTTGCAGGTGGTGATGATTCCGGCATTGCACTGATCTTTACCACTAATTTTGATCCGGAAAAAGTGTTGTGGGGCGTTTTTAATTACAATGCCAAGCATGGTCTTGCGCGCTCACTGGTGTTTGTGGGGGCAGTGTTTTTGTTGCTGTTCCGGCAGTGGCGCAGTGCCCGTGCCTACAAGTTCAGTCTGCTGTTGTTCGCCGTTTCGCTGGCCGAGGGCATCTGCCTGACTGAGACTGGCAGCCGTATGTATGACGGTAACTTGTGGTGGGGCGCATTCATCTGCTATGATATCCTGCTGCTGGAATCATTGATTCAATTGCTGTGCTCTCTGCACAAAAAAATACGCACGCCGGTAGAGGCTGCTACATCGGTTTTGTGCTGCGGGACGTTCGTTTGGCATGTCATCAGCGGTATCGTGTTCTTAGGGCTGATGTTGGCGGGAGTATCCTATGCGGTCATGATCGGCACCGAAAGCTACCTGCTGCAAGAAATGTGGGGCATAGTACTGTGACGAAAAGCAAGCAACAAAAGAATGCTATACTGACTATTGTCTGTTTGCTGGCGCTGGCGGTGTTTGGCGCGGCGATGGTCTGGCTGCATTACCAACAGCTGTGCAGCCCCGGCGGCGGCGATGACCCGTACACCTCCGATCTGGGGCAGCATCTGTACTTTGCGCAGCAGGGCATGATCTATTCCACCGTGTCGCTGCTCATCGGCCCGGCCTACGACATCGCCGGGCGCATCGGCATTGCCGTGCTGCTGGCAGTGTTCCATCTGGCAGCGGTCGCGGTGTTTGCGTGGGGGCTGCGGGCGGCCCTGCCGGAAAGCCCCCGCCCGGTGCGGCTGCTTGTCAGCCTTGCGGTCAATCTGGCCACGGCGGTCTGGATGCCCCGGGGCGGCTACTGGTATCAGGGCACGGTGGGCGGCACGATCTACCATAACACGACCTACATCATGCTGGCCCCCTTTGCGCTGCTGACGATGCTGGCATTTTACCGCGTCTGGCCCACGGTGCGCGGTCGGCTGGATCTGCGCAGCTATGCGGTGTACACCGTGCTGCTGACGGTGGCCACCAGCTTTAAGGCCAACCTGATCTTTGCATTTGCCCCGGCGCTGCTGGTGCTTCTGATTGCGGATTTTGTGCGCAGCCGCGCTAAAAACCTGAAAAACGAAATCCTTATGGGCTGCAGCGTTTTCCCCGGTGTGGCGCTCTGCTTTGTGCAGGCAAGGGTGCTGTTTGCGGCAGAGGATTCCGGCATCCGGCTTATCTTCACGGTGCCGTTTGACCATCACCGTATGCTGTGGGGCCCCTTCAATGAGGCCGGGGTGCTGGGGCTGGCCCGCTCGTTCGTCTTCGTGGCGGCTGTGGGGCTGCTGCTGGGCCGTGCGGCGTGGAAAAGCTTTCGCTACCGGTTCAGCCTGTTCACCTTTGCGGTCTCGATGGCCGAGGCCCTGCTGCTGGTCGAGAGCGGCGAGCGCCTCTACCACGCCAATCTCTGGTGGGGGCCGTTCATCTGCTTCTGGGCATTCTGGTTGGAATCGGTCAGCGTTTTCCTTGCGCAGTGCCGTGCCAAAGCACCGCGGTGGCGGCTGGTCCTCTGCGGGCTGGCGCTGGTCTGGCATCTGGCAAGCGGCGTCTGCTTCCTTGTCATGCTGCTGTGCGGCGTGTCCTACAATGTGCCGATCCTGACCTATAATTTGTGGTAAAAAAGAGCATGCCGCTGCGGCATGCTCTTTTGCGTATATGCAGTTTGGTTGGTTATTCCCCAAAATCCTCGGCGGCTTTTTTCATCATTTTGCGGATCGGCAGGTTGTACGGGCAGCGCGGCTCACAGGCGCCGCACTGGATGCAGGCCCCGGCCTTGGTCTGCAGGGTGGCGTACCGCTCGCGGCCCCACTGCTGCAGGCCGTACCGGTTTAAGTACCCCTGAAACAGAAAGACGCTGGGGATCGAGATACCCACCGTGCAGGGGGCACAGTAGTTGCAGCGGCGGCAGAACTGGGTGCCCAGCGCGTCGCGCACCTTCTGGCAGGCGGCCTCCTCCTCGGGCGTGAGCGGGGCAGTGTTGGCCGTGCCCGCCACGTTGGCGTTCAGCTCCTCCACCGTCGCCATGCCGGGGATGGACACCGTGACTGCCGGGTTGGACAGCACGTACCGCAGTGCCAGGCGGCCATCCTCAATGGCACCGCCCGCCAGCGGCTTCATGTCAATAAAGCCTATATTTTTCTCCGCACACGCATGAATGAGATGCGTGCACTGGGTTTCTACAATGTTATAAGGAAACATGATCGTCTCCACCCAGGGCAGCTCCAGTGCTTTCT
>OLZF01001163.1_pt1 | contig 21131 bp, 37 predicted proteins | sample 1674391 | NCBI WGS metagenome assembly OLZF01 (sample SAMEA103958166, study PRJEB25191) | human gut metagenome | biome: human-associated habitat [ENVO:00009003]; feature: intestine environment [ENVO:2100002]; material: feces | place: Germany | collected 2013/2015
GATTATCATTCTTACTCTTGAAATTAGGGGTTATTACCATCGTGCCATCAACAATCACTTTTATAGATCGAACTAAAATACTACTTCCTGTCGCAAAATTATATTTGAATGTCTCATCGAATCTTGATCCTGTTTCAACGGTATTCCAGAATAATAAAGAATCTTGCGATCCAGCTATTGTAACCTTACAACATCTCTCTTTTTGATTCGCATAACCACCATTACGAAATAAACACGGAACAATCAATTTAGAAATAATATCCTTCTTTTCTTCTGGCCAATTAAATCTTAGTCCATACTCCTTTTGTATACATTCTAAAAGCCAAGATGCACGGACTGAAGGATGATAGGTGACTGAAGTCTCTTCTGTTTTAAATCCAAAATTGATTCTTGATATTATTATCCCTGAGCTATTCTCATAATCACTAATAGCAAGGTTAGGCTCCCATTGTACATAATCTCCAGAAGATGTGAGTTCATTCAACGTCTTCCCTTCCTCAATGAGACTACTTAATGATATGAAGTTTCCCCATGTTAATGCTACTTCTATGGCTTCTGATATAGATAATATCACGGCCTTTCCATTCGGTATAATCTCAATCCCATTCCTGAAATACCTTGCCGAATGGAACTTTCTCGGATAATCCGTAATACATGCCGGCAAATCCGAATGCTTAATAATCCGTTGGTTCCTCACTGTCTTTGGTAACTTAATCGTATAGCTGTTATTACTCACAATCTTACTCAGATCAGTAAAGAGATTACTCTTATAGTTCAATGTGATCTTGGTACTATCATCCAGATCCACCAGTTCACCATCAATAAATAATAAATCGTTTCTCATAAGTTTTGTACTCTTGTTTCAGGTAAAATAATAGCGGCTATAAAATCCTGTAGATCAGCACGGGTTTTCGTGTATGTCCCAACAGACACATTAACACCCATCCATCGGTCTATCTCATCAGGGCCAAATCCCATATACATATCAATGACAGGAGACAATGCGAGTTGGAAAAGGAAATCATACGTATCACGATCCACAAGTGGAGCACATATATTCAAAGTATTACTTCCTGTCTTCCTCTGTTGTCTTCCACTTCCTCCATGATAGCCATTCACATAGTTGTAATCAGTCATATTATTACGTACGAACTCTCCTTCATCTGATACTTGCTGATTTTCATCTCCTTTTCTGAAAAGCCAATAGCAATAAAATCCATGTCTATTTATCCAACGGAGATAAATCCCCTCTGTACAATCATCTAATATCAATTTTACCCTTGATGGAGCATTCAGAGCTTTATGGAAGGTATAATCAAACGTATAGTCGAATACACTTGAATCATCTTTTTTCCCAGGGACCTCAATAACTGCACTATTTGCCTTTGCTAATTCAAGTACGATGTTCCATACTTTCTGTTCTGATAACTCATAGGATGCTGTTTGTTTTCCGTTGACAATGACATTAGCGACATCCTCACCAGATGAATACATGCCAACCGTAAAAGGCAGATTACGGAAACATACTAATGTTCTTTCACCATTATACCTTTCGCCGATCCTCATTGCCCCCCAAATAACAAATGTCTCAAACTGGAAATTACCATCATCAGAACCATCCGAAGCATATAGAATCAATATAACCTTAAATAGCTTTCCTACTTTGCTATCTTTTGCACTGGCTTCTGAATAATCCACATCTTTAAAATCCACTGAATCAAAAGCTGATTGCATAAAGAACGAGGCATCAAAGAAACACCCAGAACTAAACATCTCTCTTTTTTCTGTGTGACTACTTCCTGTCTGTGTATCTATTACAGCCATCCCTATACTTGATCCTGTATATCCAGATACATTTATTACTACCGGATTGAAACAAAAAGATATTTCATCCGGATATTCTACGGTCGTACCGTTAATCACTTCCTTCCTCATTGATACTATTTATATTTATTGATTCTACATCTTTAGCGAATACTGTCATAATACGATCAAGTATATTCTCAACCGTCCTCGGTATCTCATTAGAATAAATATCATCACGCCCTCCATTCCGGTACAAGCTTGTACCTTCCTTCCTGATACGATACGCAATAGCTCCGGCCAAACTCAGATCACCTCTTTCCTGTGGAGTATACTTCGGCTTCCATCTGGCGCTCGGCTCTCTGACATACGGAATAGGGGAGGCACTGATTCCCTTATCCTTCATCCATTTCAATATCACAAAACGAAATCCACCTGGCACTGGACCGGGCTTTCTACCCGTCTCCAGAACTCCGAAATAAGCCCGACCGAGTAACACTCCACCAGCATCTGATATTTGCTTTCTAATGCTCTGCAATGTCCGTCCTGATGCTTTTTGCCCGGCTCGTAGATGATTGGCTATAACTCGCTGCATGAGCGAATCCAACTCATCACCGATTATCTCTAACTGTTTCTCCTTACTCATACGCAATTATAAGCCGACTCCTTTAACGACAATGGAACCCCTATACCAGATAATATATCAGACATCTTTTCTGTGATTACATCATAGGGAATATCGCCCTCGACAGCTTCAAAGTATCCTGATTTATTCACTTCTGAAATAAACTTCTTCGCCATCTCTTTCATAGATGAATAGATTACCTCATTCTCATCACCATCCGCATCTTTAGGCACTTTATCCATGAACACAATATAGCAATTAGGTTTATCCTTCACACGCCCATGATTGAACGTGAACACACCAGAAATAGGCATAACGCAAATAATTGCAGGCAATGACACCTTAGATAATTTGCGATCAATTGCTTTCCAGTCATCGAACACATACGACACCCCGGGGAAGTGTTCTCCCACGATCTCTTTCAATTTACTTTCTACCGTTCTCATCCTCATACACCTTCCTTAATCTTAGTTCATACTTCGCTCTCTCTGAATCAATCTGCAAACACTTATATACTCTCATCCAGGGAACAGACATCACCTCTTCATGATCTTTTATTCCCATACGCTGAGCATAATAGTCCACTGTCCCGAATATTCCGAATCTCAGGCTTTCAATACCTGCCTTTCTCTCTTTATCGGTGGGCTTCCTATTCGTTGATGCAAATAGTTTGTTTATTCTTTCCATCTCTCTGGCTACCCATGCTGCGAACCTGACCACCTCCGTCGCACTGGACTGCATCACTTCATCGGTGCTCATTCCCAGAATCACCCGTAAAGGAACTATGAACATACTATTCACCTCCTGAATGCCTTGGAGTTCTACCACCTGACCGAAAGTTAGATCATTCAGATCATTCGGTACTATCTTATCACCTACATATCCGGGCTTGCTCAATTGTTCAAATTGAAACGGCTGTTCAAAATACCCATGATATAGGAGCTTAAACCACTCCTCAAAACTCATCATCTTTCTTTTTGTCAATACCTCACTCATAGTATACTCTCATTTTATGATATTAAAACTGACATTATGTAAACTCAATCAACTTCCATATAGGTAGCTTTCGCTCCACTTGAAACCCTACGAGCACTCAAGGTCTTTAGACCTACATAGCGGATAGCATCGATTCCATGATTCCAAACCTCGATTGGAACATTCAGCATAACCCCATTCTTATCAACCTTCCATTTATATCTTTTCATCTCTTGGATAATTCCTGTACTTCTTCGGGTAACATTGATCTTATACCTCTGTAGAATCTGGATGCCATTCTTTATGCTGTCTGGTCCTTTAGATGAAGGTCGTACATTAAATCCAAAACTATTTATCTCTGAAATACTCTTCGGTTCGGCACAATCTGCTATCACCACATCTCGCCGCATTATCCCATTGGTCTTCATTACTCGCGCAATCATCGGGTTATCATATCCCGCCTCAAACAATAGCTCATCAACCCATAGCTCACCATGAGCAAGCCTCATATTCTCTAATGCTGTAGGGTCATTGGTATAACCAAAGTCTAACCCATACCAATTACCCTTACACTCCAATACCTCCGGCATTCGATCTACGATCCGGAATTCAGGGAAGATCAAACCTTTCAACTTTCCAGTCTTTCCACGGGCATATACTTTCCAAAGCTCATAATCCTCGATCTTCTCTATCTTCTCATGCTCTTCTTTAGAAAGGAAAGGGTTACAACGGTGATCAGATATGATCAGCTTCACATTCTTTCTCCCTATCACATTGTCGTGAACCCAGAATCGAGCAGACGGGTTATAATCCAGAAAAACCTTTCGGCGAGTACGCATATCAAGCTGCCAATAGATACCGTATGCAATACCATCACACTCGTTTATGAACAATACATCACGTTTACCGGACTTCGCATCCTGTTCATCCTTGAATGAAGTAAATTCCAATACAGAACCATTGATACACCGAATCACCCTTTCGCTCTCATTGATATACGGGAACCAAACCTGTAGAATAGGAGACTGGTTTAGGATAGTCTTTGCATCACGATATGCACCCTTCTTCAAGTTGGGTATGTCCTGACCTACAATCGTAACCACAAGGTCAGGCTCATTCATTGCCATCTCAAAAAGAAGCTGCATGATAGAATACGTCTTGCCTGAGGATGTTCCTCCCTGATTGACTACCGTACGCTCTTCGGTTTCTTTATTCGCCATGAAGAGGTCGGACACCTCAAACAATTCATTTTCGCTCATCATTTACTTCATCTTCTGAACTCGCAAACTTTGCTCCTGACTTCACATAATTCACAGTCACGTTTGTGGCCACCTTTGAATCAACCTCATCCTTTGGCTTCTCTCCAGTGATATCACGGATAGCGTTGAATGCCTGGACATCTCCGGCTGCAGCTTTCTTGAATACACCGATAACTGCTGCCATCTTATTAGTCATGTCCTCCTCTGAGACACCCATCTCTTCCATCAGTTTCTTTGCCTTATCAGAATATACCGGTAACTCACCGAATATCTCACATAGCTCCCTCAACTTCTTTTTCTTCTTCTTGGCCTCTACTGATGCAAGCCCTCCCTTCCTTCCAGCCTCCACCGCTTGATCTCGGCTTACTTTACCTTTTTCAAATGGCTTTAAATTTCCGTTTCCTTTCTCTTTCTTCATGTCTTCATCCTCCAACCTTATCATTTATCACATAATGAATAGAAATCATCCTGAGCCCCTTAAATCCCTTTGATCGGTATATGGATAATAGGGTTGTAATCCTCCAACTTCTTTTTCTTTGAACGACCTTTATTCGTTGTATCCATCTTTACAATATCAGAACCCCACTTTTGGCGTAGAGCTTCTATCTGTTGTTTCTCCCGCCCCCTGTTTCGGTATGATGCACATCCTCCTTCATTCACAGACTGCTTGCATACATAATGGTAAGCGTTCACTCTCAATATGACTCTCTCCAGATTTAATTGCTGGAGCGTCATATCATAATCTTCCTTCAATGGAAGGGCTTCATCATAGAAACACCTATTCCCTTTCATGAAACACTGGAAAGGACCCAATACAGGGGAGACGGTAGAAAATGGGGATGCATGACGGTATGCCATTGGATCAGTGTTTATATTCACTCCCCAGAACTTTGCCCCGATATCCTCTGCAATGATTGAATACTTTTCTATGAACATCAGGAAATCATCTGTCTCTATCTTCTCTTTTATATATCCAAATTGGCTTCCTTCTTGCTTAACATATCTCTCCAGACGGTAGAGATCATCATCAACAATACAAACCACATCATAACCGGCTGCCATCTCCTGACGTAAGATGTAATTCCTTACCCTCGCAACATTTCCCTGAATACCTTTCGGACATGAGATGATCTCTGCATCCGGATGATGCTCTTTATACTCATCCTCTTCTCCTTCATCTACCCAAACTTTACAGAATGGGAGATAAGCCAACGTAAGAACTTCATTCGCTCTTTTATAACTGGGTGCATTAACTGATATCTTCATCTCTTTCTTCCTTTTCTCCATACTTTAATTCAAATATTCTCGTCACTGTAGCACAAATGATCGCTACTACCGGTATCGCACATATAAGCACTATTGCTATTCCTCCAGATTCTATCATGTTGTCCCTTTCTCTTTATGATTAAGAATCTCATTGATTGCATTAGGCCCATTCAATACCCGGCCGACTGAATATTTTTCTCTTCCTTTTGGGATGCTACCATCTGAACGGGTAGAAAGACACTTCACGGACTTTAAACCAAACAAGGTTTTTGCCTGTAACCAATCTACCTCGTTATCGAAATACAATACCAGATAATTATGCTCTTCATTCAATACTTCTGTGAATGGTATATCTCCCTTTACTTCATCCGGCTCCGGCTTTTTCTCATAAATCTCCAGACCGATACACCATTCGGTAAGCTCATCAGCCTTCCAATTCTCTGCAAGGATATCTAAATCATTCTCACCAAAGGCATTATTATCCTGAATGATATATTCTCTGAGCTTCTCCGGGGGAGTGTCTTCCGGAAGAACTTTACATAAGACTGTTTTATATCCCAGTTCCTTGTAAGCCTTCTTACGCTGATTCCCTCCCAGAACTACATACTTTCCATTGAAAGGGTATACCTTTACTTCGCTGAGCTTTCTCATCTCTGGGGAACGCTCAATACTCATCTTCAACTCCTCAAACCTACGCTTTGATATCTTCCTCGGATTCTTCGGCACTCCGGGAATCTGCCCTTTGTTCTCCACCAATAAATCAATTGGTAACTCTTTGATCTCTACATTGAAATCTTCATCAACCTTCTTCATACTCATTTAGAATAAATTTAATTGTTCTGGTACTGGCGCCTCGATCTTAGGCACATAATCAAACTCTCTCACCTCAATTCCTAACTTCTCCATGAACCACTCCGCTACCAGATGACGGTGGCAGAATTTCTCCGGACTCTCATAACATAATAAAGCAATAGCTACCTTTCTATCATTCCTTACCATGATCTCCAAATCCTTGTATACCTTCATCGGAGAATTCATTTTCAATATCCTGCTGAATTCCTTACGGTACTCATCTGAACTAAGCCCTAACATACCTCTTCTGGGGGCTAACTCTACATAGGTACGCCCGCCAAACCAACGGGGAGTGATAATACTAATCGATACTGGAAGAATATTACTTTCCTGTAATCGCTTAAGCTTTCCGAAATAACTTGTATAAATCTCCATTCTCTTATCTTTTTGCAAATGCACGCAAACAACAATAAAGAGCAAACAGAAAGACGCTTATACACATCTATCCGTTTGCTCTCATAACACAATCAACCTCTTAATTAATCTATCGGGACCCACCCAGGAATAAACTTAATGTCTCAGAGAATTTCCCTTCCTTAATCCACTGACGGGCTATCTCGGGTGGGACTGCTTCGGCTTCCCTTTTCACTCTCTCCCTTTCTGCATCTTCCTTTTCCTTCCTGTCATAATAGGATGCTAACGCTTTCATACGTTCCGCTATGAACTTCTTCATAATCGACATCAAGCGGACAGTATCGAGGATTCCATAGAACTCTCCGAAGGTTCCTGACTTTACTTTCAGGAAGAACAATGCAACCTCCGCGATATTCAGATGGCCATACTCGCAACTGATAATATGCGCCGCTTCATCCTTCTGCGTTGACTTCATCTTGTCCCTTACATTGCAAAAATCATTCAAATTCTCAATCATTACCGCTACCCAATCTCTCAAGACTTCAATGCCATACACTTCACGAACCTCCCACATCGTAGGGTAATTCATTTGACTACATGAGACATAATCAGCAGCACACTCTCGTAACTTCCATTGAATGGTAGGGTTGAATCTCGTGGCGAATTCTGTCGGACCACCGAAGGACTTAATGATCTCCGTTCTTCTCCCAGAACTTACGCTCGCTCTCTGCAAAGCGTTCATTGAGCGATTCCTTGTAACCATCTCCTTCACCGCTCTTTTTGCTACAGCTCCGATTGCTTTCATACTGTTTCTCCTTTTGTTTATCGTTCAATAACCATTTGTTTGCTAATGAGTCCCAACGCCAGATCACGGCTCCCGAAGCCGTATGCCATCCCAGACTATCATAATGAAAATAGAATTGTTGTGCCTTCTCCTCTGCATCTACTACTCCAAGTCCAGAATAGAAATCTTCTACCTCTTGTAAGGTAGGAGGGACAAACTCTTTTTTCTTTCTCTTCTCTGGTTTTGCCACCTTGAACAGCTCATCTAAAGGCTTCTCAATCTTCTTTCTCTTGGGTGGCTTCTGATCCGGCTTCTGTTCTTCGAACACCGGGGTAGGTTCCGGAGAAGGCGCCGGTATCTCATCTACTTCGATATCCTCCGGTATTACCGTTTCTGCTTGTGGCTCTGCTGTTCTCATCGGCCTGCCTACCTCGACATTATATAATATCTGGTAAACAGGGGCAGAAGACCTTCTTTCTCCTTCTGTGAAATCGATCAGGCCGCGGTCCTTCAACCTGCTTCGGACTGCACAAATTGTTTTTCTGGGAAGTCTTAATTCAACTTCTATATTCCTTGATTTTAATTCAATCTTATCTTTCCATCCTCTCATGTTACATTGATTCAATAAATAGAAATACAGATAAACCTCATACGGTGAAAATGGCTCAATCCTATTCATCCGCCAGAACTGGTTTATCATGTCAATATAACTCATCCTATATACTCTCTAATGGCTTTTACAAACTCCTCCATCGAATGACAGACAACATACTTTCCTTTTACCTTCTCAACTAATCTCTGAAAGATGATCTGGCTCTCACTCTGTTCTCCGCCTGGCTTCTTCATCTCAATACATAAGAATGCATATCCTGATCTGGGCAAAAGCAAGATCAAATCTGCAACTCCTTTTCTAACACCTTCGTCCTTCATGATCTTTGCGGTCCAGGCATTTCTTGCACCACCATTGGGCACAGCAAAAAAAAGTGGTTCAATGGTAGGATACTTCTCCCTGAACCACTTTACACAATCTTTCTGAATCTGACTTTCTGTCTGAGGCTTCATATTTGCATATCATTAGATAAATTACTCTATAAAAAAGTCTTGGATATTCCCGCATTTATCACACTTAAAAGCACCGATCCAAACTTCACTTTCCGTAACAATGGACTTTTCAAGGATACCTGATTCATAAGGTTCAGCATGAGGGCTGTAGAAGAAAGTACCCGTGACAAGTGCAAGTCTACCACCGCATTTGCTACATACTTGTTTTTCATTATCTTCATTCATATCTTATTGTTTTGATTAAATCAGAAACATACGCCCATCTGATAACATTATAGTCTTCAAAATCCTTTCTGATATTAGATGTAGCAAACCATGATGTTAAGTCCCCGCTACCAACTTGCACACATATATGCTCACCTTTCTTCGGCTCCTCACTGACTTCATGCCATGGGGATTCTTTTCTCCCATTTTCGTAACCTTTCGCATATACTTTCCGTAAATAGCACTCTATTACATGAGGTTGGTTTATTCGATTAGCCAATTGGCTTACTATGTCTTTTAGCTTCATTTCTTTATAGTTTTGATAAAATCCCGGAAAAGCAATGCCCCTCCGGGACCTGTGAAACACCTTACTCAATTACGAGTTCGGATGCCGCAAACCATTCGGTTTTAACTTCTCCATTTAACGGTTCAGGCGCTGTAACAGCGTATGTTGTTACACCATGTAAATACTCGCATTTCGCTGTGACGGTTCCTGAAAAACCTGATACACTACTGCGAACTTTGTTGCCTAACTTAATTTCATTCATAATCTTTTTTATATGGATTTTACAAAGCCCGTCCAAGGCTGTTTTAGTTCATTTTTAATCAGTTATTCGTTAAACTTCGGTATCGGCATCCACATATCACACACATACCCACTATAGTCGTCAAATTCAAAGTTAGGTAGGGTTGCGACACACGGCAATCCATCAGGAGAGATAAATATGAATCCACTAACAATGGCTTCATTAGACACCATTCGGCAAAGTACAAGTTCACTCTCATCAGGCAATCTGTCTTTTACCGAAATCCACTGGAGCTGTTTCTTTTGCCATTCTGCACCAGCCTCGAATGCTTCCCTAAGGATATACATTTCATGTATCTTCCCATCGTAATCCATTCCATAGTGATTTTCCACAGCTTCTATAGCCGCTTGTTCTAATGTCTGTTTCATACTTAATTTGTTATGATTTATTTAGCTGGTCTCTTAAATCTGCCATCGCCAAAAATGGAGTATTGCCAAATCCAGCAATGCCAGACTGTAAATCTTCACCGTACAAGGCGCACCATTGGTCGCCATCCTTAAAGGGTACTATCGCTAACTCCTTCATCAAACGCAGTACTAGTACTTCGTATTCGTTTTCCTGTGCCCGCCTATCTGCTATATCAGCGTAATGCGTTAGGGTAGATAGATACTGATATTGTTTTTCTTCACTTAATGCTTCAATCATATTTAGCTCCTTTCTGATTTATCATGATGCCATCTTTTTGCGGATTAAACCGATGTTCTTTTTCACCAGTCCGATAATCCTATCATGGTATTCGGTAACATTATTACATACTCCACGAGACTGTACGATATCAAGTGTTCTCAGATTGATTTCTATAGTTTCAATGCGTTTGTCACCGATGCGTGCCGACATGACTAAAGAATCCTCTTTTCTGTAATACTTGTTAGCAAAAACGCAATGGTGCATTTCCATACCTTCTTTCAAGAAATCCATGACACTGGGTAGAACACAGATTCGTATAAGATCATCACCAAAGGTGATATCCAGAAACTTACCTTTCAACTTCTGGTATAGTTTCTCATCCTCTAAGGCCTGTTGCAACTTCTTTTCTGCTGCAATCTTAGCATCTAACTTCATCTTAATCTTCATCACCTCGTCATGGACCTTCTTTAAATTTGCGGGGCATAAATATTTAGGTGAACGGAGGTCTCTTCCAATGGCGTCAGACATTTCCAGATAATCAAAATACATTCTCAGATCAATTCTTTTGCTAACCTTGAAACCATGCCGTTTTGCTATCTTTATCGCTGGCCAATACTTTCCTACCTGAGTTATATTATACTCCATATATTCCAATAATTCCTTTTCTCCCTGTTTGATTAACGTTTCTACAAATGGATATCGTAGAAGCATCTTGAATAGAATATCAGGAATTATGCCATGATAATTATCATCAATTCCTGCGTATTTCAGTTTTGGAAGCAAACGGAGGGTTTTGATATAACTGGCCCAAATGTGATATTTATCTTTTATGCCACAATCTGACCGTATTTCCATGTCTGAACTCCAACACCAATGATCATAAGCTCCATAACAATAGCTGGATGATCTGGACATGATTACTTCAATACCTTTTGGAGATATCCAGTTCTGAACAGCTTCATTGATCTTCAATTCGGCAGGTTGACCAACGCGACAGGACTTGGAAATAACATAATGCCTTAGTACTTGGAAACCTTGGATTGTAGTGATGATAGTGAAATATTGAGGCTGAGGTGAATATTTAAGTTTCCGGCAACTTGTTACCTTTAAGTGCTTACCACAACATGGACAATGCGTTCCTAATAAGGAATATGATAAGTACGATTCTTTGGCTTCAAAGACGTTTCCGCACTCGGTGCACCATATCTTTTTAGCTCTGTAGAAACCTTCCAAAGTGAAACAAACCTTTTCGGCCCATTTCTTTTGATAATCGGTAATGACTGGAAGTTTAGAATGAAGCACTACCACCTGTTTCTGTAATTTAGTCTTTGGTTCCATGGTATTAGAATAAACTCATTTGTTGAACTTCGGGTACTTCTTTCTTGGCCCGTGACGACTTTTTTCTGAGTAAAGCATATTGTTCTTCAGTCAGACGTTTTATAGCAGCTTCACGGGCTTTCTTCTTGTCTTCTTCGGTAAGTTTAATTGGCTTGGCTACTGGAGTAGAAACTGAGGTTTTAACGTTAGCCGAGATCTTGTTTACCTTGATGTCATCTTCATCATAATAATGGATAGCCAATCCGAACACTTCTTCATCGGACATACATACGGCATTACCTCTCTTCTTAGCTTCTCCCATTATATAGGAACAACATTCATCTATATTCTTACCTTCCTTCGCATAAGCTTTTGCAAATAATTCATCCTTTTTAGCCTGATTATCCAGATAAGACTGGATAGCTTCTTTCAATGGGTTTTGTTTACTCATAGCACTTTTTATTTAGAACATTAATAATTCGATTTCAAAACACAGGAATATGATAGATACACTCAATTGATATCCACCATTTCTGTTTTTATTTCCCCAGAATACCCCAATAGCTGGAGTTAATAGGGCCTTGTCTCTATTCAACCTTAGTTTCATCATTATCCCCTTCCTAAATTTTATCCTTGAACATATCCATAGCGAGGTTTAACATCTGCTCTTCCTTACTTACGGTTGATTCCTCCACAACATCATCCGTCCCTGTTACATCATTGCTGATCTCCTTCTTTGTTTGAATGACTTGATACATATATTCATCAATCGTTCCTTTTCCCAACAGATAACGGCAGAGAACCGCATTCTTTTGCCCATTACGATGTGCTCTGTCTTCCGCCTGGCAACAATCTGCATACGTCCACGGGAACTCGATAAACAATACATCTGAACTGGCTGTTAGCGTCAGACCTGTACCACCAGACTTGTAGTTAAGTAAAATGATTTTCGTTTTCTCATCCGTCTGGAATGCATCTACTGATCTTTGCTTTTGCACATCATTATCTTTCCCTGTGACAGTAACCGCATCCGGCGTGAACGCTTCATACAATTTGCCTATTACATCCTTCAGGAACCCGAATACAATCAACTTACTTCCACCATCTACCGTATCATTAATCAACTCAATAGCTTCTTTTATCTTTCCACGGGCAGCAACTTGTTTCAAAATGGACATCTGTACCATTACTTGACCTCTCATTGCCTTCTGAATCTTTTCATCATCGGCTTTCTTATACTTACGTAGATACTCAATCAGATTGCGTTCAGCAACATTGTATTCATCTCTATTCGTGATGTCTACTGTAATATACATTCTGGTTTTATCCGGTAACTGAGTGAGCACATCCTTCTTCAATCTACGGAAGAAACAAGCCTTTCTTAATTTCCAATTCAGTTCCTTTGAGTTGCTTGATTTACTGATTCCGGAACAATACCTTTCCGTGAAATACTTATAACCTCCAAAATCATCTAAACGATCCAATATCTTCAACTGCTGAATGAGATCGGTATTGTTATTTACTACCGGAGTACCTGTAAGTAGAAATATCCATTCTTTCCCTTTACATATCCCTTCGACAAACTTACTTTGCTGTGTTTTGCTGGACTTACATTTTTGGCTCTCATCAACTATTACGGACCGGAACAAATCTACGCGGGAATCAAAGCAAATACTTTTCAGGGTGAATCGACTGGATTCTTTGATACCAGACACAAAGAACTTTTTCAGGCTCTCATAATTTGTGATGAAGACTTTACACATAGGTTGCCCTTGCTGATTCTTCATCTCCCAAAATGACTGCCAGGTCTGCCGGTTCTTATCATCCAAGATCACCGCTTGAATACCTGCGAACTTCATAAATTCCCTTTGCCAATTTAGTTTCAATCCTGAAGGGCAAACAATAAGGCACGGCCATGCTTTCGCTATCGAGACCGTGCCTATTGCCTGCATCGTTTTGCCCAATCCTGGCTCATCACCGAAGAAACAACGCTTATGAATGAGAGCATACGCAATTCCTTCCTTCTGGTAATCATAGGGTTCAACTTTTAAACCATGTTCAACCTGTAATTGTGGCATGGGAGGGAGTGTATAGTCCTGTACAGGCTGTTCCTCTTTGTAAGCCTTGACACTTCCACAATATCGATTTTGAACTGCCCAATCAGCCATCACTTTTAGATAATTGTAATCATCAGTGCTTACCTTCCAGAACTTACCATCCATGTTCCATTCGGCACTTGGTATCCTCTTCACACACTTCAACATCATAGGGTGAAAGTCGAATGAAACCTTATAGCAATTCGGAGTGAGTACAATCTTTAAAGGACCTAACATCTTACGCTGCGCTCTTAGTTTTTTTGGTTTTCTTCATCTTCTTCACTTCCTTCTCCGGCTGCGGAGCTTCACTGATTGCGATATCCGCTTGTGGAATATCAACACCACCTGTCAGAGTTTCAACAGAACCATCAAACGGTGTACCGTCTCCATCTTCAAATAATTCTCCCTGTTTGATTGCCCATTTCTTTTGCTCAATATATTGCCGGACTTCAAATTTGATATTCTCTATCAACTGATAAAGGTCTTCGGCATATTCATACTTATCCGTCTCTCCATCAAGCATAGCAGTAGGGCTATTCAGGTTCAGAACCTTGCCTGTTAACAACATCCGGCAGCCGGTGATCTGGATTCCATTATTTATGCTATCTCCGGAGATACTGACACCCTGAACAGATAACTTCACCGGAAGATCATCCTTCGCCCTTACCTCTGACAACGTACTGTTATACGCTTCTCTCTGTTCTGTCAATACTGCAAGGTGAGGTATCAGCGCATTCATCGCTTCTCTCAAATCCTTGTGAATGATATTTCCTCCCTGATGCGTTATCACATCACCATCAGCATTAGAATACACTACCATACAGGTGTTATCCTTCGTGATTTTCACTTTTTGAATTTCCATCTTAAATAATTATTAGTTAATAAGATGAGCGGACCAAACGGCCCGCTCATCTTCTTCCATATTCTCCCACGAAACTTTCATAGAACCGATCAATCGGTAGGGGTAGATTAATACCGAGTTCCATCACTGCATCTACTTGAATCTTCGTCATGAAGTCCGACATCTGTTTGGTATTCAGCTTGGAAGAAGTATCATATATCATCACCTCCTCACCATGAACGAGAGCCAAACGGCTTAGGAACTTCTTACAATAATACAGGTAGATATCATTCTTCGGTGTACCTGTTTCATCCTCAATACATCCGAACCACATCCACATCAAATCATTCTGGCTTATTGTTCTTTTCTCTGAACAGCGAACGATACTCAACTTATACCTGCCATTTCTGAGCTTAGAACATAGATAATCAAAGTCCTTTGACATCTTCACTTCACCATCATGCTTTGTTAGTATCGCTTCCTCTGCCATTATTTCCTTGGTGTTACTCTTATACTACCTTTTACTGCTGTCTCCTTCAAATACATCTTATAAATTGCCGGCTCACATTTCTCCAGCCCCTTCGTATCGAGCGACTTCTTTGTGGTGGGCATCACCCGTGATACGATAAACAACTCATGCTCACACTTTGATTCTCCGGTTTCTTCCATGTATTGATACAATTCTTCGGAGATACGTTTCTTTTCCTCTGTGAGCTGTTTTATCTTCCCATCTAATGAGATAATAGTCTGAGCTCTTTCAAATACTTCTACAGGGATTATTTGCCTGCTATCTGGCAAAGGAATTTCAGAAGATATAAATGGTTCACCCTTCATCTCACAATCAAACAACTTCTGTATCGTATCATTGTCGATTCTCTGAACCTCTTTCAATTCTTTCACTTCATTCCTCAGCCAGATAGCATATAACTTCTTAACTCTCAGATGAGGGTTTTGCATCTCAAACATATAGGCATAGATACTCAACTGCCAACTCAGCCAATCAATATCAAGCTTTGCCGTGGTTTTTATATCAGCAAGATATACCTCATCATCATTTTTTGATTCACCGTCAAATATGACATCCACACTACTTGCAAAAGCAAGCTCATCTGAAATGAGATATTCATTCGCTATTGGCTTCAACCCATGCTCTTCTTTCAGGAGTTTATAATTCTTCGCTTCCAGAATCACCGGATCAATACCTAACGCATCCACCAGCTCACATTGCTCATGTATCAGCGTTCCCCTTTTTGCCGCTTTTTCCAGAATTTCCTTTGGTATATCATCATACTTGTTCTGGAAAAGCTGATTGCGTAGGAGGGTAGTTACACCCTCCAACAAAATATCCTCCAGACGGTAGGTATGTTTTTCTTGGTCAAACACTACCGGGCTTTCTCTTAACTTCATCTCCTTTCGATCTCCTTTCTTCGCATACTCAACGCATTCATAAACTTGCTGTTTCCTCTGAATCCCTCACACTCATTATATATCTGCGTGAGGTCTGCCGTGGTTTTCGCATTTCGAATCAACTCCAATGCAAGGTTTAAGCTCTCTTCATCTTCCTGCTTCTCATCCTTACCATGCTTGTTGGTAGCATCTGGGTCCTTTGTGTCATCAATACAGAATAATCCATTCAACGCATACTTTCTTGCATAAGAACTACACGCTCCAGTAACCTGTGAAGATGCCATGCCTTTTAATATCTCATCCTCACGAGCCATCGCCGATGTCTGAACTTGTTCTCCCTTACTGTTGGTAAGGGTTGCCGTTGCTTTGATGTAGATACGATTACCAACCTGCACCACATCATCCGTTATCACCAATGAACACTCACACTCTGTCAGAATGGGTTTTACACTCTCCAGAATATCCTCACAACTCCGGTACTTATATTTCCCAAAATTGTTGTACTGCCCTTTAGGGGCTTTCAGCTTCTGCTGAATTGTTACTAATTCTTGTACCATATCTCAACTAATTAAAAATTAATGATTCGTGGAGAAGCCCGGAGTCGAACCGGGATGAGTTGCCAAGCTCACCACATCTAAGGTTGGCATTCCTATTATTGAGTGGTGCGTCTACCAATTCCGCCACTTCTCCAAATAAAAAGGGTGCACTATCTTCACAGACGATACACCCGGTGTAACAACACAAACAAAACACATCTCCAAAAGGGGAGAATCACCCTCACGGGCTATACTATCATCATTCTTTGCCTGAGCTATCTTGTTCCTTCCGATCAAATAATGGTTTAAATAACCCTCTAAAAAACAAATATCCATACCCCAGACCAATAATCTGCAAAACTATCGCCTCACAACACACCAACCCAATCGGCAATGATAACATCACCAGAACCGAATAATAAAACCAATCTTTTACTTTCATCATGCTACAGCATTACGCAATACATCACTTGCATTGCAATACAACTTTCCATTCTGTGACTTACTTTTCTTCTCCGTTCTAATCAATCCAGAATCAATTAACCTCTGCAAACGAATACGTCCTCCGACAATGGCAGCCGAGAACCTGAAACCAAATGTCTTTTGATTCATCACCCGATAGATCGTAACTAAATGGTCAAATTGATTTATATCCATCTTCATCACCTCCTCCATAATCACATACATATTCTGTCTTTCGACCTCTTCTCACTCTCATCATTCTCATATTATCCAGATTATTGCAAGTGACCTGCATAACCAGAAATAGGGCAGAGAACAATAATTCTAAACCATGCTTGCGTATTTCTTTCAATTCGAATCTGCGCTGCACTTTCTCACAAACCATATACAAAATAAGCTCGGTATCCTTCGATATTCCGAGCTTCTTGTATATAGCTTTTTTCTGTGTCTTGACGGTCCAATATGATTTATCCAGATTGTCCGCCACTTCCTTATCTGAAAAGCCCTTGCAGAACTCATTCGCGATCTCTCTTTCAGCACATGACAGACTTTCCATGATCACGCTATTCTCTGAACCTTCACCTCCAGCTTATCCGTCCATGTTCTGAACTTGATGCCTTTCGCTCTGAACTTACGGGAGAATCTACCTACCGTCATTGTAACGGTATCAATTCTTTCCAATGGCCATTCTTCCACATCATTCACTTCCATATTACGCAACGTCGGCGCAATAGGCTTTCTTTCATCCTCTTTCATGTTTACCTCCTTACTTAATTTTTATCTTCCCAAGAATGAATCAGGTTATGCAATACATTTAGCTTTTCACCGTCCCTTCTACGTCTTTCTGTTTCCTGATTCCACCAAGTAGAATATTGCTTACTCGTGATCTTCTCTGCCTCTAATTCATCTTGTAATTTGAGAACCACATTCTCCAACTCTTCTGGCGTCATTTTAGCCAGGCTTTCTTTTGTGTACTTTTCCATATCTTTGAAAATTGATGATTAATAATTTGTTCTCCCGAACCGATTCGGTCGGCAGCATCACGCTTTATTCGGGAGATTTACTTAACTTTGGAGTATCAAATCAAAAAATTAAGTAATATGAAACCTCAAGACTTTAAAGCCAGAGCAGAAGAACTGGTTAAACAATTAGATTCTATTCAAGCAGAAGGAGAAAAACGTTCTCTGAAAGACTACATGAACCCTTTTCCCGGCTTACAGGAATTATTAATTGAATTTGTACATCTCGTGTACGCATTCGACCATGGTCTACCATTGAATAAGTTAATATCTGATTTACCGAGTTTGAAATTCGGTTCTGCAATTCTTGGTAGCGTTTCTTTTAATGAAGAGAAGTTTAATGAAATCAGATACTACATGAATTTCTTTATTCATTACCTTGAGGATTATTACGAATAAATTCTATTCCTTCAGCAGGCATGTCTCGTTTGTTCTTCATCTTATAATAATCGAGATATGCCTTCTCTACCATTTTGTACAAACCCTCTAAAACATTCATATTCACCACAGGTACTTGTGAAATACTTAATGAGAACTCTGTATCTTCTACACACCCACTACCATTTTCTACAAATTCAATATTCACTTTCATACGCTCAAATATTTATTGGTTAATTCACCCCATTACTGTTATACTCAAAATTTCATATCCATAAAATCGCCTTTTACATTCATTTATCGCTTCATTGATTGCTTCTACTTCATTAAAGCAATAACACATACATGAAATATTTTTCACATCGGTAACACCTTCCGTTGTTTTTGCCATTATGACAACTACAGCAAATCTTTTTGAATTCCTAAAAAACATACACTCATAATTTATTGGTTAATAATTTGTGCCCCGATAAGCTCTCTCTGCTCTTCCCACCGGAGTTATCAGTTACTATTGTTCACTGCATAACCGTTCAGGGCATGTTCGGCTGACTAAACTTTACCTCCCGGCTGCTTGCCTCGACCCATGAAGGGCTGCTTGCTTCGACCGTTAGCTCCTCGCGTCCTCTATAATGAGGGTATGCGCCAGTATTCGTGTCTGGAACAGACTGCTTTGGCACCAGTCAATCCTGTTGTTCCCACATCTCCACATCAAAGGGTAGGCTCGAAGACCTGATGGGGACCGGCTTAACGCTGCCATGCGGAATATTAAGGGTATTCAACCTGCGTCTCTTTTCAGATTCTCCCGAAGGATGGCACATTCTCAAAAGGACTGCTACGAAAAACTAAGCCTGCATGCGTGGCTGGAGTCCCATCAAAGGGGAGGCTCGAAGACCGCTCCAGCCTGTCATCCTAAATCAAACTTTCAACAACTCCAACAGTAAATCCTTATCGACTTCCCAAAGGTTGAAATTTCTAAAAATCTTCCTATGGAGATACTCTTTCTCACCAATCATGCTAATCGCCTTATCTCTCAAATCTGATGCGCTCCACTTCTCAGCCTGCTCGATCAGGAAATTTGCCATCATCTTACGCTCCTCAAAAAGCTCACGCACTAACACTGTCTTTCGCTCTATCTCTTTTAGGGCCACGGGGTTTTCCATCCATAACTTACAGAACGCATCCTTGTCGAGCTCCGTATTCATGTAGCACTGTTCTACCTCTGTGTAACTATCAGCCGTCATTTTCAATCCGGTTCTTTCTTCAAACTCTTTCTGTGTCATTGATTATTCCTCCTCTTCATTAAATTCATATTCTTCTTCTGATATTCCCAAAAAGCCAAACTGATTTTCAACCAAGAACTTCAGTTCATCAACATTGTCCTCATCCTCCAGATTTCCCCAGAACTCACTATCAGCCTCCCATACATTGGTTTCAACCTGATTGAATCCTTTTCTCAAATGCCAATTATCGCGTATCGCTTCTGAGGCTCTTTTGGACTCTCTTAATGAGACTTTCAATACTATTTTCATATCTATAAATTTTAATCGTTGACAAAATGAGAACCGAATCGACCTGTGCTATTCGCATTGTAATATGCAGATGCCGGGATAGCTAAATCATCATAGGAACTACGCTTTGAAGGAGCAACCTTCTCAAACTTCGCATTCTGAGCTTGTACAAACTCTCTATCTTTCTTAGCGATGTTTTCATCAGAGAATGAAACCTGCAACTTAGCAAACATCCAAGCTGATTTCAGACACTCTGAAAAAGACTTTTCACCTTTGGCGCTTCTGAACTTTCTATGAGCGCTCTTCATGATCTGAGATAAATTGTACTGTTTCATTTCTTTAATGGAGTTATGTAGGGCTCTCGCCCTACTGGTTCAACTTAGATTGCTGCTCTCAAACTTTTTAATTCTCTCATAAGATGGTTAGCCCTTGTTTGCTCATTATCTGCAAATTCTGCATTGCCTATGCTTCTGTAAAACTCCGCATTTTCTTGAGCTTCTTCCAAGGCTTCCTCTTTACGTTCAATTAAAGAGATAAGAATACTATTATCTTTATTAGCTATAGCTTCCTCTAAATGGGTTCCTTTTGTTAATTCAATTGTTGCTTTCATATCCTTTTCTCCTCCTTTTTATTTAGATACCTCGTTTGAGGTATTGTGTAATTGATAGATTATTTGTTCCTTTGTTTGATTGATACGTCAAAGATATTATATTGAGTATTATAAAACAACTCAATTGATTATTTTATGCTTTATTTTAAATTATTTTAATACTATATTGATTATGAATATCACCGAAAGACTTCAATTCATCGTTGATAATGTTTTTGATGGGAATAAAGCCGCTTTTGCAAGACAAATAGGAATAGCCCCAACAAGTATATCCAATTATTTGAGCAAAGAACGGGCTTCAAAGCCATCAAGTGATATATTGGAGAATATTGTCACTTATATACCTAACATAAGTGCAAAATGGCTTTTGACAGGGGAGGGTGAGGCTCTTACAAGTAAATACTCAATTGATTATTCTTCAAATGAAGAACGGGGTAATCAATTTTATAACGAAAAAGACATTCACTATATAGAATGCATCAAAAATCTTTCTATAACAAGCCAAAAAAATGCAGAAGCTAATATTCTTAATGCAGAAGCTAATAACAGAAATAGCCAG
>OLZF01001165.1_pt1 | contig 21107 bp, 23 predicted proteins | sample 1674391 | NCBI WGS metagenome assembly OLZF01 (sample SAMEA103958166, study PRJEB25191) | human gut metagenome | biome: human-associated habitat [ENVO:00009003]; feature: intestine environment [ENVO:2100002]; material: feces | place: Germany | collected 2013/2015
AAAAAAGGGTATTGTCATTTAATCTTACTTTGAGATCCCCGGATATATCTAAGATAGAATCTGAAATTCAGAATATAGTAGATATATTATTATGAGACAAAAACAATGCTAAAATTTAGGGAAAATGTGCCTTGAGGAGTGGAAATGGTCGACATAACAGATATCATTGATTGGAGAAATGATACAAATCTCTCTTTTTGACTGAGTGGGCAAATGTGATAAACTGATTGCATAAAGAATTTTGCATTATTCCAAAAACATAGAAACAAAAGGAGGATAATCGTGTGGCAGAAAATCAAAACACAGAATGGAAAGAATCCTGGCGTGATGAGTATTTGAAATGGATCTGTGGTTTTGCAAATGCTCAAGGAGGTAAGATATATATTGGAACCGATGACAATGGAAATGTCATCGGTGTACAGGATAGTAAAAAGCTGTTGGAAGATATCCCCAATAAAGTGAGGGATATTCTTGGCATTATCGTGGATGTCAATCTGCTGACCCAAGATGGTAAAGATTACATTGAGATATGTGTGAATCCGAGCAGTTATCCTGTGAATTATAAGGGTGAGTACCATTATCGCAGCGGCAGTACAAAGCAACTTCTCAGAGGAGCTGCTTTGACAGAGTTTTTATTGTCTAAAACCGGATATAAATGGGATGCTGTTCCGGTTGATGGTGTAACTGTTGAAGATTTGGATAAAGAAAGTTTTGATATTTTCCGGAGGGAGGCCCTACGGAGCGGCCGAATGACGGAAGAAGATTTGAATATGAGTAATGAACAGCTTTTGGACAGCCTTGGTCTTTTTGAGCAAGGCAGGTTGAAACGTGCAGCAATTCTTCTGTTTCATCGCAATCCGGAAAAATGGATCACAGGTGCATATATCAAAATCGGATATTTTGGCGAAGGCTCCGACCTGCGTTATCAGGACGAGATTCATGGCTCATTATTTATACAGGCAGACAGGATTATAGAATTGATTTACCTGAAGTATATGAAGGCGATGATATCTTATGACAATGTTACCAGAATTGAAACATATCCTCTTCCGAAAGCGGCTGTCAGGGAGGCGGTATATAATGCGATTATTCATTCTAATTATGCAGCATTAGTTCCGATACAGATCCGGATTCATGAAGATGCAGTGTATATCAGTAATGACTGTGTATTTCCGGTAGGCTGGACAGTGGAAACATTAATGGAACGCCATCGTTCGCAACCCTATAATCCGAATATTGCCAATGGATTTTTCAGGGCAGGATATGTAGAAACATGGGGACGTGGGATAGAGAAGATATGTGAAGCTTGCAAAAAGCATGGTGTTCCTCTGCCGGAATATAAAATTCATTTAGAAGATATTATGGTAAAATTTACACCTTTATTGAACTCTAAAGTGACAAAAGAACAAAATGTCACTTTAAGTGGCACTTTAAATGGCACTTTGGAAGAAAAGATATTATTGACGATAAAGAAAAATCCTCATGCAACGCAGCAACAGATTGCGCTGGAGATTGATTGTTCTGAACGAAAAGTAAAACGTCTTATGAAAGCAATGCAGGAAGAGGGCATTATTGAACGTATCGGCGGTCGGAAATTAGGACAATGGATTGAAAAATAAAGTTTACTTTGACAAGACATATGAATAAAAAGATTCCGCTAAACAGAAAATCTATCTGTCGGAATATTTCAAAGGTAATGTGGCTCAATCATTCCAAAAAGAGTCTGACCAGAGAATATTGTACTGGGATTTTGATAAAGATCTTGATGAAAAGATAAAGATGCAGATAGAGATACTTCTGAATGAAATCGTAAGAACAATAAAAAACAGAGAAGATAGACGAAACAGGTACTTGCTTCCGCTAAAGTGCCTGTTTTGCTATGCTGAAAAAAGCGGTCTAAAGGATATTATGAAAATGGAGCAAGATCAGGAGTGGGAATATTATTCTATGCTGAAAAGAGAGTATGACAATATTTGTCCAAGCCCAAAGAAATTTGTCCTGTTTTGCCTGAAAGATATAGCCGCAGTAATACGATTGATAGTTTTTCCTTTTTGGATATTGAGTGTGCTGAAAATCGGCAGGGCTTGCAGAAATATTTAAAATATCTTTTGACGGCTACTTCTTTGAATTTGGGGACCATTCGTATTCATCATACTTATATCAGAGACTTTCTGAAATTTTCAGAAGAACATAATGGATATTGATTCTACTATTATGAAAGAATATGTTAATCGATTGGCTATGCAAAATATTAAAGCTCAAAGTTATAACAACAAACTGCAGGTTATTTCGGCTTTTTTACGCTACCTGCAAGTGACTGGTTGTATTAGTGAGTTTTCTAGTCCGATTGCGTTGTATTATAAGAAAAATTATCCGGCCGTAAATGAAATAGAAAAATTAGATCAAAAGTTGGATTTGTTAATGGCTCATCTCAGGGAATTTCCAGAACAGCTGCGGATAATGAGTCTAATTCTACTTTTTACAGGAATTAAAAAAGGTCAATTATTCCTTTTAAGAAATGCGGATTTTTATTGTAAAGATGAGCATAGTTGGATGAAGGTGGCGGATACCACCAGAAGTATCCCTGTTCCTGACATTCTGCATTGGCTTGTCCTGAAATATTCGGATAGAAATCGCATACATATAGAAAATCCGCTTTTCTTAAATGATGGTAAGAAGTTTACTGCGGAAAGCTTCCAAAATGCAATCATGAAAGAGTGCAAAAAGGTCGGTATATTGACAGATGAGTATGTGTTTAAAGGAAACGGATACCAGAAAGAATTGTGTAAGGCATTTTATCGGAACGGTACTTCGATTCAGACAATCCGTGATTATATGGGTTATTCAACGGATGAAATTGTAAAGAAAAATATTGGACTGGTTGATGAAGAACTTGCTAAAAAATCCATGGAATATTACGAGAACATGGAAAACAATCTGGGAGGGAGTTTGTTAATGGCGAAATACGATAAGATGAATGAAGTCAACCGACAGGAAAGCAGAAGAAAAATAGCACTTGCTGTTGAAGAAATCCGCAGAACGGCTTCGGAAGGAAAATCATTATCAGTGGCTGAACTTTCGCAAAATACAGGTCTGTCCAGAGGATTCTTTTATAAGAATGATGAAGTAAAGTCTGTGTTGAAAGAAGAACGAGAAAAGGCCGATGAAGGTAAAATGGCGCAGATTAAGCGGGAAGTGCGAGAGAAAAGTCTGGAGAAGCAGGTCGAGATTTATCAGAATGAATTGAAGAGATTGCTGGAAGAAAACGAACGATTGAAAAAAGAGAATCTAAAGATGGCGAAAAAACTGGAAAAGATGTCAAAAAATAGAGGTTTGACAGAACGGATGGACAGTTAAGCAAAATAAAAAATGTGTATTGTGTTTGATTTATGAGGAGGAAAGGAACTGTATGCACAGTTATGGATAGGAATTGTGTATAGCGTTGACATAGAGAGACAGGATCAGAAGGAGACTATTCCATATGAGAAAAAGAGGATTATTGTTAATATTAGCGTGTATGATGACGGCAGGAATGCTGGCGGGATGTGGTTCCAGTAATGAGCGGACTGCCAATACATCGCAGGCAATTCAGATAGAGACAGTGGATGAACCGGAGATGGTCAGTGGTGTTGCGGAAGAGCCAGAATCAGAAGACGTCAGTGTGGAAGAAGATAATACAGGCGAGAGTGGCACAGAAGAAATAGCAGGAAAAACACTGGTTGTCTATTTTTCCGCTTCTGGAAATACAGAACGGGTTGCCGAAGTAATTGCAGAGATAACAGGAGGCGAGTTGTTTGAACTGGTGCCGGTGGAAACTTATACAGATGAAGATCTGGATTGGACGGATAATAACAGCCGTGTAACAGTAGGGCATGAGAATCCAGAACAGAGAGAGGTGGAGCTGGTTGCCGATATGGTAGAGGACTGGCAGGGACGTGAGCGTTGTATATGTGGGCTATGCTGGTACAATTAATATGTATTTTATTTACGGGTTGATTTTTGTGAAAGGGTAAAGAATACAGATAATGTGACAAGAGGAATTTATAAGATTATTGAATTTGTTTCACAGACGATAACGGAATGAGAAACCCAGGATGAATAGGAGGGAATCTGTATGCGTCAATTTAGCACAGATAAAGAAATTAGAGAATATATTGAAAAAAGTATAGATGGTATAGAATTGTTGAATGAGTGCCGATTATATAGAGAGGAACAACTTCAAATTACAGAAGATGTAATGCGAATAAGAAATTCAACTGAGTGGCTCATTAGAATAAATAAGGTAATTCATAATTTGACATATGCAATTATAAAGTCGTATGAGTATGCAAAGTTAATGATAAGCCCGTTAGAAGAAACAGAAAATTCTCAAATGTATTCTTTTTATCTGGAAGATGCAGTATATAGAGATATTGTATTATGGGATTTGCTTCGTCAGTTTTTAAACGAGTTTTATGAATGTGGTTATGGTGTGGATGATGAAATAAATATTTTTTCTTTCTTAAGCCAATCCATCGTCAAACAGAAAATCGGAAATGCAAATGCGCGAAGATTAAAGAATTATTTGAATAGTATAGAACATAAGGAAGTTAGAATAAGATTAAGAAATCACTTTACCCATTCATTGGATGATACGTCTTCTTACATTTTTCATAGAGTAAATAATGGAAAGATGCAGGCAGATTTAGGCAATGTTTTTCCAAAACATCCATATGAAAATATTGTTTTTATATTAGATGATATACGCAAGTTTATAGAATTTGCAAAAATATATGTCGGGAAGGTAGAAAATTTCTTGACCAAGAAAGTAATGATGGTTATGATAGAATGCAACTTGAAGTGCGGAAAAGTATCAGAAGATGCAGAACATTGGAGTATAAGTGTATTACATGAAAAGGCAGAGCAGATTCTTAGCCCATGCAATAATCCATGTAATTATGCGATAGAATATGAGGGGTGTTATGTATGCAAACCTGTTTCGGTAAATTATTGCAGAATAAATGAAACAGATAAGAAGTATAAAGGAAAAATTGCGGTACATATGGATTATACAGAAATGAAGCAAAATTTTGTCACATGGGAAGAAAATTAGTATAAAAAATATTATGTTACACAAGGAGAAGATGTGATGTACTTATCAGATATAAAAATTGAAGGATTTAGATTATTTAAAGAAAAGCAGATATTGCATTTGAGAAAGGGACTGAATGTTTTAGTTGGGGAGAATGGATGTGGAAAAAGTACAGTGATAGATGCAATCCGTTTGTTGCTTAATGAAGATGAATATGCACGGAATGGTATTTCAGAGGAAGACTTTTATTCATCAGTAGATAAAAAAGAATGGGTTGATAATATTTCAATCAAAGGTAGATTTTCGGACTTATCAGAAGATAAGAAGGTTGAGTACATTACCTGGCTTGATAAAGATTATAATGCTGTATTGAATATTGATATAGCGAAAAAGCAAGACCGCCGGCATAATTATAAGAGAGCAGTATGGGGAGGAGAGGCATCAAACAGTGTATTTGAGTGGGAGATATTAAATGACATACAATGTGTGTATCTTCCTGCTTTGAGGGATGCAGAGAAAAAATTAAAAGCGAGCAGGGGCTCAAGACTGGCAAGACTATTGATTAACTTGTCTCAGAAAACATTAGAAGAAAAGCGTAAAGCTGGAGAACTAATGGATATAGAACAGGATGTTAATGATTTTAATGCAGAATTAGCGAAAAAGCCCGATATAGCAAAGGCAAATGAATTGATTAATGAAAGCTTGGAGAAAGCTTTAGGAACGGTGTTTGTGCAGACTACGAAAATACAGTTTGGGGATGTTACATTTGAAAGAATTGTTGAGGCATTGCGTATTGTATTTTTTCCGGGAAAGCTGCCTGCGGAAGAAAGCGTATATAGAAATCTTTTTGAAAACAGTCTGGGCTATAATAACTTGATTTATTTAGCAACAATATTGGCTGAATTTGAGGGATTAAAAGAGAATTATAGCTCTCCACGAATATTGTTGATTGAAGAATTGGAAGCGCATTTGCACCCGCAAATACAGATAAAAGTATTGAAGTATTTAAAAGAGCAGGCTGAGAAAAATGACATACAAATTATAATAACAACACACTCTGCTACAATAGCTTCGGCAACGCCAATTGAAAATATTATCAGTTTTAATATGGCTAAGAACAGAATAAAAATTACATCCCTTAGCAGATGCGTAAAAAATAAGCAGGCAAAACAATTCATAAACAGGTGGATGGATACGACACGATCAACATTGCTCTTCTCAAAGGGCAATATTTTAGTAGAAGGCTTGGCAGAGGCTTTGCTTATCCCCAAATTGGCAGAAATATATTTGGGGAGTTTAAAAGTGGATAATATACCGAAGTCTTTAGAAGAAGCTGGCATTTCGGTTATAAATATGAGTGGCATTTTTTTTCAATATTTTATGAAACTTTACGATGGATATGAACTTATATATCCAGAGAAAAAAGATGATGAAAGCAAAGACGCATATAAAGAAAGAATAGATTTGTTTAGGAAGAAAGATACATTTGAAGAAAATGAATATAAAAAGACAGATTTTCTTCCAATTTTATGCGTTGCAATTACAGATAGTGATCCGGAAGAAAATGCTCCCAAAAAAGGTACAGATGTTGTAGGGAAGAATCCGCAATTGTTTTTAAAAGAACAATTAAAAAATATGACGAATAATTGCCGTATTTTTTCTAATCTAAAGACATTTGAATATGACTTGGCATTGGAAAAAGATAATGCAAAAAAGATGATTGAAATAATTTTGGACGAATTACCCACTAACGGTCCAGTCAGGAACAAATTAAATGGGTATTTGGAGGCATACAAAAACAACGAAAACATAGATCAGTCAGAGGTTGCGTCTGATATATTAAAGCAGATTGATTCAAATTATTTGGGAAAAGGATTATTTGCACAGCTACTGTTAGAAAAAATAAACATGATAAATGATTTTATCGTTCCTGATTACATAAAAACAGCAGTTAAATTTGTTTTAAAAGTTGAGGAAAAAGATGGAAAGTAAGAGAGAACAGATATGCAGAGTATTATGTGGAAAAGAGAAATGTAATCCTGATTTGTGTGCCTGTGATGGAAAACAAAATAAGAGATGCAGACAGTTAGGGAAAAGTTTTATCCATAATATGAATGAGGGACAGATAAACTATGTGGCATCAAAATTACAGAAGAACGTTTTTCTGAAAGCGTGTCCGGGAAGTGGAAAAACGGAAGTTTTAGCAATTAAAGCGGCATATGAAAAAGAGCAATGGAAACTGACAAGTCAAGGCTTTGCGGTTTTGACATTTACAAATTCAGCGGAAAAGGAAATCAATAGCAGACTGAATTGCTTTTTAAACGGGAAATTGGAATATCCACATTACATGGGAACTTTTACAAGCTGGCTGCATGGTTACGTTGCTAATCCGTTTTTGTATAAATTGATGAAATATGAAGGTGATGAACGGGGAGATAAAAGCATACGGCTGGTAGAAAGTAGTTGTACTTCTGACTTTTTGAGTGCATATAGCAGTAAATACAAATTTAGGGAATTGGGAAATATTAGAGCACATGAATTTTTTCGTGATTTTAAAACGGATTCGTATCAATATTGTGGAACGAGAAGCAGACAGGGAAAAGAAATTTTGCAGAGCCTGATACAGGAAGGAGATTGGCGAGAACTGGATCTGGAAAAAACAAAGTTGAAATTTTGGAAAAGTGGATTTGTTCTTTATGAAGATATTGAATATTTAGCAAATCTATTATTTGAAAAATATCCTGAAATAGCAGAGTTTGTAGCAAGACGTTTTCCCGTAATTTTTGTGGATGAATGTCAGGATTTATCATATGTCCAGTTGGAACTATTAGGAACTCTTTGTGAAAACGGGTGCAAAATCCATTTGATTGGAGATTTGAATCAAGCAATTTATGGATTTAGAAATATCGAGCCGAGTGATACCAGTGAATTCATAGAAAATTATGGTTTTGACATTCAGTTGCTGAAAGAAAATTACAGAAGCTGCCAGCCTGTTGTAAACGCTTCAGAATATGTTGTGAATGGGAAAAATGAAATCGTGGGAAGGAATAGCGGCAAAGTAGAGTTTCCTTTAGTTGCAATTCTTTATTCTAAGGGAAAAGAAAAACTTGCGATTAATAAATTTCATGAGTATGTACTTGAGAATAATTTGAGTGTTGAAGAAAGCAGAATAATTGTTAGAAACCACAATTTAAAAAATAAGTTATTGGGGCTTAAAAACAATAGTCAAAGTTACAATAATTTAGAAGCAATGGCTCAAATCGTATATTTGCTTAATCAAAAAGAACAAGAGTCGGATTTTAAAATGTTGTTTGATATGTTGGCAAAGAGTATACAGAGGATTTTTTTTAAAACAAGTGAGCATTTAAACAGTCAGTTTTTTTACAGACCAAAAGAGATTGAAAGCAAGGACTGGAAGAAGATATTATTTGATATAAGGAACCTTTTGAAAGATGCAAAACAGCTTAATGATTTTTCAGTCACTTGGACGGAATGGAAAAAACTGTTAAACAGGTTAATGGTGGAGAAGATAGAAGTTTTGCCGGAATTATCAGGATGTACATATGATATAGGAAATATCAGAAGAGGGAATAAGGATAAAACAGTAGAGAAAATATTATTTGACAATAAAGAAGGAAATTTATTGTATCTCATCGAAACAATACATGGGTGTAAGGGAATGAGTCTGGATGCAGTTTTTTTCTTATCTTCATATCAGGCAAGTAATGATGAACATTCAGGTGGATATTGGAAACAGTGGTTTAACAGAGAAAATATTGGGGAAGAAAATAGGCTGGCTTATGTGGCTTTTTCAAGAGCCAGATATTTATTGGCACTTGGAATACCAAAGCCCCAGAATTTCTCAGAAGGAGATAGAAAAGTATTAAAGGATGCTGGATTTGAAATTATAGAAAATTAGGCTGCTTCAGACATTCCGAAATCTCTCCGGTCGTTTTTGGTAGAAAATTATAATAAAATAAAAACCATCGTTTGGAATCCCAAACCTGATTTTAACCGGAGGTGTTGCTATGGCTTGTAATTCCATCAACAGCACAATCGAGATTTTTACGATAGTCTTACTGGTTGTGCTGTTGGTTTGTTAATGGCGAAATACGTTAAGATGAATGAAGTCAACCGCCAGGAAAGCAGAAGAAAAATACAACTTGCTGTTGAAAAAATCCGCAGGACGGCTTCGGAAGGAAAATCATTATCAGTGGCTGAACTTTTGCAAAATACAGGTCTGGCCAGAGGATTTTTTTATAAGAATGAGGAAGTAAAGTCTGTGTTGAATGAAGAACGAGAAAAGGCCGATCAAGGAAAAATGGCGCAGATTAAGCGGGAAGTGCGAGAGAAAAGTTTGGAAAAGTAGGTGGAGATTTATCAGAATGAATTGAGGAGATTGCTGGAAGAAAACGAATGATTGAAAAAAGAGAATCTAAAGATAGCGAAAAAACTGGAAAAGATGTCAAAAAAATAGAGGTTTAACAGAACGGATGGACAGTTAAGCAAAATAAAAAATGTGTATCGTGTAGAAGAGCTATAAAATAAGGATTTTTTATTAGATGAGAGATTTTACTACCCCAATTGGTGGGTTTCCATTCCCATGCCGACTGCATCCTTTCTGGAAGAATATGATTTTTCAGGCAAGAGCATCATTCTCTTTTGTTCCCATGGCGAAGGACGCTTCGGGCAAAGCTTGACGGCAATCGCAAAACTGGCGCCCGATGCCACAATGGGAGAAGCACTGGCGGTACATTACTCCGGCGGTAGCAGTCTGTCTGATGATGCAACGGAGTGGCTGGTGAATAACGGAATCTTAGAATAAAGAAAAAGCGGAGGGATAAGAGATGGAGCAGGAGGCAAGTCTATTTTCAAATCAGAAATTGAAGGTCATGATCGTACCGTTGTTTTTGGAGCAGCTTTTGATGGCGCTAGTGGGAATTGCGGATGTCTTTGTGGTTGGTTTTGTGGGGGAAGCGGCGGTATCCGGTGTGTCCCTGGTGAACTCCTTTAATACCATTTTTCTCAATCTGTTCGTGGCACTGGCCTCCGGCGGTGCAGTGGTGATCAGCCAGTATATCGGCAGGCAGGAAAGAAACCGGGCGGGAGAGGCTGCGACGCAGCTTTTGACCGCCTCGGTTCTGTTCTCTATCGTCATTTTCATAGTTGTCCTGCTTACTAACGCCTCGCTGATGCGGCTGATGTTCGGACGCGTTGAGGACGATGTGATGGATGCCTGCGTGACCTATCTTCGGATTTCTGCTTATTCCTATCCGGCGCTTGCCATTTACAATGCGGGAGCTGCTCTCTATCGGAGCTTTGGCAAAACAAGTACCACCATGTATTTGTCGATTACCACCAATGTGATCAATGTAATTGGAAACTGTATAGGGGTATTTATTCTTCGTGCAGGTGTTGCAGGCGTGGCATGGCCGTCCTTGATTTCCAGAGCTTTCTCTGCTGCCGTCATTACGATTTTGTGCTTTTCCAGAAAAAATCCGGTGCGCTACATAAAAGCATGGCTTTTTCGGCTGGACGGTGAGCTTCAAAAGAGAATCCTTCGGATTGCGGTTCCCAATGGTGTGGAAAGTGGTATTTTTCAGCTTGTAAAGGTCGCGCTGTCCAGTGTGGTGGCGCTGTTCGGGACTTATCAGATTGCGGCAAACGGCGTGGCCCAAAGTATTTGGAGGATGGCTTCCTTGGTCAGTGTTGCCATGGGACCGGTTTTCATTACAGTCATCGGTCAGTGCATGGGTGCTGGTGCGATAGAGCAGGCAGAGTTATATTTTAAGAAGTTGATGAAGATTACGCTGGTATTTGCGATAATCTGGAATGTTCTGATCTTTGCAGCTACACCGGTTCTGCTGTCTTTCTATGCCCTGGCAGAAGAAACAAAACGGCTCACCATCCTGCTGGTCCTGATTCATAACATTTTTAGTGCAATCGCTTTTCCCTTTGCTGATCCATTGGGGAAGGGGCTGCGGGCAGCAGGAGATGTCCGGTTTACAACGGCGATTTCCTTGTTTACCACCATCGGTGTACGGCTAGTATTTTCTGTACTCTTTGGGATTACGCTGAATATGGGTGTAATGGGAATTGTCTGGGCCATGTGTCTGGACTGGTCGATCCGGGGAATCATCTTTATCCTGCGGCAGCAGTCCGGGAAATGGAAAGCATTTCAAGTGATATAGCCCAATTTATGTTGGAAAAAGCAAATAATTTATGGAGGACATAATATGAAACAAATGGAATACGAGGAAACTGTCCGCTATGCTCTGGAGCGGGGAATCAACTATTTTGACATGGCTTCTGCTGAGGCAAAGCCCTTTGCGGCATATGGCCGGGCGCTTGTGGGAAGCAGGGATAAAGCATATTTCCAGATTCATTTTGGTGCGGATTACTCAGCGAGTACATACGGCTGGACAACAAAATCTGGATGTGATTAAGCGGTCTGTGGACTGGCAGCTTCATGCTCTGCGGACGGCCTACATTGACTTTGGATTTATCCAGAGCTGGAGATCAGCTGGCACGCAGCCATTATGAGAAACTGGAAAGGAAAGCTTCCGACTGTATAAAGCGGGACCGCTGCAATCATCGGTGTCCGTTCCGGGTGGATCAGGTCTCCCGGATGGAGTCTATTGCCACATATTTTGGGGAACGGTAAAGAGATATTATAAGAAAATGGAAAAACAATCGCGCCGTTTGTATTTATATACTAATAGAAGTGCTGCGTCTGGCAGTCATTTGTTTATATGCCATAAATCGAAAGCATTCAGAAGATATCAACCAAAACGAGGCAACAAAAGAGTTTTTTGCTATGGATACCTGCATTACCATGACCGCTTATGGTGTAAACGCAGAAGATGCATTAACCGAAGTGGCAGATAAGCTGTCAGCTTTGGAGCAGATATGGTCGGTAACAGACTCCGGCAGTGATATTTATGCCATCAACCATGGCAGCGGACAGCCTGTAAGTGTAAGTGAGGAAACCGCATTTTTTCAAACATGTAAGGTCCTTGATCCATTTCACATTCTTTTCAAAGTTTTTTTATAAAAACCTCTTGACCGGTTGTTACAACCGGAGAATAAAATCGATAGTAGCAATCGGGAATGATAAGTGGATTATAGTACAAGTCGAATAAGGACACAAGGAGAAACAGAAAGGAGACATCCATGATATTTTATTTTACCGGCACAGGCAACAGCCTGTATATTGTCAGACAGATAGAAGAAACACCATCTTGGACCGCAGGTGACAACCGATGAAAATACCCGTTTCGAGGCAGGACTGAATAAGCAGGTTGAATTATTTGGAGCTGATATTGCAAAACGGCAGACCGAAGGCCCTGTCCTCCGCAGGAATATCAACCGATGGCTGGCGGACAACTGTTTTGGCGATTACTATACCCGGAATGGCCTGAATGACCAGGAGCGTGAACTGATTACTTTCTGTTTCATTCTTGTACAGGGCGGCTGTGAGAACCAGCTGCGAGGGCATACGGCGGGAAACTTCGGCGTGGGCAATGACAAAGAAAAGCTGTACAGCGCTGTGGAACAGTGTATGCCTTATATCGGCTATCCCCGCAGCTTGAATGCGATGAATATCATAGATGAAATATTAGAAAAAATGGAAAATCAATAAGGAGGCGGTTACAATGAACAAATTTACATTTTCTTATCCCACGAAGGTATATTTTGGAGAAGGGAGTGCGGCCCAGGCTTTCCATGCGGAGCTTGGCAGGGTTGGCGAAACCGTGATGCTGGCTTATGGCGGCGGTTCTATCAAAAAGAATGGTATTTACGATGAAATCAAAGAACTTCTTCAACAGCAGGGCAAACAGGTGATAGACTTTTCCGGTATTATGCCGAATCCGACTTATGCAAAAGTACAGGAGGGCGTGATAACGGTTCGTGAACAACATGTGGATTTCATTTTAGCGGTAGGCGGCGGCAGTGTGATCGACTGCTGTAAGGTAATTTCGGCACAGGCTATGTTGCGTGAAGACATCTGGGATATGGAGTACGGAAAAGGGCAGTTCCCCACAGCGGGGATTCCAATGGGCGCAGTGGTTACTGCTTCCGGCACCGGTGCGGAAATGAATGGGGGTGCAGTAATCACTTATGAGGAGAAGAAATGGAAAGGACCGATTTTCGGAACCGCCGCTTTCTTTGCCGTTCTTGATCCGGCTTACACCATGTCGGTGCCGCGCATGCAGGTGCTTTCCGGCGCTTTTGATACACTGAGCCATGCCATGGAGACTTATCTGGGAAATTCGGATCAGGACAATGTATCCGATGATGTGGCGCTGGCGATCATGCGCAACACAGTTGTCAATATGCGCCGCCTGCTCGTTGATATCAATGATTGTCAGGCAAGAAGCAACCTGATGTGGGATTCTGCCATGGCGGAAAACGGGATTTTGAAATGCGGCCGTCTGACGGATTTTCAGGTTCATCAGATTGAACATCAGCTGGGAGCCTATACGGACTGCAACCACGGACAGGGGTTGGCAGTGATTCATCCTGCCTATTACCGTCATATTCTAAAGGATGCACCGGAGAAATTTACAAGGCTTGCCAGGGTTGTATTTGGTGTGGATACCGCAGAGGCGGGTATAGAGGCTCTGGAAAACCTGATCAGAGAGTGCGGGCTGCCGACGAAAATGGGTCAGCTGAAATCCATGGTAGAGATCACGCCCGAAGTGTTGCGTCAGGTGGCTGATACCTGCAATATTATAAAATCGGGTCCCCGTGAGCTTGGCAAAGACGAGATTTATGAGATTATGATGGAATGTATGTAAGCAGGAGGGTTGACAGATGAAGAAAAAAGGTGGATTGATTGCATTGGTTGTTATTGTACTTATTGTTGTACTGTTGTTTGCCGCTTATCAGTGGTTTCGTTTCCCGGCAACATTTAGGAATCTGTCAGATGAATCATTGAGCGCAGAGCAGGTTAATGAACTAAAAGAAGAAATGAAGGCAAAAGAAGATAAAAAAGTTTTAGTGGCGTATTTTTCGTATTCAGGTACGACAAAAGGCGTTGCGGAAGTCTTAAGCAGTGAGATTGGAGCAGATTTATTTGAAGTTGCACCAAAGGAGGATTACTCCAGCCTGTATCTGCAGTCCAACATGGAGATCAGAGGAGGGAAAAGACCGGAACTTTCTTCTTCGGTTGAAAACATAGAGGAATATGACATTATCTTTATCGGGTATCCGGTCTGGTTTCATGCGACGCCGGCTCCGGTCAACAGCTTTCTGGAAAGTTATGACCTGACAGGCAAACTGATTATTCCTTTCTGTACCAGCGGCGGCAGTGATATTGATGAAACTATGCCGACCTTCCTTGATTCATGCGAGGATCTGGCTGTCTACGGAGAGCGCCGTATCAGCGGAAGTTCTCAGATTGGCAGATGGCTTACGGAGCTGGATTTGAATTTTAGTAATGATAATTAAGTTGTAAAAAGTGAGAGGAAAGAAGAATGGGACAGAAACTGGTATAAAAATATTCTCAAAGGAAAGTATTCCGGTTTTCGGAACATGATACGCGCTTTATTGCAATCAATGGCAATTTTTGATACTATGCAAGAACGTATTAAAATGGAACAGCCTGCGACTTGGGCAAATTCCAATAATATTTTTCGGGGATTGCTAATCTGATGTACTTATCCGAACAGGAGTGGAATGGCGAAAGAGCTTCTTATCAGAAAGAGGCGGACGGATGCCAGAAAAGGATGTCCGAGTTAGACGCAATTCTGAAAAAACTTTATGAAGATCGAGTGTTCGGAATAATCTCTGACGAGCGTTACCTGGCAATGTCTGCTGCCTATGAAGCGGAGTCAAAGAAAATGAAAGATAGGTATTATGAGCTTCAAAGTATGCTTGATACTTTTACGAAGCAGAACCAAGATGCAAAGAAATTTGCGACTTTGCGATAAGCATTATTTTTGCTTTTTTTCACGAATATGATTATAACCACTTGACAAGAATCCATATTTTTTCTATTATAAATATAGTTCACATTGTGAACTATATTTTCTTGAAAGAGAGTTTTTGGCAAATTTATTTGCGGCAATAGGAATTTCACAGGAGAAGATAATACTATTATGGAAGATTTTGACTGGATGGACATGATGGAAAAGATGCAAGAAATCCGGCTTTTTTCAAGCCTTCATATAAGAGGAAAAAGAGAAGGTGCTACATCTCCTCAGGAGGTGGATATACTGTCCCGGATGATACTATCTGATGTGCCGTTGACCCCTTTAGATCTGGCTGTACTGACAGGCTTGAAAAAATCAGCAGTAAGCCGCATAATCGAAAGTCTGGAAAAGAAAGAATTGCTTTTTAAGCAATACAATGAGAGGGATAAACGCAGTTATACGCTTCATACCACAGAAAAAGGTAATCAGGAGTTGAAACAGGCATACCATCATTACTTGGAGCCTATTTATAGACTTCGCCGGACCATTGGGGAAGAACGCTTTAAATCTTTAACCACACAGATCAAAGAAGCAAATGATATGTTACAAAGCAAGGAGGCAGACAAATGACTTTTTATCAGGAACTTCAATTAAGTCAGGCTGGTTCTAAATCTTATATCGCCAGTCTTCAAAACCCCAAAGACAAGTTAAAGCATACTGGGATTTACTTATTTAAAATTCTTTTAAATATAGCTTTTTGTACAGTATTCATTGCTTTATTCTGCATATTATTCGGCACTGAGAATAGTGTTGCAGGGCTTGCAGTGCTTCTCAGTATTATGGTATTCCGGTGTGCGGACCTTGGAATCCGTGCATCCCATGGTGTATGCAATATTTTGCTTGTGTTTGGAATATTGGCGGTGGGACCTAAGGTATCTAATATACTTCCCGCAGGGTGGGCCTTCTGTACGAATGTTATCTTTATTATGATTTTAATGTTACTTGGATGTCATAATGTAATTATGTACAATCATTCTACCTTGGTACTTGCTTATCTTTTACTCCACGGCTATGATGTTTATGGTGAAGTGTATAACAAACGACTGGCTGGGCTCTTTATTGGTGCAGTTATTACAGCGGCTGTCTTTTACCGTAATCATAGAAAGAAAACCTATAAACGTACTTTTAAAAGTCTTTTTCAGGAATTTGATTTATCCTCCGCACGTACCAGATGGCAGCTACGTCTTGCTTTTACCATTTCCAGTGTACTGCTGATTTCCTCGCTGCTGGATATTCCCAAAGCCATGTGGATGGGAATTGCTGCAATGTCTGTATGTGTACCTTTCCGTAAAGACATTGAATATCGTATAAAATACCGTGCCCCGGGAAATATTTTAGGAAGTATTATTTTCTTAGCTGCTTATTTGCTTTTACCAGAAGGCTCGGTTTCTTATATGGGGATACTTGGTGGAATTGGTACAGGGCTTTCCGCTAGCTATGGATGGCAGACAGTTTTCAATGCCTTTAGTTCTCTTGCTATTGCAGTACCCATCTTCGGTCTGCCATATGCGATTTTACTTAGGATTTTTAATAATGTATTTGGTTCCGCTTATGCATGGCTGTTTGACAGGATATTTGAACCAGCTCTTTCTGCTTTAACTAATATACTAATTTTTTTTAAAGGCAAATTGAAAACAATATAAATGTAATGGAATAAAGAAATCAAAATATATATGAATTGAAATATGTATCAGGATGGGCTTAAATATTAAAAATTGCCAGAAGCTATTGTTTCTGGTAATTTAATATGCTATCCTTGCAAGAATATATCTGCGTATCCTTTAAACAGTTTGGATACAGTCGCAGCAAATTAAAATCTCTATGGAAAGTAAACGGATCTGACAGCGTGCTGTGAAATAGGGCACGTTTTTTTTGCATATCTTTCAATTTGCTGCGTCAAGGAAAAATGGGTCTGCAGTTTTTCATGTAAAAGATTTGGGCAGAATGATAGATGTGATATTTAGAAAAACCTCAGTTCTTTATGTAAAAAGAGTTATTGGCTCAAACTACCGATTTGGAAGATGGATTTATTATAACTATTTGAAAGAATAAAATTTATGATACACGACATATGGAGATTGGAATGTGAGACCGAAAAATGTATTGATTATTGATGATGATGTACCCATCGGAAATGTGATTGAAGAAATGCTTATAAAAGAAGGGTATGGGGTTTCGCGCGCTTATTCGGGGACGGAAGCATTGTTTGTTCTCTCTGAGGAAAAACCGGACCTTGTGCTGCTTGATCTGATGTTGCCGGGATTAAATGGAGAAGATATACTTCCCAGGATAAAAGGGATCCCTGTCATTGTAATAAGTGCCAAAGTCGATATAGACAATAAAGTGAATTTGCTGCTTGGCGGCGCTGCAGATTATATAACGAAGCCTTTCCATACAAAGGAGCTTTTAGCCCGAATTGCTGTGCAGCTTCGTAATGCTGCAAACTCTGGAATGAACGCTGTATTAACATTTGAGAAGATAAGTCTTGATACAGACAGGCATACGGTTACCATAGATAAGAACGAGATAAAATTGACAAGAACAGAGTATGCCATCCTTAAATTGCTTATGCAAAATCCAACACAGGTCATTACAAAATCATTGATGCTGGAACGTATCAGCGAGGATACTCCTGATTGTACAGAAAGTTCATTAAAGATGCACATAAGCAACCTGCGGAAAAAACTTCGTGAAGGAAGCGATAAGGATTATATTGAAGCCGTTTGGGGAATTGGTTTCAAATTAAGGACAGAATAAATCTTTACGATTTCTTTACCGTTTTCTTTACCGTTTCCTTTACGGTTTCCAGATAGAATGTCAGCATCAAACAAAGGAGGTTGGATTTATGGATGCTGTTCTGAAAACGAACGCTTTGAGCAAAAGTTACAAAGATTTCAAAGCGTTAAACGGGCTATCTATGAATGTTCCCAAGGGAGCAATTTACGGTTTCGTTGGAAAAAATGGTGCTGGTAAGACTACGCTGATCCAGCTGATTTGCGGGCTGCAGGAGCCTACATCTGGTGAGTATACGCTGTACGGCAGAAAAAATACGGATAAGGAGATTGTAAAATCACGCAGAAGAGTGGGTGCTGTTGTAGAAACTCCGTCGATCTATCTTGATATGACAGCAGAGGATAACCTGAAACAACAATATCGTATTCTTGGGCTTCCGTCTTTTGACGGACTTCATGACATTCTGGAATTGACAGGGATTGCCCAGACAGGAAAAAAGAAAGCTAAAAATTTTTCTCTTGGTATGCGTCAGCGATTGGGGATTGCCATAGCACTTGTTGGAGATCCTGATTTCCTGGTGTTAGACGAGCCTGTAAACGGTCTTGACCCGCAAGGGATCATCGAAATACGGGAACTGATTTTGAAACTTAACAGAGAGCATCAGATCACAGTTTTGATTTCAAGCCATATTCTTGATGAGTTATCGAAACTGGCAACACATTACGGCTTTATTGATCATGGGTGCATGATAAAGGAGATAAGTGCAGCCGAATTAGAGGCGGTTTGCAGGAAATGTGTTCGCATGGAAGTGAGCAATACAAAGGCGCTCGCCCGTGTGCTTGATGGAATGGGGATTGATTATAAAATTTTAACGGATAAAACTGCCGATGTATATGCAAGAATTCATATCTCTCAGTTGACTGCGGTATTGGCTGAAGAAAATTGTGAGGTGATTTCAATGCAGGAGCGGGATGAAAGTCTGGAAAGCTACTATGTTAGCCTTGTGGGAGGTGACAGGAATGCGTAGATTGTTAGCTGCTAATTTTTCCCGTCTTTGGAAGGATAAAACCTTTTGGCTTTGTATGGGAACCATGTTGGTTTATTCAATTGTCTATATGCTGAATGGGTGCAGACAGGCGACTATTCGTTTGCCGGAGTATCACTACAGTATTGATGAATATTATTTTCATTTTGCAATAGTAATCGGTGCGTTTTGTGCGTTGTTTAGCAGCATGTTTTTGGGTACTGATTATAGTGACGGCACAATTCGAAATAAAATCGTGGTCGGTCACACAAGGACAAGCATTTATATGGCTGATTTTATTCTTATCTTCTCGGCTACACTGCTGCTGATGTTGGTGTGGATGATCGGAGCTTTGGTTGGGATTCCGGCTTTAGGCGTGTGGGAAATCGGCAGTATTCGTTTACTTGTGTACCTGCTGATTGCCGTTATGTTTGCAGCAGCGTTTTCGGGAATATTTACCTTTGTCAGTATGGTGTCTGCTAATAAAGCTCTAACCGTTGCTGTTTCCATATTTCTGTTTCTGGGTCTGCTTGTTTTGGCAAGTATGGTATATAATGATCTTGGTCAGCCAGAGATGGTAAGCGGTGTGGAAATCACTGCGAACGGAATAGAGATGGGTGAGCCGGCGCCCAACCCGAATTATGTCAGTGGTAAGATGAGAATACTCTATGAATTTATTCTTGATTTTTTACCTACGGGTCAGGGAGTGCAGATGTGGCAGTTGGAAATAAGCAATCCCATTCGTATGCTGCTCTCATCTGTTTTTATTACTGCCGCGACAACATTAGGCGGAATATTTGTTTTCAAAAGAAAGAATTTGAAGTAGGGGGTCTGCTATGGAACTATGGTTATGGGCTATCATCATTATTCTGGCTATGATTATAATGGCGCTTCTTGTGAAAATTCGAATTTTACAAAAAGCGGCAGAGGAAATTGAAAATGCCTTTGCAGATAGGCTCATAACCGATACCAATACGCTGATTGATATTTCTTCCCGGGACAAATATATGCGTAATTTGGCAAATGCCGTAAATGTACAGCTTCGTAAACTCCGTACGGAACGGCATCGTTTTCAGCAGGGAGATACAGAACTGAAAAATGCTGTTACCAATATCTCACACGATTTGCGGACACCATTGACTGCTATCTGCGGGTACTTGGATTTACTGGAACAAGAGGAAACATCGGAAGCGGTGGAACGGTATATTGAGGTAATCAGAAATCGGGCCGAGATATTGACACAGTTAACGGAGGAGCTTTTTCGATATTCGGTTATCCTTTCAAGCGAAACGAATATGGTCAGAGAACCGATTGCAATCAATGGCGTACTGGAAGAAAGTATAGCGGCATTTTATACTGCGCTTAATGAACGCAACATTACTCCAAATATTCAAATACCCGAAAATAAAGTAATCCGAAACCTTGACCGTTCTGCCTTATCTCGTGTGTTTTCCAACCTTTTGAACAATGCCATGAAGTATAGTGACGGGGATTTGGACATTACCCTATCCGAAGAAGGGGAAATCATTTTTACAAACACAGCGTCTGGTTTGAATGAGGTACAGATTGGAAAGTTATTTGATCGATTTTACACAGTGGAAGCCGCCAGAAAATCCACAGGTCTGGGCTTGGGGATTGCCAGAACGCTGATTGAACAGATGAATGGAACGATATCGGCCAGCTATAAAAATAATAGACTGAGTATCTGTATTTTTTTATAGTTTTTATCTGTTTATCTGTTTATCTTCTTGACTTTGACGCTGCGTAAAGGAGTATGCTTGATTTACCAGAGAAGGTAAAGCATATGGAATATAGTATTCGTTCATTAGCAGAGTTGGCCGGGGTGCGTGCACGCACTCTGGGCTATTATGATGAAATTGGACTTTTGAAACCTTTGTATGTCAATGAAGCCGGATATGGCTGTTATGGGGATAAGGAACTGGTAATCATAAAGAGTTACTGGAAAAGGCAATACAGTATTGAGTCGACAGGCTGTAAAATTGGGATTGACTGAATAGGATAAGCCATGAGTGGAGCATCGTAAGTAAGCAATAAATATACGATGCTCTGCCCATGGCTTTTGCAGTATCATAGGGGTCAAAATACCTTTTGCCCCCAACATCATATATATTGTTTTGAGTTTGCGATTACACATTATTATTGATAGTTGACAAAAAGTTTATTAATAGTATAATTTTTCTCAGAGCAGAAGTTTAGTAAAAAATGATTTTTAGTTTAGAAATTAAATGATACCAGGGTCAAAAGGTTATGCTTTTCATGCTTGCATGAAAAAGCATGACTT
>OLZF01001185.1_pt1 | contig 20792 bp, 16 predicted proteins | sample 1674391 | NCBI WGS metagenome assembly OLZF01 (sample SAMEA103958166, study PRJEB25191) | human gut metagenome | biome: human-associated habitat [ENVO:00009003]; feature: intestine environment [ENVO:2100002]; material: feces | place: Germany | collected 2013/2015
ATTGCTTCAAGGATGTATAATAAATATCCACTGTATGTGGCGAATAATCATTGTTGTCGGTCAACCACACTATAAAATCATTCAACAGTTTTCTATTCTTCTCCGAAATGGCATCAAGTCTTTCTAACGTCTTTATTTTCTGCTCTCGGCGGTTATATCCGATTTTAAGGTGATGTAATAAATCACAAATGGCTTCACTCATCAATGGATAACGTGCCCCAATATTGGCATTTTCACGCTTATAAGCCAGATAGCTACGACGATTGACATCTTCGGCACTTTCAAGAAAATCCGTTACATATTTGATATATTTACCGATGGTATCATAAGTCCTTCTTGTTGTATATAAGTAGGAAATATAATCAGTTAATATCTTCTGCCTGTCACTATTCATGCTTATTTATTTCTTTTTTTCCTTTTCATGATAGTTATTTCCTTTCTTCAAACATCCACTCTGATCATGACCACATATATAGATCACGTGTACCACTTCCTTCATTATCTGTTAAAACATATCTTCCGTTTTCACTAATATGTCTTACAGTAAGCTCTTCACCACAATGCTTTTGCATATTATAGCAAAATACATTCGTATCATTGTCGCTTAGTACCAAACCAAAACTATCTTTATTCTGATTATACCACTCTATAGATTTGATACGAACTTTATCGCCAATCTTATATTTACTCATAATATAATCTTTATTTCATTTGATTTTGATGCCAGTAGGCAATCAACTCGCCCACGTTACGCACCTTGATTTTTGCTTTAATATTTTCTCTATGCCGATTAACGGTACAAGGTGATATGTGCAATTCTGCTGCGATATCGTCCGTCTGGTAATTGGATGCTATTAACCGAAACACTTCCATCTCACGTTCTGTCAATGAAGTATTCAACTCAGGACGACATATTACCCCCTCATGCTCACACTCGCCCCGAAGAGGACATTTAACCTCTTCGAAAACAAATAGGCCATCTCTGTTTATATCTAAATTATGCTGATCATATTCGCCGAAATTACAGCGTATGAATCGATGAACAACCCGGAATTCATAATACCAACGATTCATTGTACTGCTTGAATAAATCTGCATCAAACGGGTATGTGCTTTAGGGTATCGATCTCGAATAACTGATAACATGCACTCTATCGTCGGGCGGTTGTTCTCATCCAAAACCACAGCCGGCCGCCCTAACTCCTTCATCATAACATCCCCTTCGGGGGTGTTGTAGAACTCTATGTTGGCTATCTCATTCATCTTTAGATGGGAACAATTCTTCAACACTCATACCAAGATATTCGGCTATGATTTTTTGCTTAATAGGAGCAGGAGGATTCAACCCGTTTATCCACCTGTACACCGATGCCGGAGTAGAGCACGTGATTTCTGCTAACTTTTTAATAGTATCCATCTGCTGATTCGGCAAGCTCTTCATATAGTCTGTAAATACCATAATTGATAAATTATTAAAGTTTTATATTCGTTTAATATCACTTTTTACTAACTTAGCTACGTGAATTTATTAACACAATGCAAATATGATAACTATATTTATCATACACAAATAGAATGATATTTATATTTATCATGTTAACTTTTATTATATATATGATGATAAAGCAACGCTTACTTGACATCTGTGAAGCTCTAAATATATCAGCTAATCAATTTAGCATTGATATAGGTATGAGCAGATCATACATAGCTAATTTAAAAAAGGACATAACAACAGAAGTACTGCTAAATATATATGTCAAATACCCTTCAGTTAATATCATGAGGATTATTACTGGAGAAGGAGATATCTTGCTTTCCAAACAAAATTTGCAGATTGACAATTCTTTTTTTTTAGAAAAATATAATCAGCTTGAAATCGAGAACAAGAAATTGCTTTTGGAAGTGGGAGAACTAAAAGGTGAACTCAAAACAATTAAAAAACATGCCCAAGTGGAAGACAATGCAATATGTGCCGATGCAAGCGGATCAGATTTGGAGAGATAGAATATATAGTGAAAAAATATTAATAATCAAAACGATAGGGAACTATATCTATAAAATAAATAGGACATATTTCGGACTCACACATATAATTTTAACCCATTTCGGGAATGTATATCGTTGATTTTCAATCATATTCATCTTATAAAAAGACAAATAAGGTCAGGCCTCCGCAACTAAAAAGAGGATAAATGATTGAATCACAATCTTTTATCCTCTTTACTTTTAAAACAGTCGGACAAAAGTCGGACAAAAAATAATTGAATTCATTAACGGTATACGTTTTCGAACTCGAAAAACGTATAAAAAAATGTTTTCAGAAAGAAAAAGAAAAGGAACTTCAGGTCAGCGGAAAGCGTACCTTCTGATACAAAATAAGCATATCCCCCTACACTCTCCATATTTTTACAGGTGATTCATACGTTTCACATTCGAAAAATTGTAGTACTAATAAAAAAAATGTATTTTTGTACTAATCATGAATCAAACAACGCATAAGATGACCGACCCCATCCAGATAAAGCACTATAAAGAAGACATTACCTCTTTTAACCAACTCTACAAGGAGTTTCAAAGACGTTTTGTACGCTTCGCCAATACTTATGTCAGAGATTTAACCACAGCAGAAGATATTACTATTGAGGCGATGATGTATTATTGGGAAAACAGGCAATCCTTAAGCGAAGATTCCAATATTCCAGCCTATATCTTAACAATTATAAAAAACAAATGCCTGAATTATCTGCGTCATCAGCAAATTCATGAAGAATACTCGGATAAAATAAAAGATTACTATGAATGGGAACTGAATACCCGGATCGCCACTTTACAAGCATGCGAACCTTATGAGCTTTTTATTTCCGAAATTCAAGAACTCGTCCAACAAACCCTCACCGACATGCCCGAAAAAACCCGTACTATCTTCATGTTGAGCCGATACGAAAACAAATCCTATAAGGAAATTGCAGTTCTCATGAATATCACCCCCAAAGGAGTAGATTTCCATATAAACAAGGCATTAAAGATGCTTCAGACTAACTTAAAAGATTATTTTCCACTCTTTCTCTATTTTTTTATGAAATGCCACTAGGAATTTTCCATTCTGAAGTGCTGTTTATATAGAAGCATAAAAGAATGCAATAAAATGGAAAAAGAGAAACTACATCGTTTTTTTGCCGGAACTACTTCTATACAAGAAGGCATGGACATAAGAGCATGGATGGAAGCATCCGAAGAGAACAAGCGCATTTTTTACAAAGAGCGTAAATTGTTCGATGCCCTCATGGTGCATGATGACCAAACTACAAATAACTGCATTTCCACCAAACGAATTCCCAAAATTATTCGTCAATGGCTGAAAATAGCTTCCGTCATCATACTGACGCTTACCATTAACTATTTATATCAGAAATATAAATCGGAAAATGAAGTCATTGCCATGAATACAGTATCTGTTCCGGCAGGACAACGTACCAATATTACTTTACCAGATGGAACTAATGTATGGCTGAATGCCCGTACCACTTTACAATATCCGGTCACTTTCAGCCAAAAGCAACGAACAGTTTTTTTAAAAGGAGAAGCTTATTTTGATGTAACCAAGAAGAAAAAAACTCCTTTTATTGTACGGACAGACAAATATGACATTGAAGTTTTGGGTACACAGTTTGATGTAGATGCTTATCCTGACCAAACGGCGTTTGAAACAACTTTAATGAAAGGTAGTGTAAAAGTTACCTCACAGTACTTTCCCGAACAGACAATAACCTTGAAGCCTCATCATAAAGCATATGTAAAAGACGGGCAGTTGGCAGTTACCAAAGTAAACGATTTCACTCCTTACCGCTGGAAAGAAGGTTTGATCTGTTTTAAAGATGAACCTTTCCAGACCATCATGGAAGATTTTGAAAAATATTATGGTATCCGGATCATCATCAATAACAAAAAGGTATTGAAATATTCCTATAATGGCAAGTTCCGTCAAGCAGACGGTATTGATTATGCATTAAGAGTGCTGCAAAGGGATATCCATTTTAAATATGAAAGAGCCAACGATGAAGAAATTATTTACATCAATTGACCAGACAATACTAACCTAAAAACAACAAGCCTATGAAGAAAAGCTCAAGTTAACCTTAAAAAGAAAAATGCCGATAAGTGTTGCCGCACTTACCGGCATAGACTCAAAACAATTTTTCAAGTAAAAAAATCTATTTAAATCAACGCAAAGGTATGAAAAATAACACTTTGTCGGGGAGATATTGCTTCAAAAATCCCCGATTTAAACAAATCTTTAGAATTATGAGAATTTCCACTTTCCTATTGATGGTCTGTGTGTTCTGTTCGTATGCTGGGAATGCCCATTCTCAAAATGCAAAAGTCAGCATACGTATGAATAATGTTAAACTGGATAAGATCCTGAATGAAATTGAAAACCAAACTGATTATCTTTTTATCTACAATAACCAAGTAGATATTAACAAAATTACTTCCGTAAAGGTCAAAAATGAAGCCGTAGCACAAGTACTGGACAGAATTCTGTCAGGGACCGGTATCAACTATGAACTGGAAGGTACACACATTATTTTAACTACAGAAGCTATTAAAGACTTGCATGCTCAACAACAAGCTAAAACAGTAACGGGAACGGTAACAGATGTCAGCGGAGAACCCATTATCGGAGCCAACATCCGTATAAAGGGAACCACAACAGGTACAATCACAGATATAGATGGCAACTTCAGTATTGAAGCCGAGCCACAATCTGTTATCGAAGTTTCCTACATTGGTTACCTCACACAAGAAACGGTTATCAACAACCAAAAAAGTATCCGTTTTCTATTAAAAGAAGATACAAAAACTCTTGATGAAGTGGTAGTCATTGGATACGGTGTACAGAAAAAAGCAGACTTGACAGGATCTGTTGCAAACATTAACACAGAAAAACTAAATACACAAAGTAACGCCAACATCGGCCAGGCGCTGCAAGGCAAAATTGCAGGGGTAGACATCGTATCTCAAGGTGGTGCCCCAGGTTCGGGAACCCGTATCATGGTCCGCGGTATTGGTACGCTAAACAACGCCTCCCCTCTTTACATTGTCGATGGCATGTATATGAACAGTATTGATCATATCAACCCCAATGATATTGCCAGCATTGACGTATTGAAAGATGCCTCATCCGCAGCTATCTACGGTTCCCGTGCAGCCAACGGTGTTATCATTGTCACTACCAAAGAAGGAAGTAACACAGAAGGAAAACCTATCATTGATTTATCTGTCAACTTAGGTATATCAACTGCCAGCAAATTTCTTGATATGCTAGATGCCAAAGGATGGGCAGAAGTTACCACTATAGCCCGTCAAGCTATCGGCAAACCGGCATTAGACATGGCTACCGATCTGGCTAACAAACCAGACAATGACTGGCAAGACATCATGTTTCGCCCCGCACTGATGCAAAACTACAATTTGTCTGTAAAAGGTGGTGGAAAATATTCCACTTATTACACCGGCTTAGGTTATTTCAACCAAGACGGTATTGTAAAAGGTACCAATTACCAACGGTATAATATCCAATCCAAGAATGATTATAAAAGAGGGATATTCTCTGCTGGAACAAATCTCATTATTTCATTCAGTCATGACAAGCCCCTTCACCAGGAACTTCGAGGCGGCATGATTGGCACCATTCTGCAAAGTGTTCCTACTTTGGAAAAATATGATGACACTCGTGAAGGTGGATATGGTGGCACATATGGTGATGTGGTAAACATTCCTCACCCATTGGCCATTATTGATGACAACATCATGGACCGTTATAACGAAAATGTAAAAATATTCGCTAATTTGTATGCACAAATTGAACTTTTTAAAGGACTAAAATACAAACTGAATTTAACTCCAGACTTTTCTTTCGAAAGATATAAGAATTATCTCAATAAATATGATTTTGGATTAGCGACCAACAGCATCACCCAATTAACAGAAAGACAAAGAAGGAGACGTAATATACTTGTTGAAAATTTATTAACTTTCGACCGTACGTTCGGAGAGCATAAAATTTCAGCATTGGCAGGTTATACCTATCAAGACAGCAGATTCCGCCACATACAAGCCTATGGTGAAGGATTACCCCAGGGATTAGAAGAAATAGATGCAGCCACAACCAATCGCAGCAACGAAGGCAATTCATGGAGAAGTGTCCTTACCTCTATTCTCGGACGCGTATTCTATTCCTACCAAAATAAATACTTATTCACCGCCACTATCCGCCGGGACGGTTCCTCCAAATTCGGTAAGAACAATCGATATGGTTACTTCCCCTCTTTTTCATTAGGATGGAATGTGGCCGAAGAAAAGTTCATGGAAAACGTGCATTGGCTTGATCAGCTAAAGCTTCGTGGCGGATATGGCGTTTTAGGAAATCAAGAAATCGATAACTATCAATATTCCTCCACCATCACTACCGGCATCAATTATCCCGATGGCAACGGTGGTCTGCTTCAAGGAGCATTTCCTAAAAATTTTGCCAATCCGGATATAAAATGGGAAGAAACCGCTATGACTAATGTCGGCATTGATTTTATGGCTTTTAATAACCGACTAAGCTTAACAGCAGACTATTATGTGAAAAATACAAAAGATATCTTGCTGACCGTTCCTATTCCTATCTCTTCCGGTGGTGCCAATGACCCTATACGCAATGCGGGCAAGATACGTAACAATGGCTTTGAATTCAATTTAGGATGGATGGACCAACCCAATCCGGATATTTCGTATGGCATCAACTTAATTGGGTCTTTCAATAAAAACAAAGTAATAGCCATGGGAAGTGAAAGCGGATCTATCAAAGGCGGTTCTACCAACCAAAACATCACTACCAGTGAAACCAAAGCCGGATATCCTATTGGAGGTTATTGGCTTATCTCTACAGCCGGATATTTCAATAGTCAGGAAGAAGTAGACGCATATGCCAAAGACGGTAAAAAATACAACCAGCCGCCGAACCGGGTGATATAAAATTTGTAGATGCCAACAACGATGGCGTTATCAATGACGACGACCGTGTATTTCAAGGCAGTCCTTTTCCCGATTTTACTTTCGCGCTGAATGGTAATATGAGATACAAAAATTTCGACTTATCAATCGGACTGCAAGGAGTGTTAGGAAATAAAATTTATAATGCAACCCGTCAGACATTAGAAGATGTAACCAAAGGTTCCAATTTTCTGGCAAGTTGCCTGGATTATTGGACTCCTGAAAACAAAAATGCCTCCCATCCACGTCTGACATGGGATGATCCTAACCGTAATACCCGTGCAGAATCCGACCGTTATCTTGAAAATGGTTCTTATTTGCGTCTCCGCAGTGTTCAATTAGGTTATACATTTCCTCAGACATGGTTTAAAGGTGCCATACAGCATGCCCGTGTGTATATTAACGCTGAAAACTTATTTACTATCACCAGTTACAGCGGATATTCACCGGATGTCAATGCAGACAATGCCAATTATCGGGGATTTGATAATTTTATTTACCCGACTAACCGTACTTTCATGTTAGGACTAAATGTAACATTCTAAAAATAAACATCTTATGAAAACATATATTAAAACGACATTGACCATATTGATTTCAGGCATGCTATTCAGTTCCTGCGAAGATCAATTAAACCAGGCCAATCCCAACCAAGCAACAGAAGATACTTTTTGGAAAGATGAAACCGATTTCAATCTGGCCTTGACCTCTTGCTATACTCCACTGAAGAATGCCCTAAACGGCGGTTATTATGGAACTCGCGGTGTAATGCTGAGAATAGCCCGAGCCGATGAAGTCGACTTCCGCAACGATATTTCGGATGTATATACAGTAAACCGTTTTACTAATAGTAATACAAACTCACTGACACAAGGCATGTTCTATCAATTTTACAATGCCTTGTACCGTACCAACTCCATTATGCAAAAACTGGAAGAAAAGAAAGAACAATTTTCTACCGATTTTCAAAATTCGGTAAAAGGAGAATGTCTTTTCATACGTGGCTTCTATTTATTCCAGTTAGCCAAAGAGTTTAAAGACGCCCCTCTCCGCCTGACAGCCTCCCAATCTCCCTCGACTTTCCCTTTAGCAAAATCATCACAAGCTGATATATGGGCACAAGCCAAAGAAGATTTAAAAACCGCTGCTTCCCTATTGCCCATAACGAATAAAAAAGGAAAGCCTACACAAGGAGCCGCTTATGCCGCTTTAGGTAAAATATATGTCTATGAAGAAAATTGGCAAGAAGCGATAAACGTCCTCGAGCCTCTGACGCAGAATCCTTACACCTACAAACTAGTAGAGGACTTTAATTGGAATTTTGATGACACTCATGAAAACAATGCCGAAAGTATTTTCGAGTTATTGATAGAAGATGTGGGTGGAACAGATCTTTGGGGAGATGGAGAAAATATCAATTCCACCCAATCCAATACCCGCCCTAAAGAATATGCCGCTGCTGAAGTCGGAGGATGGTATGAAGCAAATCCTACCCAGCAAATTATGGATATCTTCTGGAAGGAAAAAGACAAAGATGGCAATTTTGATTATCGTGCCCGCTGTTCTGTGGCATGGGACTATGAGGGATGCACTTACTACCAAAGACCTTTCCGGGAAGTTTTTGCACAAGACAAGTGGAAAACATACTGGATTTTGAAATATCAGAACTGGAAGACTCAAAAAGATGAACCGGCACCTCCCAAGTCATTCATCAATGAAAGAGCCATCCGCTATGCCGATGTATTATTGATGCTGGCAGAAGCCTATATGAACAAAGGGGCTTTAGACACATCTATCGGATATATTAATCAAATCCGCCGACGCGCCAACCTGAATGACTATAGCGGCCCAATAACCAAAGAAGGGGTTTTTGAAGATCTGGTACACCAACGCGCCATTGAATTCTTTGTGGAAGGCGAACGTTTCTACGATTTACGCAGATGGGGATTGTTAGAGCAGACATTAAAAACTTGTGATGATACCCGCTATAAAAACTATCAGACTGGCAAATCCGGTAATATCAATAAGTTCAACTACTTCCCGATACCAGCCAAAGAACTTGACACCAATCCACTTTGTACGCCTAGTGAAGGATGGTAAATCAACAGGTATTAGCTTATATATAACATCAGTAAATTAGTTCTGGGGCTGATTGTTCTTCAAGCAACATTCAGCCCCTCTTTCTCTTCACACTAACCATGAAACGTACCCTTTTATTTGTTTGCATACAGTTTTTCTTATTGGCATCTTTTGCCGGAGAAACCATAAATTTCTGTAAAGGCTGGAAATTCCATCTAGGAGATGCAGGCAAAGGAGCCTCTTCTTCCTCATATAACGATTCTCAATGGCGCATATTGAACATTCCTCATGACTGGAGCATAGAAGGCACTTATAAACAATTTGAAAACGGGACCGACTGGCAAAGCGGTTTCCTGCCTGCCGGAATAAGCTGGTATCGAAAAACTTTTACCATTCCTTCCAAATGGAAAAATAAAAAAGTACAAATCCTATTTGAGGGCGTATATCTGAACAGCGAAGTATGGATAAACGGTCATTGGCTGGGCAAACGTTCTAATGGGTATATCAGCTTTGTATATGATTTAACTCCATATTTGCAAGAAGGCAAGAACCAAATCGCTGTAAAAGTAGATCACAGCAAAGCATTAACCGGACGTTGGTATACAGGATCAGGAATATATCGTCCTGTATACCTGCTGGTCAGTAACCCCACCCACATTCCTTATTCCGGAATCCATTTCAGATCCAAGCTACAAAATAAGCAATCTGCCACCTACACCCTATCTATAGAAATTGAAACACAGGAGAAAAAGCCAATCAAAGTAAAAACATATCTACAAGCTCCCAACGGTAGCATAGCCGATACTTCTAAAAAAATATTTGTCTCATCTGCAGATTCTCTTTGCTTCCTGTCAGGGAGCATCAGGAAACCATTATTATGGTCGCCTGATTCTCCTAACGTCTATACACTTATATGCCAACTGACAAGAGATAACAAGATACTAGATGAATGTAGATTACCTGTAGGCTTCCGTCAATTAGAATTCAACCCGGTCAGCGGATTCCTGCTCAATGGCAAATCACTAAAGATAAAAGGAGTATGCGATCATCATACAGCCGGTGCTGTAGGAGCCGCCGTACCCGACGACCTACTTCATTATCGTCTCAAATTATTGAAAGATATGGGATGTAATGCGATACGCACCAGTCATAATCCCTTCTCTCCTGCTTTCTATAATTTATGCGATACGATGGGAATCATGGTACTAAACGAAGGATTGGACGGATGGAATCAACCTAAAGCCGCCGATGACTATGGAAATTACTTTGATGAATGGTGGCAAAAAGATATGACTGATTTCATAAAACGAGACCGTAACCATCCCTCTATCATTATGTGGAGTATCGGCAACGAAGTAACGGGAGCTACCCCCGAAATCCAACACAACCTGGTCAGCCTATTTCACCAACTGGACCCTGACCGTCCTGTCACTCAAGGAGGAACTGATCCTACTAAAGGTATGAAGACCGATTATCAAAAAAAATTCAACTATCTAGACATTATCGGCTTCAATGGAAATGGAGAAGAAATAGGAGAACTAGAACACTTCCACAAAAACTACCCAACACTTTGTGCCATTGCTACAGAGGTACCCCACACTTATCAAACCCGTGGCGTATACCGAAGCCAGACACAATGGAGAAGACGGGATTTCCCCGCTCCTTGGGAAAAAGGAAACATAAACTGGGAACAATTTAAACATCGGGTCTTTCCTATACCTGACCTGACGGAAAAAGAATGCTTCCCCGAAGAATCCGATTATCCCTATTATCAATCGTCCTACGACAATGCTTCTGTACGTATCAGCGCCCGTAAATCATGGCAACGCACCTGTTCTTTCCCTTGGTTAATGGGAGAATTCCGATGGGGCAGTTTTGACTATTTAGGTGAAGCCGAATGGCCTCAACGATGTGGCAATTTCGGTATTATCGACATAGCTGCCATTCCGAAAGACGCCTATTTCCTCTACCAAAGTTTATGGACCGACAAACCAATGGTACACCTTCTTCCGCATTGGACGCATCCGGGAAAAGAAGGAAAAACAATTCCCGTAGTCATTTATACCAACTGTGATGCAGTAGAGTTATTTATAAATAATGTATCTTTGGGCAGTAAACCTTATACAGGGGAGCAACTGATATGGTTAGTTCCTTATTCGCCCGGAAAAATAGAAGCCCGAGGCATAAAAAAAGGAAAAATCGTGGCAACAGACTGTTATCAAAGTGCAGAAGCACCTCATTCTGTCGCCCTTGCCAGTAACAAGTATTCTGTAAAAGCCGGTTCGGATGAAGTCATACGCATAGAGATCGACATAACAGATAAAAACGGAATTCCTTGTCCTTATGCCTCCAATGAACTCAGTTTCCACGTAAGTGGACCACTCCGGCTATTGGGGGTAGACAACGGAAACCCTACAGATATGTTTCCATACCAACAGCCCCACTGCCGTTGCTTTCGGGGAAAATGTGTAGTATTATTACAATCTGACGAAGAAAAAGGAAAAGGAACCCTGACTGTACAAGGAACAAAATTAGTAGAAAAAAAATTAATCATCGAAGTGATATGAAAAAAATTCTTTTATTACTCTGTTTATGCTTATTCATAGAAGAGGTTGCTTCTCGAGAATTAGACAAGACATTCCAGTTGCTTCCACAACCACAATCCATAGAACTGACTTCTGGAAAAGGAATCAATTATTGGGAGTTATCCTATATTCTGTCATCAGACACAACTTCCATCCCCATATTGGGAGATATGCTCAACAAACTTCCCCGTTGCCCACGAAAAGGGAAACCCATCCGGCTCCAACTCACCAGCCAGCATGTTCCTGCTTCTCCGGAAGGATACATGATGGAAATTAATGAAAAAGGAGTCTGTATATCAGCCAGAACCATGACAGGTATCTTCTACGGTTGCCAAACTTTAGAACAATTAATGGAAGACAGCCGGGATTTCAACATACTTATTCCAGCCATGCTAATCATCGATTATCCGGCCATTTCCTATCGGGCCGTGCACTTTGATGTAAAACATCATTTAGACCGCATGGAGTATTATTATCAGGAAATAGACAAACTGGCCCGATACAAAATAAACGCAGTTATTTGGGAGCTGGAAGATAAACTGCGTTATACCCGACGCCCCGAAATAGGTGCCCCCAATGCCATCAGCAAGCAGGAAATGCAAGCCTTATGCCGCTATGCCAAAGAACGGAATATTGAAATAACCCCCTTGGTCCAAGGTTTGGGACATGCCGGTTTTATTTTAAAACATCATTGGGAACTACGTGAAAACCCCGACAGCGACTGGGAGTTTTGCCCATCTGACCCTCGTACCTATGATTTGCAATTCGACCTTTACCGGGATGCTATCGAAGCCATGCCTTATAGCAAATACTTACATATAGGAGGAGATGAAATTACCGCCATAGGCATAGACCAACGCTGTAAAGCCACCGGAAAAACTCCATTTGAACTACAAATGATCTGGTTGAAAAAAGTATGCGATTTCGCAACAGCTCACAACCGCATTCCTATTTTCTGGGATGATATGCCATTAAAATACGGCGGTGTATGGGATTTGGTCAACAGTAATGAAACCCAGGATGAAATAGCAGCAAAATGGAACGATAAAAAATTGAATGAAAGCATCAAATTATTCCCCAAAGAATGTGTGTATATGCGATGGAACTACAAAGATGCCACCCAACCGGGGCATCAACGCATTTTACAATGGTATCATGACAAAGGACTGAAAGTAATGGGAGCTACCGCTGCTTCGTGTGGCAGTTCTCCATTTATACCGCGTGAAAATTCACTGGCCGGCTATATCAAAGGATTCAGCAAATTAGTTGCTCAAAATCAACTGGAAGGAATTTTGGCCACAGCATGGGATGATGGTTCCCCACACTCTGAAACGGTGTGGCGTGGATACATCGCACAGGGAGAATATGGCTGGAACCCAACAGCACGGACAGTCGAAGCCTTCAAAGCCGCACATGCCCAACGAGAATTTGGCTTTCATCCAAATGACAACCATATGGCTTTTCTGGATGAACTGGAACAAGAAGCATTTTTCTTTGATGATGCCCTGGTCAATTCGGGAAGGCGCAATCCGGCATGGGGAACTACTGATTTTACTTTAATCAGCCTACCGGATCCAGACTCACCGGGAGCATGGAGCCGTACCTACCAACAAAAAATAGCCCAAGCAAAGGTGGAACAAAAACGATATGAAAAAATATGCCAAGGCATAAAAGAGGCTAAACAACATGCTTTACGCAACCGCTATACATTAGAGGTATACGAACAGACAAATCACTTGTTCAACTTCCCTGTCCGTCTGATTCTAGCCTTGCACAACTATGATATCACTATACATGAACAAGACAAACAGACAGCATTGCAACAAATAAATGAAGTGTGCAATGACTTTCAGACCATGAGAAAACAATTGGAAGAGACCTATTCACAGACCCGTTTTATGGAACAACCTGACGGTTACATTGCTGACCAAAACCACCACAACCATCTTGCCGCCAAAACCAACAACAGCGACTGGTGGTATTATTATGAAATTCCAATGATAAGGAAGACAAGAACATGGATGAACTCTCAGACCGCCCGACAGAAAAACATTCCATAAGAAACAACGAATGAAACTTTAATATAAAAAATAATATGAACCTTATAATACAACACTACTTTATGAAACAACATTTTTTATCTTATCTCATCGCCCTGCTGCTATTTCCTCTCTATGAGATGCAAGCAGCCTACCAGCCTGAGTTTTCTACTGCCGGTTTCTATGAACTGGCAAACTCCGGACGTGAAGTATATTCCATGAATCCGGCATGGCGATTCCACAAAGGAACCGCTACAGGTGCGGAAACCACCGACTTTAATGACCAGGACTGGAAAGTGGTTTCCCTGCCCGACGGAATTGAATATGTACCGACTGAGGCCAGTGGATGTATCAACTATCAAGGTGAGGTATGGTACCGCAAACATTTCACTCCGGCAAATGAATTGAAAGGCAAAAAACTTTTCCTGCATTTCGAAGCTATCATGGGAAAAAGCAAAGTTTTTGTAAACGGCAATTTATTGACCGAACACTTTGGCGGATACCTGCCTGTAGTCATTGATGTCACCGATGCACTGAATTGGGGGACAGACAATGTGATAGCTGTATGGGCAGACAACAGCAATGACCCCAGTTATCCTCCCGGCAAAGCACAGGATGTACTGGATTATACTTATTTTGGCGGCATCTATCGTGACTGCTGGCTAATAGCCCATCGTCCGGTTTTCATCACCGATCCCAATTTCGAAAACGAAATGGCAGGCGGCGGGCTTTTCGTGGCATACGACAAAGTTTCCGACACTTCCGCAGAAATAATCCTGAAAGCCCATATACGTAATGACAGTAAAAAGAACTTCAAAGGAGTAGTAGAATATGAACTTCAGCAACCCGACGGCACACAAGCCGCATTTCTGAACGATGTCATTCAAGTACGTCCGGGCAAGGCAGTCACTTCAAAAGATAAAATAACGTTGAAGTCTCCTCTGCTTTGGAGCCCTGAAATGCCTACGTTATATAACCTGATTGTCCGTATCCGCGACAATGAAGGAAACGTAGTGGACGGCTACCGCCGCCGTATCGGTATCCGCAGCGTAGAATTCAAAGGCAAGGACGGATTCTGGCTGAACGGCAAACCTTATCCAAGCCCGCTGATTGGCGCCAACCGCCATCAGGATTTTGCCGTAGTAGGCAATGCCGTTGCCAACAGCATTCATTGGCGCGACGCTAAAAAGCTACGCGACACAGGTATGAAAGTCATCCGGAATGCTCACTGCCCTCAAGACCCCGCCTTTATGGATGCATGTGACGAACTGGGGCTGTTCGTCATTGTAAACACACCGGGATGGCAATTCTGGAATGACGCTCCTGAATTTGCACAACGGGTTTATAGCGATATCCGCAACCTGGTACGACGTGACCGCAATCACCCTTGTGTATGGTTATGGGAACCTATCCTGAATGAAACCTGGTATCCGGCAGACTTCGCCAAAAATACCCTCGATATTGTCAATCAAGAATACCCTTATCCGTATTGCTATTCCGGTTGCGACAGCGAAGCACGGGGACATGAGGTATATCCGGTACTCTTCACTCATCCGGCCAATGCGGACAAGGACTGGGCCATCAAAAGCCTCGACCCTAAAATAACCTATTTCACCCGCGAGTGGGGAGATAATGTAGACGACTGGAATTCGCACAACTCCCCCAGCCGTGTGGCACGCAACTGGGGGGAACAGGCTATGCTCATCCAGGCACAGCATTATGCCGCCCCCCGTTATCCTTTCACCTGTTACGATGTACTCTGCCGTACTCCGCGCCAACACGTCGGCGGCTGTTTGTGGCACTCGTTCGACCACCAGCGCGGCTATCATCCCGATCCCTTCTATGGTGGTGTGATGGACGTATTCCGTCAACCCAAATATGCTTATTATATGTTCAAAGCCCAGCGCTCGCCCGAAAAACAAGACCGTCTTTTCGAAACAGGACCGATGGTGTACATCGCCCATGAAATGACTCCCTTCTCACCCAAAGACGTTACTGTGTACTCCAATTGTGACGAGGTGCGGCTTACTTATAATAAAGGTGGCAAGACATGGACTTACACCAAGCCAGCAACAAAAGAAGGAATGCCCTCACCCGTTATTACATTCAAAGATATATACGACTTCATGATAGACAAAAACATGTCTATGAGAAAGAAGAAACAGGACGAGGTGTTCCTACTGGCCGAAGGCATCATAGATGGAAAAGTAGTTGCCACGCACGAAGTACGACCGGCCCGGCGTCCCGAGAAAGTGCTACTTTGGGTTGACAATGAAAACACCGACTTAAAAGCTGATGGCTCCGACTTTGTAACCGTAGTAGCCGCCATAGCCGATAAAAACGGGAACATCAAACGTCTGAACAACTATTATGTGAAATTCCATGTAGAAGGCGAAGGACGTATTTTGGGCGGAGCGAATATACTGGCCAATCCGGCTCCGGTAAAATGGGGAACAGCCCCCGTGCTGATACAATCCACCTTGAAGCCGGGTAAAATCAAAATCACTGCCAGCGTATTGTTCGAAGGCTCGCAAATGCCTGCCAGCGCAGTGTTGGAATTAGAAAGCAAGCCGGCGGCTCATCCTCTCATCTACACCGAAAGTAAAGCTGCGCTGATTTCCATGAACAGCGACTCACCTTTCGGGCAATCAGCCGCCAAATCGGCTTCCGAACTGGAACAGGAACGTTTGCTGAAAGAACGGAATGCACAAAAGCTGAAAGAAGTGGAAAAACAGCAAGCTGATTTCGGTGAAAAGAAGTAAACCTTTCCATCCGGTGTGGGGAAGAGGCAGAAAGAGAAAAGCAATTCAAAGCCTCTTCTACTCCATCCCCACAAGGGATGGAACAAAATGAAAAAACTAAAATACAAATCACCCATGACATATAAGTTAACCGTTACAACCCTGGCACTAACTGCCATAACCTCCACTGTAGCAGCCACTCACGCCAAACCAGACACGGAACATCCCCATATCGTATTGATTTTATGCGATGATATGGGATTCTCTGATTTATCCTGCTACGGAGGAGAAATACATACTCCTAATATAGATTATCTGGCCGAACAAGGCATACGTTTCAGCCAATTTAAAAACACAGGACGAAGCTGCCCCAGCCGTGCCGCCTTACTCACCGGACATTATCAGCACGAAGCGGGAATGGGATGGATGACCGCGGTAGACGAACATCGTCCGGGGTATCGGGGACAGATTTCGGATCACCTGCCCACCCTTGCCGAAGTACTGCGCGACCAAGGCTATGCCACTTACATGAGTGGCAAATGGCATGTTACCTTAGATGCGGCCTTTGAAACCCCCAATGGAAGTTATCCAGTTCAACGGGGATTCGACAAATACTACGGCTGCCTGCATGGAGGGGGAAGCTATTACAAACCAGATCCCGTTTATCATAACCTACAACGGATTACCGAGTTTCCGGATGATTATTACTATACCACCGCTATCACAGACTCTGCCGTTAGTTTTATCAAACAACATCCCACGCAGACTCCCATGTTCATGTACATAGCACATTACGCACCTCACTTGCCCCTACAAGCCCCCCAAGACAAGATAGATGCTTGCCGTGAGCGCTATAAAGCCGGCTACGATGTTCTACGCCAACAACGTTTCGAACGTCAAAAAGCCTTAGGGCTGATAACGCCGGAAATGGTTCTTCCAGTCTTCCAAAAAGAATTTCCGGACGGTAAACGACCCGCCTGGACCGAACTTACTCCACAGCAGCAAGAAAAATGGATAACCGATATGGCTACCTATGCCGCCATGATCGAAATCATGGACAGCGGCATAGGAAAGGTAATACAGACCTTAAAAGACAAAGGAATGTATGAACATACCCTGTTTCTGTTTATGAGCGACAACGGCTCTACCAGTGAAGGGGGATTCATCAAACAGCTGATGGCTGATTTAAGCAATACCCCCTATCGCAGTTACAAACAATGGGTATTCCAAGGAGGAACCAGTTCCCCTCTCATCCTTACAGACGGAAGAAGCAAAAGCCAGACAGAAAAAGGCAGTATCTGTCGGGAACCCAGTCATATCATTGATATTTTTCCCACCTGCCTGGATATTGCTTCCGCACATTACCCCGACACGTTTCACAATCAAAAAGTGAAATTGGCCGGAACCAGTCTCCTGCCGGCTATACGAAAACAGAAAATACAGCCGCGCGATCTTTTCTTTGAACATCAGACCTCATGCGCCATCCTGTCTGACGGTTGGAAACTAGTACGTGCCAACGGCAGACAGCCTTGGGAATTGATTCACCTCACCACCGATCCTTTTGAGACACAAGATCTTTCCGAACAATTTCCTTTAAAAGCAAAAGAATTAGAAAACAAATGGACACGATGGGCAGAGCAACAACACGTTTATCCTTTTGAATACCGTCCATGGACAGAACGAATCAATTATTACCAGTCACTATATCCCGATCAAAAAGGCAAAGAAAACTAAAAAGTTTCCATAAAAATCCCTGTTTAAATTTTCATTCATACAATTCCCTTCATTCAAAACAACAAAAAACTATGATTTTCAATGAGAATTTAAACAGGGAGACAATGAACACCCCTGCCATCTCATCTCCTCAAATTTCCCCTTATTCCCCTAATTTATCGAAAAAAAATCAGCTTTCGCCGAATAGATTAGAAAAATCGGCCGAGAACATTTACCTTTGCTGTCTAAAATTAAATAATAAATACCATTCAAGTTTTAATCATAAAACAGCAAAACGAAAACGATGATGAAAAAGACAACAACTATTCTCTGTTTGGGCATCGCTCTATGCATGTTGGGGTGTAGCGATGACGACGATCAAGTTACGACAACCTCCACCGTTCCTTTTTCTCTCACAGCATCTCTGTCTCCCCGTTCTTCAGATGCAGAGGATACAGGCATCCTGCAAGGCAACTGGGACGCCAACAGCCAACTGGCCGTAATAAAGACCGGTTCCAGCGGCGTTCCCAAAAGCATTCTCACAAGAAAAACCGACTCTTCTGACACCTTTACGGGCAATCTTTCGACACTGGTAAAGAATGAGAATGAAATTGCCGTATTTTACCCGGCGGCAGCCATCACCGCGAACAGCAGTGACACCCTGACCCAAAACCTCAACCTGAGCGGACAGGACGGAACACTGGCAGGTATAACAAATTATGATTACTTATGGGCACAATGTAAAGCCGGCATGAACGAAACCACAGGCTCTTCCGCCTGCGAAATGACCAGTTTGGTCACTATCGGTAAATTCCAGTTCACCGTCAACGGTGGCAGTCCTTTGAACAACATCACAAGAATTACCATAACCGCCACTGCCGGAACCCTCTACTCCAGTGCCGTTATGAAACTAAAAAACGGAGAGTTCAGCAGTACCCAAACAGGAAATATCACTATTAAAAACAAAGCCGGTATTTCCGGAACCACCTACATCTCCTTCTTCCCTTCCGAAGCACAGTTGCATTTCACTCTTGTTACCACCACCGGTGAAGTGTATGAGGCAGCTACTTCGACAACCATCAAATTGGAGAAAGGCAAAGTATACGAAGCTCCGGCACTCACTTGCACTCTTTTACCTTCTGCCAAGGTAGGCGATTATTACTATAGCGACGCTACTTTCTCCAGCGAGAAGAATGAGAATAAAACCTGCATCGGTATTGTCTATGCCCTGGATGATGCGGACGGCAATCTCTCGCCCACCCTGTCCACTTCTCCATTCGGACGCATCGTGGCATTAGGCGACAACCAGTCCAGTACCAAATGGATCAGCAAAGCAGAAGATATAGAAGGCATCGAAAACTATACCACCGCCGACGGCACATTGACAAGCGGTGTCCTCCCTTATTATAACGGAACCGCCGATTCTTTCTTCTCCGATAAGGACGAGGAACGCATCAAGGGGGCAACCATTCATGTTGAAACCGGACAACCTGCCACCTGGGTGTCAGAAGGAGCCATCAGCGACTTCAATGGAAAGGCTCACACCGCCTACCTCGGTAAAAGTTCTTCCAGCTACCCGGCAGGAGGCTACTGCTACCAATACAGTACCAGCGGCAAATCGGCAGGTGAATGGTATTTACCGTCGGCAGGCGAGTTGACTTTGTTGTGGGAACTTCAAAAAGCCGGAATCATTTGCAAAGACAAACAAGATTGTTTCAATGATTTCGCACGCAAAGCGTACTGGTCTTCTTCCGAACACTCGGCAGAATCCGCTTGGCATCTGAATTTTGTAAGTGGTGCGATAGTTGCTAACAGTAAAGCCAGCAACTACGCCACACGCCCTGTCGCACAATTCTAAAGGTCCGATGGAGGCACAGCAGTTCCCATTGGCTATAAATGGTTGACAAATTGATTGTAAAGCCCGGTCCGTTCACCACCAAACGGACCGGGCTTCTTTTTTTCATATTTTCCACTCTTCCTTTATCAACCCGGACATTTTCCGATCTTTGCAATACACTAATTCTTATGCCCATGAAAATACGCCCCACCTGTAAATTACAAGCAATCATGAAGAAAACGGAAAGATTGGCAACAAGCATGGGAACCAGCCTGAAGAGATGTAACGTATCATCGCCCGCAAACTGAACATACCCGTATAGAAAGTGTATGGCATGGTTACTTTCTATACGTTCTTTGCCATGATCCCCAAAGGAAAACATCCCATCTCCGTATGCATGGGAACGGTCTGCCGTTTACGCTGCTCCGAAAAACTACCGGAAGAATTTAAACGGATATTGGGAATAGAAGCAGGAGAAACAACTCCCGATGGTAAGTTCTTTCCGGACTGTCTGTGGTGTGTAGGCGCCTATGGATTGCTCCCTGTAATAATGATAGAAAGTCTATGACCGACTGCCACCTGTGGATGTGGAGAAGATTATTGAAGACTTGGAATGAAATGCAATCCTTTTTTCTTATTATTAAAATCTTTCTTTTTAATCATTAAGCGTTTTCTTCCTTTCATGTTCTATCTCCCAAGCTTGCGGAGTTAACTCCATAGCCTTTGGAGTTATCTCCATAAGCTTGGGAGTTAA
>OLZF01001243.1_pt1 | contig 19671 bp, 13 predicted proteins | sample 1674391 | NCBI WGS metagenome assembly OLZF01 (sample SAMEA103958166, study PRJEB25191) | human gut metagenome | biome: human-associated habitat [ENVO:00009003]; feature: intestine environment [ENVO:2100002]; material: feces | place: Germany | collected 2013/2015
TTTCAGACTGAACACGGCTTATCAGCCCTTGATTTTCCATTCTTTCCAGCATCGTCGTAAGAGATGTTATCGCTAATCCGCATTTCATCGAGAGCGACCTGATCGAGATTCCATCCTCCTGCCACAGCACATAAAGAATGCGCCCCTGGGCTCCATTGAACGCATCAATATTCTTTTCGCTGAGAATCTTCTCAAAGATTCGGTCTCCAAGCTGTTTTATTTTGGTAACAAGAAATCCGCCGTTCATTTTCATGCAAATGCTCCTATATAGTAGTTTACTTCAAATAATACCATATAGGAGCTTTGTTGTCAAGAGGCTGTATGTCTAAAACATCCGGCGAGTTTTTTCATCGCCTGCGCTTTTTGTGTTCTTTCCGCCCGAAAGCATTGACGCACCGCGCCGAATCCTGTATCATGAAGCTGTTCATTCGGCTGTTTTCGCCCGTTTGGGCATTGTGCAACTGCTTTTTCTTATTATGAAAGGAGTCCTTTCCTCATGGCGATGAATCTGACCCAGAAAATCCTGTCCGCGCACCTGCTCAGCGGTGAACTGATTCCCGGCTCGGAAATCTCCATCCGCATTGACCAGACGCTGACGCAGGATTCCACCGGTACGATGGCGTACCTGCAGTTCGAGGCGATGGGCGTCAAGCGCGTCAAGACAAAGAAGTCCGTGGCGTACATTGACCATAACACGCTGCAAACTGGCTTTGAAAATGCGGATGACCACTATTACATCCAAACGGTGACGAAAAAGCATGGCATTTACTGCTCTAAGCCCGGCAACGGTATCTGCCATCAGGTACAGCTGGAGCGCTTCGGCGTGCCGGGCTACACGCTGCTCGGCTCGGACAGCCATACGCCCACGGGTGGCGGCATTGGGATGCTTGCCATCGGCGCGGGCGGACTGGACGTTGCGGTCGCGATGGGCGGCGGCGCGTATTATCTGGCGTGCCCGCGTGTCGTCGGCGTGCGCCTGCATGGCAAGCTGTCCTACGGCGTTGCGGCGAAGGATATTATTCTGGAAGTCCTGCGCCGGCTGACCGTCAAGGGCGGCGTCGGCAAGGTGATGGAGTACATCGGCGACGGCGTGAAAACGTTGAGTGTCCCGGAGCGCGCGACGATTACGAACATGGGCGCGGAACTCGGCGCGACGACCTCCATCTTCCCGTCGGATGAAGTGACCCATGCGTTCCTCAAAGCGCAGCAGCGCGAGCAGGACTTCGTGCCGCTGTCCGCAGACCCGGATGCGGCGTATGACGAAATCCTCGACATTGATTTGACCGCGCTTGAGCCGCTCGTCGCGAAGCCCCATATGCCTGACATCGTGGAAACCGTCAAGCAGTGCGGCCCGATTAAGGTCGATCAGGTGTTTATCGGTTCCTGCACCAACTCCTCCTATACGGATATGATGCGCGTTGCCCGCATTTTGAAGGGCAAGACTGTGCACCCGGACGTGAGCCTTGTCATCGGCCCCGGATCGAAGCAGGTGCTGACGATGCTGGCGCGCAACGGCGCTTTGGCGGACATGATTGCGGCGGGCGCGCGCATTCTGGAATCCGCTTGCGGGCCGTGCATCGGCATGGGGCAGTCGCCGCGCACGAACGCCGTCTCCGTCCGCACGAACAACCGCAATTTCTACGGCCGCAGCGGCACAAAGTCCGCCGGTATTTACCTGGTCTCCTGCGAGACGGCGGCTGTCACGGCGCTGACTGGCGTGCTGACGGATCCGCGCTGCCTTGACATTGACCTCGACATCCCGATGCCGGAGACGTACACCGTCAACGACAATCTGGTCATCCCTCCGGTCGCGCCGGGCGAAGAGGACACGGTGGAGGTCGTCCGCGGCCCGAACATTCAGCCCTTCCCGCTGGGTAAGCCGCTGGCAGACGCGATTTCCGGCAAGGTGCTGCTGAAGATGGAGGACAACATCACCACCGACCACATTGCGCCGTCGGACGCGAAGCTCCTGCCGTTCCGCTCGAACGTGCCGTACTTGTCGGACTTCTGCCTGACGCCCGTGGACGCGACGTTCCCGGCGCGCGCGAAGAAGGAAGGCGGCGGCATCCTCGTTGCGGGCATGAACTACGGGCAAGGGTCGAGCCGCGAACACGCCGCGCTTGTCCCGCTGTATCTGGGTATCCGCGCTGTCGTCGCGAAGTCGTTCGCCCGTATTCATCAGGCGAACCTCATCAACAATGGCATTCTTCCGCTGACGTTCCAGAATGAGGCGGATTACGACCGCATCGCGCAGGGCGACACGCTGAGCCTGCCGCACGTCCGCGAGACGGTGGAAAGCGGCAGCGACACGTTCGTGCTGCATAACGACACGAAGGACGAGGATTACATTGTGCTGATGCCGCTGACCGCGCGCCAGCAGGGCTGCATCCTCTATGGCGGGCTGCTGAATTATACAAGAGAGAGCGCAAAGGCGGAATAAGATAGTTTGTCCCCCAGAAGTATGGGCTTCCGGGGGATTTTGGCGTTATTATTTCCAGGGGAATAGAAAATCTGCTGCTTTTGCTACAATCAAGGGGGAAGGAGACTGCCCTGATGAAAAATATCAAGTACACCGTCACGCATCCTATCTTTGTGTTCATGAAGAAGCATTTTTGCCCGCACTGCAAGGCAACACTCACAGTGGAAACGGCGCATCATTTGGTGAACTCCCGTTCCGAAGAAGCGAAGAACTACGATTTTTCCACGGAAGACGGCAGGATGATTGGCACAGTTGACTTCCGCAATCCGTATTTTGCCTGCCCGAACTGCCATGCGGAGTTTTCGGTGGAAGAATTGTGGAAAATGGAGCAGGAGAAAAGGGCAAGCAGATAACGCAGGCGAATTGAAAAAATCGTATGATGCAGCAAAACAGCCGGGGACTGCCTTACCAGCAATCCCCGGCTTTCGTAATCCCAATGAACCCTTACTTGACTTCCAGCAGGTTCTTACATTCCGCGAACGCGCGGCGGCCAATGATTTCAATCGTCGCGGGCAGGGTTACGCTCTTGAGCTTTGTGTTGCCCTCAAACGCCTGCGCGCCGATTTCCACCACCGGCAGACCCGCCACCGTGTTCGGAACGGTCAGCGTCGATGCCGTGCCGTTGTACTTGACGACCACAATGCCCGTCGAGTCGTCACGAACCGCGAACACGAAGTCGCCTGTCACGGTGAATGCCTTGTTGACAGATTCGAGCTCCGTATTGCCGGACAGCGCCTTAATCGTGATGGTGTAGTCGCCCGGCTGCAGCAGCTTCAGACCCGGCACCGTGTAGTTCAGCGCCGCCGTTTCGCCCAGCAGCGCAGCCGTGCCGTCGGGCGTGGTCAGCAGCAGCTGATACTTCGTTGCGCCGCCAGCAGCCGTCCACGTTACCGTCAGGTCCTCGCCCTGCTTCGCGGCAGGAACGGTCACGGTCAGCGGATCGTCGGTCACATACAGCGTCAGGGACTGCGCCGGGGAAAGTTCGCCAGCGGTCGTTCCGTAGTAGGGCTTGAACTGAATCGCACGGACACCGTTGCCGCTGCCCAGCGAAGCGAAGGCGCGCTCGATAACCGTCACATCGCCAGTCGTCGGGTAGCTGGTATTTGCCTTGCCGTCCACATACAGGACGACTTTCGTCGCGTTCTTGGTGTTGACCGTGAACGTCACCGGCACATTCAGCTTCACGCGGCTGGGATTCATGGTGAAGTTGACGACTTCCGGCTTGTTGACCACGGTCGTCGTCAGTGTAATCGTGTACGCCTTAAACTTTTCGCCCGCGGTCGTGCCGTTGTAAGGCTGGAACTGAATCGTACGGACACCGCCATTATTCCCCAGCGACGAGAACGACATCGTGAACTCGTACTTCGACATGCTGGTCGTTACGTCCTCAAAGCGGCGGTTCACCTGCCCATCGACATACATCAGCAGCTTCGTTGCGTTGTCCAGATAAACAGTGAATTTAATCTGCTCGCCCAGCACCGCGGTCGTCTTGTCAATCTTGACATTCGCAATCACGGGGGCAGCAGACGAACCGCTCATCAGGGAAATGGTCGTTGCGGTGGTCTTGTCGCCGCCGACTGCGCCGTTGTAGGCTTGGAACGCAATGGTACGCTTGCCCCCGTTGTTCCCCAGCGAAGAGAACGCCATGGTGAAGGTGTATTCCGTCATATCAGGGGTGATGTTTTCGAAGCGGCGGTTGACACTGCCGTCGATGTACATCAGCACCTTCGTGGCGTTCTTGATGCGCAGGGTGAAGGTGATATTTTCGCCCAGCGTCGCGTTCGGATTGCTGATTTTCAGCAGCTCAACCCGCGGCTTGTTCGCCACGCTGATGGTAATCGTCTTGGTGTCGGACATAGCGCCGGGCGTGTTGCCATTGTAGGGCTGGAACGCCACCGTGCGCACGCCGCCGTTTGAACCGAGCGTCGAGAAGGACATCTGGAACGTCGTTGCGCCGTCCTTCACGTCGTAGATGTAGCGGTTCAGCTTGCCATCAATGTAGACACGCATCTTCGTTGCGTTCTTGGTGTTGATGGTGAAGGTGATGGTTTCGTTCAAATCAACCGTGGATTTGTCCGGAGTCCAGCTGGTCACGGTCGGCTTGTTCGGGCTTTCGTTTGCGACAGTCACAACACGTTCGGAGGTCTTTTCACCCGCCGTCGTGCCGTTATAGGCTTGGAACGCAATGGCGCGCTTGCCCCCGTTGCTTCCCAGCGACGAGAAGGACATGGTGAAGGTGTATTCCGTCATATCGGGGGTGATATTCTCGAAGCGGCGGTTGACACTGCCGTCGATGTACATCAGCACCTTCGTGGCGTTCTTGACGCTCAGGGTGAAGGTGATGTTTTCGCCCAGACCCACGGTCGCCTTGTCGATATCCTTCACCGTCACCTGCGGCTTGACAGACGGCTTCGTCAGCGTAATCGTTTGTTCAGCGGACTTTTCGCCGGGCGTATTGCCGTTGTAGGCTTGGAACGCGATGGTGCGCTTGCCTCCCTTGCCCCCCATCGAGGAGAAGGACATGGTAAGCGTCGACGTGTCAGTGGGCACGTCGTAGATGTAGCGGTTGACGCTGCCGTCAATGTACATCAAAATTTTGGTGGCGTTCTTCGTGTGAATGGTGAAGGTGATATTCTCGCCCAGCTCCGCCGTCGCCTTGTCCATTTCGAACGTCGGTTTGCCCGGAATAATCACATCCGCGCGGTCGATGTTTTCGAGGTCATCCGGCACGTCCGTAGGCGCGGGGGTCGACGCGGGCTCTTCGGTCGGCACGACAATGGGTTCCTCGGTCGGGACGACAACAGGCTCTTCGGTCGGCACGACAACGGGTTCCTCAGTCGGCTCAACAACGGGTTCCTCGGTCGGCACGACAGCGGGTTCCTCGGTCGGCTCAACAACGGGTTCTTCGGTCGGCACAACAACGGGTTCTTCGGTCGGCACGACAGCGGGCTCTTCGGTCGGCTCAACAACGGGTTCCTCGGTCGGCTCAACTACAGGCTCTTCCGTCGGGACGGGCGTGGGCGCAGGGGTCGGCACGGGTTCTTCCGTTGCAGCCGCAAGCACCAGCAGGGCACTGGGCATTTCCACGCCGCTCGCGAAAACACCGGTGTGACGTTGATTCTCAATGCCCTCTTCCGGCACAGGATGCACTGCATCCGCCGCCAGATAGCCATATGCAACGCCAGCCGTCTTGTCATACACGCAGACGGAAATCCGTTCATTCAGCTGACCCTTCTGCGGACGATGCGTCACATACACTACGCCAGTTACCTGACCAACCAGCTCATCGCCCGTCGGATTCAGGTACAGCTGTGCGCTGCTGAACGTCGCGGCAAAGCCGGAGTCAAAGAACTCGTTATCCAGCACGGAGCGGCTGTAATCTACGGCCGCTTCGTCCACGATTTCGGGCGTTTCCGTTGCTTCGGGAGCATCCGTCGCTTCGGGGATTTCCGTTGCTTCAGGAACATCCGCCGCTTCGGGGATTTCCGTTGTTTCAGGAACATCCGTCGCTTCGGGGATTTCCGTTGCTTCGGGAACATCCGTCGCTTCGGGCGCTTCCGTTGCTTCGGGCGCTTCCGTTGCTTGGGGAACATCCGTCACTTCGGGGATTTCCGTTACCTCAGGAACATCCGTTGCTTCCGGTGCTTCCGTCGGCACGACCTCAACCGTTTCCGTCGGCGGAGTTTCCGGCTCTTCTGCAGCCGCCGTCAGCACTGTTCCCATACTGCCCGTCACCATGAATACAGCCAGCAGGAAAGACAATGCCTTTCGCATCCACTTTTTGTCCTTCATCGTCCTCACTCCTTGTTCCGTGCAATCTTCCGGCACGACGTATGGTTGTGCCGGAAGATTGCTGTTTTCCATCTTTCTTTTCGCGGCGAGCCGCAGTGCTCCCGGTGGATATAGCAATCTCTTTCCCAATTCCAGCTATATTGTAACAAATTACAAGTCGGCTGTCAATACTTACCGCGCAGAAAGCCGAATTTTATACGAAAATCAAGGCATTTTCTCTGCATCTGTCTCGCGGAACTGATTTTTCCATTGCCGAATTGCCGTATTCGGCAAATCAATTTGCGTCTCCCATGCGGAACAGATGCGCTCCTCCAGCACATCCAAATTCCCGCCGCGGGGCAGGACGGGCAGATTCGTGTCCTTCGCGATTTCACTTGCGCGGTTGTCTACCGCCAGAATCAGGCTTCGGCAGCCCATGTTCATTGCGTGGATGCCGCCGTGCAGCCGCGTGCCAACGTAGTCAATCCCGCCTGATGCCAAAAGCGCCGTGTAATCTCGCAGATTCGGCTGAATCAGGTGCAAATTCTGCGTCACACGCGCATCCATTTGGCGCAGGCAGGCGTAGTCCTCAACTGCTTGCAGCCACACATACACCTCGCGGTAGTGCTTTTGCAGCATGGTCAGCATCTGCGCATCCTGCTCCGGGCTGCTGCGGTAGTCCGTCAGCGTTGTCACGACGCGCTCCGCCTTGTGCGTCGGAATCTGCGCGCATTTGTCGTCTGTCAACCCCCACATTGTCGGGCACGCCGTATTCAGCACGTTCGTGATGCCCAGCTTCAGCAGGCGCTGGCGCGTGTATTCGTCGCGCACCGCGTGCAGGTACTGCCCATCCAGCAGCGCTTTTAGAATCCGCTTCGTGTATCCTGTCGGCTCGTCCTGGTATTGATACCACCCCGCGCCCAGCAAAATGACATGCGTGCGCTGAAATTTCTCACGAATCAGGCGGAAATTCAGCAGCTCCCGCTTGTGCAAATCGCCGCAGCGCATCATCACCGCGTCCCGCAGGCGGATATTCCACATCCTTTGGCAGCGCATGTCTGAGGAAAGCAGGTTTGTCCCGCAGACAAATGCGAAATCCGCACTGCCGACGTGCTTCATCGACACCTTCGACAGCCTGTCCCGAACCGGCACGGCGACGGACAGCTGCACAGGAAAGCAGTCGTGCAGCACATGCTCACAGGCGTTGCGGATGATGAAATCTCCCTGATTCGCTGTTGAGATGGTAGGGTCAAAACGCACAATTTTGCGGCAGTGCTGCATTCCCTGATCGATCATGCCTTCTTCCTCCATTTGCGCAAGAAACTCCGCCCTTTTTCAAGCATCCAGCGATATTCTGCCGTCCGCCCCAGCGCCAGCGTGTACAGGAGCGCCGTCACCGCCGCGCAGGTGATGCCCTTGAGGATAATCCACATCAGCGTATGCCCCATCCGCGCGCACAGCATCAGCGACAGCAACATCACCGCGCCGTTGAGCAGCAGCAAGCCGCCCTGCGCCTTGAAATACGCGGCAGCGCTGCGCCCGAAGGTGCGATGGAACAGCACTTTCGGCTCATACCAGAAGATGGTGCAGAGCCGCGCCAGCCCTGTTGCGCCGATGATGCCCGCCACGCCGAAGAAGTGCCCCAGTAGGATGGATAGCAGGATGTTGACCAGCGCCGTCATAAACATAACATATTTCATTTGCCGAAAAAGCCCCAGCGTTTCGCGGTACATCCACACGGGCGCGACGATGGTGCTCAGGTAGAACGTGAACAGCACCGCTGCTACCGTCCCTGTGTCCATCAGGTATTCTTCGCCCACCCAGATGGGGATGAAGTCCTGCACAACCGCGCCGTACGCGGCGACGCAGAAGCCCGTAATCGCCCCGAAGAGGACAATCAGGTTGCGGAACATGGCGTATGACTTTTCCGAATTCTTCTCGGCATTCAGATTTCCCAAGCTGGCGGAAATGCCGGTAATCACGATGGAAACGAACGTCGTCACATACGTCGTCAGCGACGCGTAGTTGGAGTAGTAGCCGACGAACACCGTGCCCAGCATGACGGAAATCAGAATGTTGTCTGTGTTGTTGATGAGTATTGTCGCCAGCTTGTAGAGAAACATGGAGCGGATGTTGTCGTTCAGCTCCTGCTTGCGGTGCATCGGCGCACATTTCTGCTTTTTCCGCAGGAAGGGGTACATCTTGTCCGCTAAATGGCTCAGCACCGCGTTCTGCAGGAGGGTGCAGGCGATCTGAATCAGCAAATAGCCAAGATAGCTGCCCCAAATCAGCAGGCACGCGATCTGCGCCGCATACTGCAACACCAGCGCCGCGGCGGAAACCATGTTTTGCAAATATGCCTTCTGGTCAGCCTGAATCAGCGTCGTTTTGTAGATGACCAGATAGGAAGCCACGGAGTTCGCCAGGTACAGCACATAGTAGACGATCAGCTGCGCCATCGGCAGCTCGCTGCTGATGATGAGCGGCAGGAAGGGGATTACCGCCGCGCCCAGCAGCGCTACCGCCAGCGCAATCAGGCGGTAAATGCGACGATAATAGCCCAGCAGGTGCTGGATTTCGCCCGCATCGCCCCGGTGCAGCGGTGCGTACAAGCTGTACACCAGCACGTTGCCCACGCCCAGTTCCGCCAGTGACAGCATGGCCAGAATGTTGCTGTACAGCCCGTTGACACCCGTATAATCCGCGCCCAGCCGGCGCACAAACACCGTTCGCACGGCAAAAGCCAGCAGCAGCGTGAGCACCTGCCGCACTGCGCCCACGCCGATGTTGCGCGCTGTGTTTTCGCTCCTTGATGCTGTGTTCATGATTCCTCTCCGCCCGTTTTGCCTGTCTGCTCCTGCGCCGCGTCCTCCGGCTGCGTGTTAAACGTCAGGCGCAGTTTTTCCGGCGGCACAGTGCAGCGCCTCCTGCGCTTCTTCTGGCTGCGCGCATTTGCCGGCAGATCAGGCGCTTCCTCCGCGTCCGGCTGCCACTTGCCCAGCAGCCCCAAAAACAGTATGTTCAGGAAAACGCCCTCCGTGTTGATGCACAGGAAATACAGCAGGAAAACGCCCAGCACATACAGCAGCCGCGCCTTGGCAAATTTGGTGCGGATACCGCGGTACGTCAGCCACAGCCACACTGCCGGGAGAATCAACCCTGTATCCATGACGAAGGCGGCAAAGCCATTGGAAATGTTCTGCACCCTGTGTTCCAGCAGGATTTCCGCCTTTCGCTCCGAGAAAACGCCCTGTCCCGCAATGGGGGATTCCAGCCCGATTTCAAAGCCGCTGAAGGTGTCGTTCCACCGCGTGTAGAACGAACCGCCGGAATTTCGTCCGACAATCTTGCGTTCCACCACGCCCGTGACGGACTCGATGACAAACAGCAAAATCAGCCCAATGAACGCCGCCATCTTGATGCTGCGCGCCATTTTCCCGCCCTTTTTGCGGAATGCCACCGTCAGCAGCACAACGCCCAGACAAATAAAGCCTGTTGTGGACAGCGTGCTGAGGATGGTGACGATCAGCAGCGCAATTGCCCAGCAGTATTTCTTCTTGCTCATGCCCATGCGCGTTTCGTCGCTCATCAGGAACAGCAGCGCGAAGTTCAGGAAAATCTGGTGGCTGCCCGGCTCGTTGAACATACCCGCGTTGCGGTGGAAAACCGGGATGTTCAGCCAGCCTAAGGTAAAATAAGGCGTCAGATAAAATCCGTTGACGCTGGAAACTTCGTAGTGCAGCAGTGGCAGCGGCAGCGACAGCAAATCGCCGATGACGAAGGAAATCAGGCTGATGGCCGCCTCTGCCAGCATGATTTTGGTATACAGCCGCATATACGTCCGATACCCGATGCAGCTTTGCAGAACCAGCACATAGCCGATGTTGCAAAGCCAAATGACAATATCGTTGATGTGGATGCCGTTCTGCGGGTTGACGAAGCTCGTCAGCAGCAGCGCCGCCGTCAGCAGCAGCGTCAGGCGTATGTTCTGGGCGCTGATTTTCGGATGATGCGCCCGCGTCAGCAGCAGAATCGACGCAATCAGCATGGCTGCCATCAGCGGCATCCGCAACACCTGAAAATACAGCGAACCCATGCCCAGCACGCCAATCAGCACACAGAGTGCATCCACATGGTTCTTTGTGATTCGGATTTTCATCGTGCAATCTCCGTATAAATCTGATGCAGTATCTCCAGATTCTTCTGCGCATCATGCGTTTTTCCAGCGTGTTCCCGCCCGGCGCGCGCCATCTGCGCCGCTTTTTCCGGATGCGCGAACATCTCGCAGATATCATATGCCAGCAAATGCGGGTCGTCTGCCGGATAAATCAGCCCTTCCACGCCGTGCGTCATCAGACAGCGCACGCCGCCGACATCCGACGCAATGCACGGTACGCCAAGCAGCATCGCCTCGCCCAGCGAATTGGGGGAGTTTTCAATGCTCGACGGCAGCACAAACACCTGACTTTTTAGATACCGCTCCTTCATTTGCTGTGCATTCAGGCTTCCGGTAAAAACAACATGGTCGTAGAGGTCGTTTTCGCGCAGCAGACGGTGGATGTACCGTTCATAGGCATTGCGCGCAGGCGGCGGAATGCGCCCATAGTCCTTGCGCCCCACATAGAGCGTGACATCGGGATAGCGCTTGCGGACAATCGCCAGCGCCTGCAATAGCAGATGCAGCCCCTTGAGCGGCACATGCGCCTGACTGCAGAAGAGGCTGTGCGGCTCGCAGCTGTCCAGCGACCATTCGCCGGTGTAGAACTCGTCTCGCAGCGTTTCGTTGTTGAAATGATAGGCCGCCTGCGGGGCAAACTCCGCCATGCAGGCAGCATCCCAGTCGGTGCGCCCGATAACGTGCTGCACCCTGCGCAGGGCTTCCTGTTCATACTGCCCGACGCGGCGGTAGATTGCTTCCTGCCGGACGATATTGCCCTTCACCAAATCCTTCAGCGTGTGCCCGTGGCAGACGTGTTCCGGCAGATAAGCGCGATAATGCTCCGCGTATATGGACAGAAGCCCCTGAATGGAAATTACAATCCGCTCGCGCATCCCCAGGTGTTCTGCCGCGTCAACCATGGCCAGCGTGTGCTGATTTTCCGTGCCCCAGAGGTGAATGACATCCGGCTGCTCTTTGCGCAGAATATCCTCCAGCTGCCGGGTGTAGGCTTCCCCGCACCGCTGCGTAGGGCGTGTGGGGTTGACCAGCCCGTAATAGCGGTAGCCGTCCACTTCGCCCGTCAGCGCTTTCGGCGCGTCAAACACATACGTCAGCGCCACATCCGGCAGCTGCGTCAGCCGCCGCGACAGCCCGACCAGCCAGCCCACGATATACACCGGGGGAAGCGATTCTTTTTCCGCAATGGCAGGGAGGATAATATTCCCCATCCACATGACCTTCACGCTTCAGCCCCTCCTTTCACTTTGCGCTGTGCGGCATGGTTATTCCGCTGCGCCCCGCGTCAGAAAATCCCGCAGCTTTTCCCGCTCCTGCGCCTGAGATTGGCAGTAGCGCGCAATGTTGCGCACATAGCGGTCATGCACGGCTTCATCCAGCAGCCTTTCCGGCGCAAAATCCGCCATGCTGGATACCGTTTTGCCCAATTCGTTTGCTTCCACCATTTGCAGCGTCCCGCAGCGGCTGCCCACAATCGGCACGCCCCGGAAGAGAATATCGAATACAACGCCGCTGCTGTGCAGGGAGTAATTCTCCGAATAGTTTAGGATGCAGTAACGGCATTGGCGAATCGCCTCGTCATACGCCGCTTCGGACAGGTATTCCAGCCGCAGCTCGATGTTCTTCGCCCCCGCGCAGACTGCCCGCAGCTCCGCCTCCAGCGGCGCTTCCTGCACCCGACCCGCAATCAGCACCCGATACGGCGTGTTCCGCAGCTGCTTTGCCGCCTCAACGACGCCTTTGTCCGACGTAATCAGCCCGACCATGCCGAAATCATAGCGCTTCTGCGCATACGGCACAGGCGGCTGCATCGTTCCTGTGCTGATGTAATCGGACACGACGCACATCGGCCGCCCGTACGCCGCGCCAATGGCTGCATTGGGGCAGATAACGCCGCTGATTTTACGCCTGCACAGCGCATACAGCCCCCGCTTCAGCAGCGAATTGACGCCGTCGGTGCTGTACTGGATGGTGTAGACCCGCGTTTCTTTCTTCTTGAACAGTGCAAGCCCCAGATACGCTGTTGCGACGGCGCTGCACTGGAGGACAATCACGTCATCCTGCGCTTCCCGAAGCAGCGCGCGCACGTTCTGGAACACGGCGCGTTTGTTGCGCACCGCAGAACTGCCCACGATGTAATCATGCGGCAGACGAATCAGCTTGTCCCCGAAGCGGTCGCCGTACACCGGCCCGCCCGCAATGCGCACATCCATCTCCGCGCCGAACAGGTCAAGATAATTCTGCGCGACGGTGAAATAATGCCCAGCGGCAATGCCGTCTGTGCTGGTGCTCCGTACATCTGCCACAATCAGCCGCATGATGGTTCGTTCCTTTCGCCGCTTTTCTGCATCGCCTTGCTGTAAATCGCCATCAGCCGACGATAATTTGTTTCCGCCGTGAAATTCTCCTGATACGTTTTCAGCGCGCCCTCGCTGACGGATTCCGCGTGCTGCAGCCGGTTGAGCGTCTGCGCCAGCTGCTCCGCCGAGTCCGCCGGAAACTTGAAGCCCGTCACGCCGTCCGAAATCAGGGAACCCGCATTGCCTAAATCCGAGCAAATCACCGGCGTGGCGGCGCTGAAGGCTTCCACAATTGTCATCGGGAAGCCTTCATACCACTGTGTCGGCAGAATCAGCGCCTTGGACTGCCCCATCAGCGCCCGTGCCGCCGAATTTGGCACAAAGCCGCGCAGTTCCACCTGCTTCAGCTTTTCCCGCGTCAGATATTCGCGGCACCATGCTTCCTCCGGCCCTGTACCGCAGATGATCAGCTTCATGCCCCCGCCTGAACGCTCGTAGCGCACCCACGCCTCCAGCAGCAGCCGAATGCCCTTGAGCGCATCCAGCCGACCGATGTACACCACCTGATTTTCGCGCGCCGCGTATGGCACAATCGTCTCCGGCGGTTCCACAAAGTTCGGCTTTACGGACACGTTTTCCGGCGGAATTTGCTTAAGCGCCAGCAGCTTCTGCCGGTTGAAGTCCGTCAGGGTGATATAATGCAGGCGGCTGTACGTTTTGAGGGCGCGGTGCAAACGTGTGCTGAGCACGCAGAGCACCGTCTGCAGGCGGCTGCCGCGGTAGCAGCGGTGCTTCACCGCGCAGTGCAGCCCCTTTTTCGTGCAGTCCTCGCAGATATGGCCGTCGCGGTAGAAAAGCGCGTTCGGGCAGAGCAGACGGAAGTTGTGCACCGTCTGCACCACGGGAACGCCCTCGCGCAATGCCGCGTAATACACTGCCGGGCCAATCAGCGGCAGTGTGTTGTGCACATGCACCAGCGAAATCCGGTTTTCGCGGATGCTCCGCCGAACCTCGCGGTATGTACGGATGCTGAAAAACATCCCCAGCGCACTGCGGATTTTCTCCAGCGCTCCCATGCGCGAAATCTCCTCGTTCCGCCGCGCATACAGCGCCGCAGCGTGACCGTGCGTTTCCAGCAGGTGCTTCTCGTTCGCCACAACGACATCCTCGCCGCCGGGAACCTGATAATAGTCGTGTACCAGCAGTACAGCGGGCTGTTTTGTCGCTTGCTGCATTTACTTTCTCCTGATGGTCGCGTTCCAGATGAATTTCAGATTCGTGCTCCAGTAGCGCTGGAATAGCCGCTTCGGGTCTTGCATCAGGCGATAGAGCCATTCCAGGCTGTGCTTCTGCATCCATAACGGGGCGCGCCTCACGTTGCCCGAAAAGAAATCAAAGCCCGCGCCGACGCCAATCATCAGCCCATGCACACGTCCTTGGTGCGCCGCCATCCAGCGCTCCTGCTTCGGCGCTCCCAGCCCGACCCACACAAAATCCGGCTGCGCCTGATTGATGCGCGCCACGGCAAGCGCATCTTCCTCCGGTGTCAGTTCGCGGAAGGGCGGCGCGTCTGTGCCCGCAATTACCAGTCCCGGATACTCCTGCTGCAGGCGCGCAATCATTTTCTCCTGCACTTCCTGCGTGCTGCCGTAGAAATAATGCCGCCAGCCGTGTGCCGCCGACTGCCGAAAGACCTCCATCATCAGGTCAGGCCCGGTTGTCCGCTGAATCTGCGGATACCCGCGCCGCCGCGCCTCCTGCGCCAGCGGATTGCCATCCGGAATCGCCATCAAACCGCCGTTCTGCACGGCACGGTAGTCCGCATCCTCGTAACTGACGACGGTTGTATGTACATTCGATACGCAGATGTAATCTCCCTGCAATTGATGAATATTCTGCGCCAAATATTTCAGCAGCCAATTCATGTTGATGACTGCAATATTGACCCCTAAAATCGGACAGACCGGAATTTCACGCTTGTCCACTTTGCGGCAGTATTGCGCTGCTCCTTCGTGCGCCGTGGCAAACACCCCTTTCCCCGCTTCCCCAGCAAGAAACCTTGATACTATTTCCAGATTCATCTGCGCCATCTGCTTGCGCCTTTTCCCTTCTGGCGTCCGCTCATTCCACTTAGCGTAGCGCTGCTACGCTGCGTTCCATTCACGTTAGCCAGAATGAAAAATTCGCCGCGCATCTTGGCGCATTCTTATCTGGAAATAGTATGAATCATAAATTACCATTTTCATTATAACGCAAACATCAGTAATTTGCAAGCATTCCCATTTCAGTCGATGAAGAAATTTCCTTTTTTTCTGCGGATGAATTGCCGCCCCATATTCGTTCTTTCATTAGCATACCAATGCGAAAGGAGTATTCTTTATGAAGAACTGTATTTCCCGTTTCTGCCTGCTTGCCTTGCTTTTCCTGATGACCATCGCCCCTGTCCGCGCGGAAATTATCGGGCAGACGACGGAGAACGAGTACATCCACCGCCTGATTGCGGACAATGGGCAGGAACTCTGCTTCGTGTCCGGCGAGAAAGACCCGTACCTTTCCTATGCGGATGTCAACTTCGACGGCATCAACGATGTGGTGATACTGACACAGCGCGGCGCGAGCAATTTCGTCTACCAGTTTTTCATTTTTGATGGCGAACAGTATGTTCTCTGTCCGCTGACGTTCACGAATTACGACCTTGATGCAGAACACAAAATTGTAAGGAGTTCTGTGAACGGCGGCTTGGCGGGCGGCATTCACAGAGAAACGCTGTACCGTTTTGATGGGACGAAGGCGGTGCTGCTGCGCTGGGCGGTTGGCGAAGAGAAGGAGGACTGGACGTTCGACGCGGATGGTTATACCGTCCGGCACTACAATGATGTGCTGACCCTGCAGGTCTGGGAACATGACCCGGATATGGACGGCATCCTGATTTTTGAGCAGGATGTATCTACTGAAGATGAAAATGCGCTGAGGGAAGCGTTTCAAGCGGAAAATGACGCGCTCTGGTCTGGCATCCGCTAATACTATTTCCAGATTCACCTGCGCCATCTGCTTGCGCCTTTTCCCTTCTGGCGTCCGCTCATTCCACTTAGCGTAGCGCTGCTACGCTGCGTTTCATTCACGTTAGCCAGAATGAAAAATTCGCGGCGCATCTTGGCGCATTCTTATCTGGAAATAGTATAAGGCAGTTCTGCGTGAAACTTTCTTGTGAATCCGACAATGATCAGGAGGATTTGTCATGCTGTTTACCAATACAGATTGCCTTTGTTTCGCCAAAGATCCGGCTGTTGTCCGCTATCGCAGCCGTTACTGGCTCTATTATTCCCTGAGGCATGAGGATGGAAGGTTCGGCATCGGCATTGCGGAATCTGCCGATATGGAGCATTGGACACCCTGCGGCGAAATAGAGCAGGATGCGCTGTGCGAGACGAACGGCATTGCCGCACCAGGAGCCATTGTGCTGAATGACCAAATTCATTTGTTCTATCAGACCTATGGCAATTGGGAGAAGGATGCAATCTGCCATGCGTGGTCGCAGGATGGTATTCACTTCACGAAGAATCCAGAGAACCCTGTGTTTCATCCGGCGGCAACCTGGTGCTGTGGGCGCGCTATTGATGCCGATGTGTGCGTGTTCGGCGGAAAAATACACCTGTATTTTGCAACGCGCGACCATGCCATGCGCATCCAGAAAATTGGCGGCGCATGGGCAAAAATCGATTCTGACTTTGGGCGGAATGCGTGGCATCCGCTGGCAGAACAGAGTCTGCTTATGCCAGAACTTGCATGGGAAGGCGATTGCGTCGAAGCACCCGCAACGGTCGTAGAGGACGGGAAAATATACCTGTTCTACGGCGGCTCCTATAATTGCACGCCACAGCAAATCGGCTGTGCAGTATCCGAGGATGGCATCTTCTTCCGCCGCGTATCGAATGAGCCGCTAATCCCATGCGGCGCGCCGGGCACATGGAACAGCAGTGAATCCGGACATCCTTATGCTTTCCGTGATGATGATGGACGCGTATTTCTTTTCTATCAAGGCAGCTCTGACAATGGAAAAACATGGTATATTTCCAGAAAAGAAGTTCAGTTTGGCAGTAACGTGAGAATCCTAACCAGTGAAGTAGATGCAAGGGAATCAAAATGATCCCTTGATGACCGTGCAAGATTCGACGAAAATAAACAACACGACGAGAAGAGAGGAACATCGCCATGCAGAAGCTCCATCTGGGTGCAGCCCAATGCGCCCTTGACCTCGGCGACGGCAGCGAACGCGCGGAGTACGTCAATCAGGACTACATCCTGCATAAGCTCGGACGTCCGCACCGCGCCATAGGCATCATGTATACCTACTACCCGCACGATAAGCAGTGGCCGCAGCGCATTTCCAAGGCGTGCAAGGACATGAACATCACCTTCCAGTGGGACTATCCTTATGATGATTATTTCCCCTTCAATGCCGACGGTCAGCCGTGGGAACAGATGCGGGATATTCGCCGCCACGGGCAAGATGCCGCCCTCACGCTGACGCTCGACTGCTCCCTCTCCGACGACGAACTCCGCGAGGTCGCCCGGATGCTTCGCCCCTATGGGCGCATGACCATCCGCATCAACCATGAGTGCGGCGGAACGTGGTTCACGCATAATAAGCGCTTCACCTACGAGCAGGTCGGCAAGTTCTTCGCGCATTTCTCCGATATCATCCATCAGGAAGCCCCGAACGTCCGCACGGTGTTCTGCGCGGGCTTCGCACAGGCTGACGGCAAGCTGGAGAAGGAGGACGAGTTTGCGGTGGCGTACCGCGCGGCGGACGTCTGGTCGGCGGACTGCTACCTCGCGCTCCATTACGGCTGGCCGTATGACGTGGCGGAAGTCGGCGGCGGACAGTATAAGGCGGATTCCGTCGGCATGTATTACGACTTGTTCCGCCGCACCTACGAGCGCGCATCGTCGCAGTTTGGGTGTAAGCCGCTGGTGACGGCGGAGTTCAACACCGACGGCGACGTGACGGGCCCGCGCCATCAAGGCGAGAGCGTCATCCGCTTTGCCGAAGCCTTCCGCGACCATAAAGCCGACTGGTTCAAGGCTATCAGCCTCTATCAGTTCCGCGACCGCGGGCGTCTGGGGCTGGAAATCGAAGACCCGAACAACCCGGCAGTCGGCATTGAACAGCCGATGCTGGCGCAGTACCGCGAGCTGCTCAAAGACCCGTACTTCCAGCCGAGCATGACGGAGATGGGGGAAGCAACCTTCCCGGCGGAACTGCGCTGGGGCGGCGCGGAGGATGCCGACGGCCTGGCGATTCCGCTGCACTTCGAGGGCAATCCGGAATTCTGCGAAATGACTGTGGAGCAGGAAATCGCGCTGATGGTGGAATTGCACGGCAAGTGGTTCTACAAAGCGCCGCACGTCAAGACGATTGACCTGATGAGCGCGTTCTTTGACGCTCCGTTGGATACTCCCGCGGATTTGAAGCTGAATCTCTTCGCGCCGCCCGCGGATGGCGTGAATGTCGAGGATGGTCACGCAGATTGGATGACGAACTACTACGCCACCTTGCAGGAAGCGCCGAAGATGCGCATCCGCTATGAAGTGCCGGGTGTGGTTGGGTAATCAGGGCTCTTTGCAGCATGGGAAATAAACGCCCATGCTGTTTTTTGTGCGCAAATTTTCCAATTCATGAAAACATGCCGTGATAAAACGGTTCTTCACGGAAAGTTGGGGAAGCAAACAAGGACTTAGGCGAAGCACCAAAAAGCTGCACGCGGAAAGAGCATGAAAGCGCGACCAACCCAATCGCGAAAAGGGGTCAAGGGGCAATGGTAGATTGTCAAGCAAGTGCAACACCGAAAAAGACCTCAAAAGGGGTGCGCCAGCCTAATCTTTTGCGGGGTCTGTGATTCAGCAAGTCGATAACGGCGGCGAAATACTCCGGAGAGACGGCAAGAAAATCACAGCCCTTAGGGAAAAAGAAGCGAAGAAGGCCATTGCCATTTTCGTTGCAGCCGCGCTGCCAAGGCTTGTGCGGTTCCGCAAAGAAAATGGGAGCTTCGAGCGCTTCTTCCAACTGGCGAAACTCAGCAAACTCAGAACCGTTGTCTAAAGAAAGAGAGCAAACAGGCAGTCCTTCCAAGGCATCGAGAATGGCTTGCCGAGTTTCAGCGGCCGAGCGTGTGGCAACAAGGTGGCCAGTGATGAACCCCGAACAGCGGTCAACAAGCGTGACAGCCGCGCCTTTGCCCTTCGCTCCGACGATGGAATCGCCTTCCCAATCTCCGATGCGTAACCTGTTCTTAATTTCATCAGGCCAGTCAGGGATAATGCGGTCGGGATGAATGGTGTTGAAGTTGGCATTGCGGTTAACTTTCCGCTTGCCACGGCGGCGAAGATGGGTCTTCGGTTCAATTCCGGGAAGCAGTTTTCGCTTAATGTGGCGGTAAATGGTGGCGAAACTGACCGGGCGGTCAGGATGAGCAAGCGACCAGCGTCCCGCAATTTCCTCAGGAGTCCAAAAATGGTTGAGACCATCAATGACATACGCTCTCAGCTCAAGGTCAGTCTGGAGAGAAGAGTTGCGGAGATGTCTGCGCCGTGCCTTCGCCTTTTTGTGGGCAGGGAAAGGATGCCACGTTCCTTTCTCACTGCGATTCCGCCGCAATTCACGAGAAACAGAGGAAGGAGCTCTTCCCAGCGCATCAGCAATCTTTCGAATGCTGAGGTTTTTCCTGTGAAGTTCCCATAGACATTTCCGCTCATCTGATGTAAACTGGTGGTAAGACATTGTCTGCGCCTCCTGTTAGTTGGTGTGTGGTAGCTTCATTCTAACACAAAGCGTACGCAATGTCTTTCCTTTTTTGGCGTGGTGTTGCACTTGATATGATAATCTAAGAATTGCCCCTTGCAGGGTCAAGGGACAGCGTCCCTTGTGGGGTTTGGGGCAACGC
>OLZF01001246.1_pt1 | contig 19591 bp, 10 predicted proteins | sample 1674391 | NCBI WGS metagenome assembly OLZF01 (sample SAMEA103958166, study PRJEB25191) | human gut metagenome | biome: human-associated habitat [ENVO:00009003]; feature: intestine environment [ENVO:2100002]; material: feces | place: Germany | collected 2013/2015
TTTCAGGTAATAGTCGAAGAATTGCATCATCCGGATAGTCCAGTCCTTCTGGGCAGCCTGATTACTAAGGAAATGTCCTTCACCTTTGTAGTTGAGATGCCATGCCGGACGCTGTAAACGGCGCATAGCCAAATACAAGGCACGCCCCTGTTCATAAGCCACAGCCTCATCTTTGTCATTATGCCAGATCAGTAACGGCGTATGTATCTTATCGGCCTCTATGATAGCGGAGTTTGCCAGATATTTGTCCTTGGCTTCCCACAAATTCTTTCCCATACGGCTTTGCCATTCTTCGTACATGAAATAACGCGGTAAACCGCTTCCACCACGAATGCCCAAATAACCGGTCACCATATCAGTGATAGGAGCACCAATATTAGCACAAGTAAATAGATCGGTTTTAGTCACCAGATAACTGGTTTGGAATCCCGACCAGCTATGTCCTTGCAGACCTATCTTTCCCGGATGTGCTATCCCCTGCTCTATCAAATATTTGGTTCCGCTTACTACGGCATCATAACAACTCTGTCCCGGTGTTCCTATAGTGAAATGCACATCCGGCATGAATACGATATATCCGTTGCTGACGAAATACATCACATCACCCATTGCGCTGCTCAACATCGGAGCATGATAAGTATTCAATCCACCTGAATGCGTTTCATAGAATTGTACCAGTACGGGATATTCTTTTTGAGGATCATAATCTTCCGGCAGATAAAGTATTCCCTTATTGGGTTTATTCTCATAGTTTGTCCATTCCACCAACTTTGCAGTTCCCCATTTGTATTCACTTTGCTGAGGATTAGCATTCGTTATACGGATCGGATCGGAGAAATCGGCTTTGCTCCACCACAGATCACGGAATTCTGACATATTCTGACGATTCCAGATGCAATACTTCTGATTATCCGAGAAACGATGAATCGCATAGATATAAGGACCTTGCGCAAGCTTCTTCAAACGACCTTTCATGTCAAGCGAATAAATGCCTTCATCCATCGTATTCTCATCCCACACACTGACTACAACCGTCTCGTCCGGTTTGAAAACTTCCTTATCAATATTGCTGGTCATTTTACGGATAGATCTCTTATTTTTGCGGCCATATCCCTTGGTGAAACATTCCGGCTGACGTTCTCCGGTTAAATCTATCTTCCACCAGTCATAAGCATCGTAAATCAGTACATTATTACCATCAGCAGTCCAACCTGCAATGCCATAGGCAGGCGCAGGATTCGGTTTATCATAAGTTTCCTCGAATACCGGATAACCAATAGCTGTTGAAATATCGGTAACCTTACCCGTTGTTCCGTCAAACTTATTCCATACCTGTGCAACAGGATCATACATCACAGCCCATTTACCGTTCATTGACCACTTCGGTCTTGTCCGATAGCTACGTCCTACCAATTGCTTTTTTCCTGTATGCACATTCACAGAATAGATATCAAACGGCACTTCATTAAGCCATTCTTTCTGCATACGATAGGGAGTTTCGTCCGTATAAAGCACATAATGTATTTCTTCTGCACGGTCCGGTTCCAACAAATCAGCATGACCGGGAGCTACTTCCATCAATTTTCCGGAAGCAATATCATAGATATATTTTGAATATTGAGGACGGAAATAACGACCACGAGTCTGCAACGTAGGAACTTCATATTCATCCCAAGTCCACAGCTCCAGTTCGAAACTCTTATCCGGCTTTACTTCCTCTTCTTTTTTATCTTTATTTACTTTCTCCTGATAAGGTCTGAGTTCCATTGTCAGGAACTTCTGACTGTGCGACAGAGTGGCCCGCGCAAGTTCCATTCCTGCCGGTAGAATCACCTCTTTACGGTCGAAGACCAAATCGCAGGTATTCTTCTTTAAAGAGAAATTATACCATAGCGAATCCTTAATACTGAATTCTCCTGTCATCAGTTTTGTATCCAAACTGAAAGAAACAGGTTCTTTCTTTACAGCACTCTGATAGATAGTCTGATAGGGTCCCGTCAATGGGCCATAACACAATGCGTTTCCTTTTGCCTGCCTGCGTACAAAAATGATAGAACGTCCTTCATTGTACAAGGTATAATAGCCAATACTGTCAATCTGAAAAGCAGTACCGGTTTTCAGATGGCGAACCACCAAACGATTAAAAGACGGGGCATGATTGACCGTATCTTTCGGAACGTTTGTCACTGAGACTGAATAAGGAGTTCCATTTACCGGCCGGAAAGATTCCTTATATTTCCATTCTTTCTTGATACCTGAAGGAAGTTCCATCAGGATCGTCTTCATATTTCCTGTAGAGTCAGCCTTCTGATAAGAAAGAGCTTGATCCGAATTATAAAACTCAATGTTTTCCACATCATCCAGCAGAATCTCCTTGCGGGTACGTGTATCAAACAGATGTACAGTTTTTGCGTCGGTGTTTTCAGGATTGTACTCCATAGGTGCAATCCGGTAGGTAACCCAACGTCCTGTCGGGGAGATATCCGGCGATTCAACACGCTTCCACGACATGCAGGCTTCAATGTCAACCGGCTTCTTCTGTGTTTGAGCATCGACACTCGGGACAAAACCGGCTAACACTCCCACTATTAATCCGATTCCCATTATTGTCTGCTTCATTTTATCTTCTCCTTTCATCTTTTATCATATCTTTATTCAAATCAATATCACAGTCTGCCGAGTTATCATGTAACAACAGACGTGCAAAATGACGCCACATTTTATGCTCAAAAAAGTTCTCGGACTCACCGAAGAATCCATGAGTACATTTAGGTAACACAAACATATCAAAGTCCTTGTCCGCTTTAATCAATGCATCTACCAGACGTAAAGTATTGGCCGGATTCACAGTCTGGTCTATGGCACCGGTAAACAGCAGCAATCCATGTTTGTAATTCTTCGCCAACTCCTGATTCGGACGCACACGTACACTATAATCATACGTTTTGCTCTCTACTCCCAAACTGTCTTTAGTCGTTGTCACCTTCTCATCTACACCATAATGAATCTCCACGAAACCTTTATTGTAAATACGATTGTCATGGTTGCCGGCCGATGAGACAGCAGCCGAATAAAAGTCCGGATAAGTGCAAATAGCGGCAGCCGACATAAATCCGCCGCCTGAATGACCGTAAATACCTACCTTGGTAGCATCTATAAAGGGATAACGGGCAGCCAGTTGTTCGATAGCATATTTATCATCCGCCAGCGGATAATCGCGCATATTATTGTATCCATAGGTATGATAAGCCTTTCCACGCATTGGAGTACCCCCTCTGTGGCCTACGGTAATTACAATGAATCCCAGTTGAGCCAAACGGGTGTTATAAACATCATTTATTGTGAAACGAGTCGGCACGTACTCGAAGAACGGCCCCGGATAAACATTTGAAATAATAGGGTAAACTTTCGTCGAATCAAAATCGGCGGGCTTCCACATCACACCATAAAGGTCGGTTACTCCGTCGGCAGCTTTTACTTTAAAACGTTCCGGAGCTTTCCAGCCCATTTCATAGACAGGTTGCAAGTCCGGTTTCTCCAATGTCATGATTACCTTCCCATTCCGGTTGCGAACCACGTTTACCGGCTCCTGCGACACGGTAGAATATGAATCTACCAGATAGCGACAGGAGGGAGAGATACTGACTTCGTGTGACGCATTCTCCGGCGTCAACAGACGGAGTGCATTCGGACGATCCAAATGAGCTTCATAAAGAATATAGTAATAAGGGTCAATTCCTTTCTCCCGTCCATAACCATAGAAATACATCTTGCGTCCGACAGTATCAATCTGCGCAACCGGGCCGGCTACCCAAGTACCGTCTGTCAGTTGATTCTTCAGGTTTCCTGTTGCTGTATCATACAGATAATAATGTCCCCAACCGTTACGTTCGGAACGGAACAGGATTTCTTTTCCGTCATTCAGGAAAGAAACATTACGCATCTGATAATCGAGATACGGCTTGTTTTCTTCATGAATCACCACACGCACTTTTCCGGTCTCTACATCCACTTCGCAAATATCCGACTGGTTCCATGTACGGTTATAGCGTTGGAAGTACAAGCGTTTTCCGTCTTTTGACGCATACAATACATCAATATACTGATCCGGCCAACGATTGATATCCACCTTCTTAACTTCCCGCTTGTCTATATCTCCCAACAGTAATTCATATTGAGTCACATTTTTATCACCGGCCAATTCAGCTTTATAAGTGATCAGTTCAGGAGAAGGCTTGGATAAAGAATTAATAACCCACAAGTCACGGACTTTCCGGTTGTCTTCACGGACAGCGTAGAAACGGTGGCTTCCCGGAATCCAGTGAGCCGATTCGGCTCCGAAACGGCCTTCCATCTTGCCTTCGTCTTCACGGTTGAATGTATAATCCGGCATACCGTCCGTCGTCAATTGAACCGGGATTGTATCCTGTCCCTTTTTCGGGTTTCCAACGAAATACAAGTTATCCTTACTGGCATAAAGAAAATACAAGCTATCCGGAGAATATTTCATCCAATACGGGTCGCCGGTTTTATACGTCGGCTTCTCATCGAGTTGCTTCAATTCTTTTGTATGGATATTGTATGTATAAAGTCCGCGGTCAAAATCAATACGAATGGTTTCGTTGTCCTTCATAAATGTGAAAGACAAATGCGGATCTGCCGAAGAATAGGCTTTCTTGGTATATACTGCAATTTTGCTCAATAACTCATCCGTATCAAACAACAATCGTTTCTCCTTCTTCTTCGGATTAACATAATAATATTTCTTTCCTTCACGTGTTGTAAAAGAGTAATAAAAGCAATCCGTATCGTTGATAAACGTCGGTCTGACTTCTGTAGAATACTTATCTATAGGATTTTGCTCCAACAAACGGAACTTTTCCGCTAACTGATAATTCGCTTTTTGTTGCGCACCGGCAAGGTTGCATGATACTAATGCAACCGCCAGGCACAAATATCTAAAGAGAGAGTTTTTCATAAAATCTTATCTATTGTCTTATTTACTACGGTTAATATCTCCCCAATAGTCTGCACGGGTATCACCTAGCAAATGTTTGGCAAAGAAACGGTACATTTTCTTCTCAAAATACTCATCGGCAGAGCCATATCCATGACCGGCTCCGGGAATGACAAGCATATCGAAATCCTTACCGGCCTCAATCAAAGCCTGAGCCATACGGTATGTATGTGCAGGATTCACGTTCTTATCCATATCTCCGGTTACAAGCATCAAGTGTCCTTTCAGATTCTTGGCTATCTCTGCATTCGACTTTACTCTAAACTTGTATTCATATTCTTTGGTCTCGTTACCCAGACTGTCTTTCACCACCTTCTCTACTTCTCTTACACCATTGTAACATTCTCCCCAACCACGGTTATAGATACTATTATCATGGTTTCCGGAACAAGAAACGGCAGCCTTATAAAAGTCCGGATAAGTGCAGATAGCAGCCGCAGCCATAAATCCGCCACCGGAATGTCCGTAGATACCAACTTTCTTACCGTCAATAAACGAGTGGCGCTGAGCCAACTGCTCAATAGCATACTTATCATCTTCCAACGGATAATCACGCATATTGCCGTAACCGTAACGGTGATATGCCTTTCCACGCATCGGAGTATCTCCCCTATGACCTACAGTGATTACAATAAAGCCAAGCTGCGCCATACGGGTACAATAGCTATCATCCAACGTAAAGTTAGTAGGAACGAACCCGAAGTATGGTCCCGGATAAACAACCGAAATAATCGGATATTTCTTTTCCGGATCAAAATTAGACGGCTTCCACATCACTCCATACAAATCCGTAACATTATCGGCAGCTTTCACCACAAAATTTTCCGGCTTCTTCCAACCGGCGGCATATACCTGACTTAAATCAGGCTTTGCCAACTCCATAATCACCTTGCCGGTATTGTCCTTCAATAATATCTTCGGCTCCATATCGACTCTTGAGAATGTATCAATAAAGTAGCGCCTAGACTTCAAAAAGATTACCCGGTGCTGCCCGTCTTCTTTAGTGAGTAGAGTTGCTCCCTCACGATCCATATTGGACTTATACAAACGATAGTAAAACGGATTGATCTTCGGGTCATCTCCATATCCATAAAAATAAACCGTACGTTGCAGCGTATCAATAGCGGCAATATGTCCGCTTACCCACGGTCCTGAAGATATCGCATTTTTCAGGTTCCCTTGACCGTCGTAATGATAATAGTGTCCCCACCCTGTACGTTCGGAACGAAATAGAATATCTTTTCCATCATTCAGAACTTCCACGCTACGCGCATGCGGATCACGATAAGGCTTATCCACCTCATGAATCAGTTCTTTGACCTCCAAGGTAGAGGTATTGACCGAACACACGTCTACCTCATCCCATGTACGTTTGGTACGTTCAAAAAAGACATACTTGCTATCCGACGTTACACTAAAAGGCATCACATACTGGTCATTCCACTTTTGTATCTTCGCTTTTCTCGCAGTCCGTTCTACAATATCAATGATTACAAGTTCATTCTGGGTTACATATTTATCTCCCGGAAATTCATACTTATATTTCTTCAACTCCGGCTTGTCCGAAATCGAATTAATCACCCAAAAGTCACGCAATTTCCGATTATCATCAAGCACAATATATGCATGCCGGCTATCAGGACACCAACGAGCATTAGAAGGAACTTCACCATTCTCCCCCGCATCCTCCTCACGAGCATACGAAAAATCAGGGACTCCGTCCGTAGTCAATTGCACTTCCGTAGTATCTACTCCCAATGCCTTGTTGCCCTTCACATACAAGTTATGGTCTTTCGCATACAGTATGTACTTCTTATCCGGAGAAAAATTCATCCATGAATATATCGGCTCGGCATCTCTGTCATCTGCCTTTTTCTCCTCCACCTCTTTCAATTTGCGGGTAATTCGATTGTAATCATACTTTTTCGACCTGTAACTGAATACAAATGACTTTTGATCTTTTGCGAACTTTAATTCTGACAAATCCAACCTTACCGGATTCACAACCTCATGAGTTAAACCGGAAAGCAGCATAGCCATTTCCTCGTTATCGAAGAGTAACTCCTTCTTTCCCTCCTTGGGGTTGACATAATAGTAGTGTTTACCTGCCGAAGTCGTAAAATCAAACCAAAAATTATCCGTATCATTGATTTCATGCGGATAAAGGGACATACTATTATTAGACAGTTTTCCCCCTAATGTAAATTTATGGAACTTCTCCGCCAACTCATAATTGGCTTGTACCGTATCATGCTCGGCAGGAACTTGTCCCCATCCTTGCAATGCAAGAGTAAAAGACAAGCTGCCGGCAATAAAAAGTTGTTTTAATACCATAATGGTTATTTATTATCAAAAAAACGCTTTTAAAGCTCTTCTAGAACGCAAATGACATATAATCCATACCGCGTCCCAGTTTATAAAGGACATCTACTATTTTACCAAACTTCTTGTTTTCTTCCGAGGTAGTTTCATTCGGGAATTGTTGTTTAAGAGAAACCTCTGTACACGTCCCATCTTCCAATCTTGTTTCTACAACACCGAATATATAGAAACTTCCGTCTTCCAGAGCAACGCCTAATTGCCCAGCGTAAGGATACTTCTGTTTATATAAGTTGGTGGTTACATCCATACCCGACAATGTCTTAACAGCCGCAGGTAAGGGTTCCCCCAATGGCATCAATTCACCTCTATATTCCACATCTCCATAAGCATCCCATCCATATTGATAATAATAAAGTTGATTTCCGCTGGCAATGACTACATAACGCTTGTTTCCAAAATTAGCCATACCACGATAATCATTGATAACACCCAAAGAGGCCTCGTAATACCAACCTTCCAGACAGCCAACATACCTTCTTTCAGCCTCCAATCCGAAATAACGTAATTCATACACCGATGTCGCTTCATCTTTCAGCAGAACAGTCCAATATGGTTCAGACTCTGTTATATCATTTCCAGAGTTATACGGAGCAGGTAATGCATCCACCACAGTCTTCTCTATATTCGAAAAATGATCTTCGCCACTCGGATCAGTGATATTATACATATTTCCACTTGTATAGCTGGAATTTTCAGTAATTACTGTACCACTAGTAGCATATCCCATATCCAAGATTCCAACCAATGAATTATCTTCTTCCGTCAGTGCAAGCATCACATCTGTAATATAATCATTAAACTTGTAGGCTTGGAATAAACGACTGAACCGGGTATTATTATTTAATCCTATGGGCATATAAGTACCTGCATGGAAATCCGTCACATCCGCCTTTTTTTCCCAATAAATCAATCCATTCTCGTCTAGTAGCGCTTTGGATGAAAAAGTCATAGCAGCTTCTACCGGAGAAAAATCAGCAGGAATATCTCCATGAAATTCTTCATCCGTATATACCTCACGTTCCAACGTATTACCATTAAGTTCGACCCAACGATCTTGCTTCACCACCAACTCGTCATACACGCTAATCCCATATTCGCTATTATAATCCATTTCACCAATATTGTTCATTAACCCTTTCGGATTTGAGCCAAGATTGGAGATAATATCACGTTTCACTATATGATAGACCAACGAATCGCGAGTGAACGTCTCTCCACCATACGTTACCTGATAACGTTGTGTTGTGGGCACAATGAAATGGAGCACAGATCGCCCGCCATCATCCGACAAAATCACCCAGCCACGCTGATAGATAGATCTCACATTAATGGTTGTGGATTTTCCGAACTGAACCCCCGTCTTATTATCTGTTACCGCAAATGTCACTTGATATGTGCCACTCTTTTCGGCTTTAAATGTATAAGTGGGACCTGTTTCGCCTGTCTGCAACTTCTTATCTACATACCATTCATAGCTAACATCCGGTGTAATACTATCTATTGTAAACTTAAATGTAGGTGCCAATACCAATTCTTCTCCTTCTATCACACTATAATCCAAATTAAAGTTCTCAAAATTGAGCGCACCACCTTGCATTTCATTTATCTGCTTGTAGTTATAGTTGTTATCATCATCCAAACAACTGGAAACAACTCCAACTAAAACTACTATCACTGCATATATTCCTAATTTTCTCATACTTTGCAATTTTATAATTTACCCTGCCACTTCCACAGTAATCACATTATCATTCTCATCTTTCACCCAATCTTCCATATCCTTTCCTGCGTTCATCTGCTTCAAGGTATTCTTCAATCTCAATGAATACTTACGCAACACTTGCTTATTCTTTCCATCAAACACTATATCATCCTTTTTCAACTCGTCCAAAAACATCTGATACTTTTTTTCTGAGTACTCACCTAAATAATACCAATCAACCGAATTTCCTGGGTTTTCCTCCGTCCCAGCATCGTTTACCGACCACCAATCGGGTTTAAACAAACGATCGGTGACAGAAATGAGAGCACGCGAATACAAATAATCACCTTGTTTCACAGTATTTGCTTCTACAACCTGTAACGCTAATATCTTCGTTTCTGCCCTCAATATCGGATCATTCTTCAATGTTACATAAATAGTATCCGTAAGCAATCCTTTTCTAATCTTACAATCTGCAGGCAATACATACAAATTAGCCGGCAAAGTAGTACGTTCGACATCTGCAATTACATTGAAATGTAAATCTTCATCCTGCATCTGCCCATAAACAGAAACCTCTATCGGTATCTCAGCATCCTCACCTTCATTATACATTTTAAAAGATACTGTAGTAGTATCCTTAGTCATATCGTTAACGAATTTTAAATAGGCTGTGTCGTTGCTGCTGACCAACAATCCCTTCTCTTCACATGAAGCGAGCATCAGACATACGCTGCAAAACAACACTCCCCATATAGCATATCTTTTCTTCATTTTCGTTTCTTTTAAGTAGTTATTCTAAAATAGTATCACACTTAAATGTTTGACTCCGAATCGGGCTTAGGTAATATCATATTTTCGTCAGTTGGTAACACGGGATTACTATAATAAGAACTGGCAGGCATCGTCCGATTCAACCGTTTATACATATAGAAAATCTGTCCTTCACCTAAGAACTCACGACGGGCATCATTTACCAGCAAGTTTATAAACTCTGACTTATTTGTGACATTATCAAACTTCTTTGATACTCCTCTTCCTTTCTTCACCAATTCCAAATACCCCTGCGCTTCTTGGGGATTAGTATCAAAAATTGCTTCAGCGGCAATGTAATACACTTCAGACATACGTATCATAGGAATTGTCTGATTATTTGTTATTCCGACAGTAGTACTCTCCGTCTGTTTGTAATATTTCAAAGTACGATAATAATATCCATAATACATTTCTTCCAGTTGATACTTAAACCGCCAATCACTGTCCTTTTCATCTCCATATAATTCTTTTGCCACCTCGCTATCAAGACACAGATAATGTTCCTCACTAGAGCCGTCGGAACCATGATTTATTTCCTGATCCCATTCCACTAATTCCTTGGGGGAATAAAGCCCAAAAATAATATCATTATACATCTTCATATTTCCATTCCTGAAACCTGATGAACTGGTTGATGCTTTAAAATAACCTGTTTCACTTTCTTCATCAATGATTTTTTTGGCTTCTGCATAAGCTTCCGCATTCTTTCCTGCATACAAATAAACACGAGCTAATTCTGCTGTTACCGCATAATAATTCAAACGATATCCTCTAGATCCTGCAAACTGGCTTTGAGAGACTTCATTGATGTTAAATCTAGAGTTTGCATTCATCTTGGATTCTTTATCAACTTCCTCCAATATACGCTGTGCTTCCTTCAAATCAGCAATAATCTGTTCCAAGCAATAATTAACCGTCTGATGATCGTTAATATAACTGGGATAAACATTGACATAAGGAATAAAAGTACGGTTATCTTCTCTAAAACCAACAGATGAAGGAGACGGAGCATAAATACGAAGCAAATCAAATTGCACAAATGCACGCAATCCAATAGCTTCTCCCAAAATCATCTGGCGTTCACTGTCAAGTCCATAAAAAAGATTAGGGTCAGCTTGAACCGCTTGCTGAGCCAATTCATTACAATTGGCAACCACATTCCAAGCGGCTTTCCACATTGCATCAGTAACAGGAACCAATTCGGTATTTTTAAAAGCAAGCTCTGCTATCTTTCTCATGGGGGTTCCACCAGCTATACTTGGAGCTTGCTCTATGTAATAAGCCTGGGCCCAAGCATCCAGAATTCCCCAAGTAAGGTTACTTCCATACAAATCGAAAGTGGCCATTTTCCGATAAATACCATTCGTCGCTGTACGAAAACCATCACCGGAAGAAAACAAGTATTCCTCCTTTATCTCGTCGGAAGGATAAAGGTCCAGCCAATCTGAACACGAAGAAAGTGTCAAGGCTGCAAACGCAAAAGAAATAAACGTAGTATATATTTTTTGTATCATAATGGTATACTTAGAATTGTGCTTTAATAGAGAAATCGACCGTCCATGACTTCGGATAGCTTAAGCCTCGCTCTTGACGGATAGAATTCCAGTTAATAAAATCGCGTGTACTTGCTTCCAATCGAAGCATATTCATCCCCAAATGTTTCTTTATCCACTCCCGATTAAAATCATAGCTCAAAGTCAATGCACTCAAGCGCAGATAAGCCTTGTCCTGAACGAAGCGTGAAGTCGGCATGGTGACATTATCAGCGTTTTTAATATCTTTAAACTGAGCAATATCTCCCGGTTGTTTCCATCTGTCGGTCAACACACGCAAGTCTACATTTTGATATTGTATTCTGGCGTTTTCTACCCGATCCACCAAAGTCTGATTATACTCCTGTCCGCCCCATTCGTATTGGAAAGCCGCAAACAAGCTCCATGCTTTATAGGCAAGATTAAACCCAACAGAACCGTTGAATTTAGGTTCTGTATTACCAACAACCACTTCCTGAGTGGCATTCCAAGTATCGGACACGCTACCATCACGATTCAGGAATATTTCCTTACCCGTAGTGGGATCAATACCCAAAGACTTCACAGCCCAAATGGAAGTAAGTGACTGTCCTTCCTCATATTGAGATATAGGTACTGCATATTGAGCATTATAGCGACCATACTCTTCATTCGCAGAATTCTGATAAAATTGTTCTACACGTAGATTATAGGCACGTTGTGAATCTGATATTTTCACAATCTTATTTTTATTGTGTGCCATATTTCCCCACAGAGCTACCAACCAGTCACGATTACGAAATACTTCACCACGCACCTGCAACTCAAATCCCTGATTCAACACTTCGCCCATATTGTCTTTATAACTAGAGAAACCTGAAGTTTGAGACAAACTGACATCGTTCACTAAATCAATGGTCTTATCATGGTAATAATCCGCATCTACTGTTAAGCGCCGATTCAGAAATTGCATTTCAATACCTACATTAAACTTATCAGTCTTTTCCCAACTCAAGTTGTTATTTCCTAAAGCTTTTAGCACTGCGCCAAAGCCTGTTGCATACCATTCATCAAAAAGCGCCTCATACATGGTTGTAGCAGCATAAGACGGGAAACTAGCCTTACCAGTCCGGCCATACGATGCGCGTACCTTCAATTTATTGACTATCTCATTACCTTTTAGGAATTCATAATTATGAATGTTCACTCCCAAACCTCCTGAGAAGAAAGGTGCCCAGCGCTGTTTGGAACCAAAATCAGATGAACCGTCAAAACGAACGGAAAAATCAGCTAAATAGATATCGTTCCATGTATAGTTTCCGGTAGCCCACGTACTAACCATACGTGAGGTTCCTTCGGTACGCGACGGCTTTTCATATATCTCGGCTGCATAATTCGGCGAATGAAATTGTCCGTTCGGGAATCCACGATAATGAGCACTTGTCGCATCTGATGAGCCGGAAGATGCTTCCCAAGCCACAGACAAATTCAAATTATGTTTATTGAAAGAGCGTGTATAATATAAAGCCGCATTTGCATTCCAACTCAAATTGTTTCCATTATCTACATAGAGGTCACCCAAATTATGACCACCGTCACGAGGGGAAGCTGTTGTTTTTGAAGATAACGGATCAATGAACCGTTCTCCGTTAGAATACTTGCGGTTCACGCTGAATTGCCCCCTGACGGTCCAATAATCAGTCAGATACCAATTTAAGCTCAAATTATTGGATACTTCATCATAAGCACTCCAAGTATAATTGCCAAGAGTCGCTTCATATAACGGGTTTTTAGCCACGCGTCCGCCACTAACTTGCGAAAATTTTAAATTTTCTTTCAATGTACCATTATCATTATAAGGTGTATCATACGGCTGCAAAATAGTATAATCACTAAAAGAACCATAAGGCGACTCTTTTGATTTGGAATGAGTAAACGATACAGTGTTCTTCACTTGCAAAGACTTCATTCGATAATCCAAAGAAAAACCAACACTGTAACGATCACGGCCAGAACCTTTCATCACACCGTTCGCTCCATTATAAGATGCATCTACACCCCAACGCAGATTTTGCGTACCTCCTTCTATGAAAAGACTGTGTTTATGATCGAATGCATTTCGCAGAGGCAATACCATCCAATCGGTATCTACACCACGTTGAATCTCAGCAAATTTCCGGTTGTAATCATAGATTTCAGTTCCAAAATCAGTATTCTCAAAAAGTCCGGCAAGACGTTCCATTTCCAGTTTCTGCGAAGCGTTTGCCAAACTATAATCGCGCAAATCGGGCATTTCCAATGTACCGGTGAAATTGTAAGAAACACGAACTTCGCCCGGTTTTGGAGCAACAGTAGTAATTACCACTACACCGTTAGCGGCACGCGAACCGTAAATAGCCGTAGCGGCAGCATCTTTAAGGATAGTCATACTCTCTATACGGCTAGGATCCAAGTCATATACCTTTTCAATGCTAACCTCAAATCCATCCATAATAAATGTAGGAAGATTCGGATTATTCTCCAGATTCGATTTAGACAGTTGATTCTTGTCCAAATCTCTGACACCTACCCCCGAACGTCCGCGAATATACATTTCAGGCAACGCATTAGGATCGGAGCCAAACTGCGTATTAGTCATCAAGCGGAAAGAAGGATCAAACGACTGCATGGCGTCAAGTACATTCGTCTGTGACACCTTGCGCAATTCATCACCTGTTATTTGCGTAGAACTACCCGTAAAGCTGGATTTACGAACATTACTGTATCCCGTAACGACTACATCCTCCAATGTTTTCACATCGTCCACCATAGTTATTTCAAGCATCTTCTTACGGGTAGCATCCACCTGAAGTGTTTGTTTTTTCATTCCGATAAAAGAGACCTCCAAAGTCACTTTGTCATTTTTCACATCCAGCGTAAACTCACCTTCAATGTTTGTTGAAGTACCTGTACGAGTACCTTTCACAATAATACTGGCTCCGGGAATCGGATCTCTATTCGAATCAACAACCATACCGCGAATACGGTTTTCCCGTTTTTCCGCCTGCATTTTGCGAATCACCACAATGCCGTCCTTCACCACATAATCAAATCCCTGAGGATTAAGAATCAACTTAAGTGCGATCTCCCATTTCTCATTTTTCGCATCAATCGACACCGGAGGCACTCCTTTAAACATTTGTGAATTATACAACATATTCACACCTGTTTGTTTCTTCACTGCATCCAAAACAGTCTCGATAGAGACATTGTGCAGTTTCAAAGTTACCGTCTTGTCTTGTGACGGTAAAGCCCATGCACTAAACGTGCAGCACATTGCCACTAGAAAACATAGCAGCCATCGTTTTTCTCTCATAAATTAATGATTAAACTTTTGTGTACCTAATATTCTAACTATTCTATATTATTCCAATTCTTCTACCTTATCATATATCAATATGTTCCTTCCACTGATTTTATAAGTCAGATCTCCTGTCAGTTCCAGTGCATCCAGGAATGAATTTATTGTTCCATAGCGTTTCAAACTACCACTATAAGTAATGTCACGCAAATGGGGAGTCTCATAATAAACCTGTATGTCGTACCAACGTTCGAATGTCTGCATTATCTCTCCTAAAGGGCGGTTATTAAAGACATACCTCCCGTCTACCCAACCGACATATTCATCCAGATCTACCATACGTTTTTCCGAACCGTTGGCAGAAACCACAGCCTGCTCCCCCGGCGAAAGAATAATAGTTCCGATGCTTGATGAAGAGAACTGTACTTTTCCGTGTACCAACGTTGTGTAAACAGACGCATCGGTATAAGCATTGATATTGAAGGCAGTACCAAGCACAGTTACCTCTCCAAGATGAGTCTGCACGATGAACGGCCGTGTTTCGTCTTTCACGACATCAAAATAGGCCTCGCCTTCCAATGCCACAACTCTCCGCTTACCAGCAAAACGTACCGGATAAGTTAGTTTGGAGCCGGCATTCAAATGAACAGTAGTTCCATCCGCCAGGATTACGGTATTTTCACCCCCACGCGGTATAACCAACTCATTGGATTTAACCGGTTTTTCTTCGGTACTTTCTTCCTCATGTTGTGTTGTAACGGTTGGTTGATAAGACAGTACTCCTTTCTTATATTTTACTTGAACGCCATCTACTACCACATTCACTTCTTTTTTATCCACATCAATAATGCTACCGTCAGGTAACGTTAACTGTGCCTGTTGTGTACCCGGCTGAATAAGAACTCTCTTCTCCTCTACTGCCGAATAGAAATTCGACATATAGAATGAAAGGCCGACAGCCAGAACTATGACAGCCGCAGCAGCATACCACCAAACCCGGGAAATAGAAGGCTTACGTTCCTTCTTCTCCATTCGTCCGATTTTCTGAAGGAAAGATTGATAAGCTTTCTTTGATGAATAATCTTTATATTCTCCAAACGCAGCCTTCAATGTTTCACCATTCTGCAACTGCTCATACACTTTCTTTAAGTCCGGGCATTCCGCCAATCGTTTTTCAAGCTCTTTCCGTTCTGCTTCATTCGCTTCTCCCAAAAGAAACTTTCTCATTAAAGCAGCATCTTGATATATATTTTCGAACTTATTCATCTTATTATCTATTTTTTAATTAAATTGCAATTTCATCCTTGCTTTATTATAACTATACATAACTCATAGAAAAGGGTGACAAAAAGATGATCTTTTTTTGGAGAAGGAATATCCAACGAGGGATTTTAAAGAGAAAGATATAGCATTATGCTATCAAAATGAAGAAATACGGTCACATTTAACAAAGAAAACAAATCTTAATCAATCAATAAAAAGACAAAGAAGTATCAAATTGACTTTATTTCTTTTTAGAAAAATAAACAGAGAATTATAGAATGAATAGAGTCTCCCAGCTTTTCACGAAGAAATTTATAGCTACGGCTCTTTTGAGTTTTAACGGTATTGATACTTATTTCCAGACGTTCCGCTATTTCTTCCCAAGTATACCCTTCGATTCTCAACAGAATGATCCGGCGTTGCTCAGGCGGAAGTTCTTCAATATGGAAATACAACTGACGGATGATCTCTTCTTTCACTGTCAATGCATAAATCATATCCTCGTCTTGCCGACATTCTTCAGCAAGGGAACTTAGAATACTATCATGAATCTGATTATTGCGTATATATAATAAGGTATTATTATAGCAGGCACGATAAAGATAATTGGTAAGCTCTTTAATATCAGAAAAGGTACGCTTCCCTTCCCATACAGAAATAAAAACGTCTTGCACCAAATCTTCTACCGCATCGGGGACCGGCAATATCTTTGATACATAAACACATAAGGCAGTATAAAAACGATCGTAGAAATCGCCCCACATCTTTTCATCCTTCCGGTTTACTCCCGCTACTATAGTGTCAATTTTATCGTTCATACTGTCACATTACCTGCGAAAAAAGGAAACAGAATTCATAAAAATCGCCGTAACTACTTACTTTTGCGATATTTACGATTGCAAATATATTGTTTTTTTCAGAAACGCAGACCTTGCCGGCTTACAAAATAGAAAATAAAAAAAGCTCTCTCACACACATAGAGTTTTTTCACTTTCCTCTTTCACCTATCACCGGGCATCTTGAAACAGTTTATTCATGGCACTTTCAGGTATGGTGATAGGTTGTCGGCAACCTATCACCTTATCTATCACCTATCACCGCCTTTTTATCGCTCTGATTTCTTGTTATTTCTCTTCAATCTTACCGGAAACCTCATTCTGACATGGCTACGAGCTGTTATTTTCCTGATTGTCATACACACCTTCTTCAACCAACATTTATGACAACAAGTTTGCTCCAATGCAAGTTCTGCCACCAAATCCCGCATTTGGTCGTTCTGTTCCAGCCACATCCTACGCAATGCATCCCGCTGCGTTTTTGCGTCTCTATACATTTCTATTTCCTTGTCGCGTGCACTTAAGAGATAGGCATACGTTGCACAAGCCTCAGATTTGCTGATACAAAATTGCTCCAGCATCCCAACATATGCCAAAGTATCCCCTTGCTCTTTAACTTTCAAAAATGCACGAAGGCATTCATCGTTTACTACAACTGTATTATATTCCTTAAGATAAGCAGTTACCACTTTCATATCCGCCCAAAGTTGGATATACTCTTCATCAAGGTTGTGTCTCTTAGCCGCTTCTTTTATATTAATCCATTCCGACATAGTGTTCGTTTTTTATGTGTTATACAATTAAAAGAGTGAAAGCTCTTTTCTTAATATATTAGTACAACGGGCATCTGCACTTTCTATAATCCGGTGGGTGGGGACTAATTAGGGTATATACAAGGGCGCGAAACAAGCCGTCTGGACACAAGAAAGGCGCAGATGCTGTTGCACCATTATCCTTATCAGAGGCTAGCAACACCCTTGTACCAGATAATGAGAACAACAGACATCCACGCCAATCGTTTATATATAACACATCTCTTACGGATATGTTGATATACAGTTAGTATGTAAGGGCAGATTTGTGCAGTTCTACTATTCTTCGCACCGATACGCTGTGTTTTGCTTACCGTCATTCGGCTCTACCATAAATAATTTTGCAAACAAAAAAGTAGAGTTATGAGCAGAAGCACTTTCAGAGTATTATTCTATCTCAAACGCAATGTCCCGAAAAAAATCGGGCTTGTGCCGGTGATGTGCCGTATCGCCGTAAACGGCAAGATTTCCCAATTCAGTTGCAAATTGGATGTGGAAGAAAAGTTGTGGAGTCAAGTTCATCTTGAAAGCATTCCCATGCCATTAAATCCTCATGCCAACTTTCAAATTCTCCTAAATCATCCATAAGCTTTTACTCTATAATTTGCCAATAACCTTGTTTTCTACCTCCTACACGCTCCAATAATCCAAGTTCTTGAAGGCGTGAAAGATTATACTTAACACCATCTTCTGTGATGTTGAGAAGACTTTCACTTATCTCTTTTCGGGTCGCTTCGGGATGCTCTTTTAAGAAAGATAGCATAGCCTGCTGTTGTTCCGTCAGGTTTTGGGTAGTCTTTTGGGTAGTCTTTTGGGTAGTTGCTCTTTCCGGATACTCAAACTTGAATACTGTCCAAATACCTGAAACATCGTAACGGAATTCCGGTGTGGAAAATCCGTCATTCTTACAAGCTATAATGATACGCTCAATACCACGTCCCCACGCTTCAATCTCTCCTGAACGAAAGAATGTATTGGCGATATCGGGGTTGTAAGGGAAACTACGATGAGAAGATAGTGTGTTTCCACTGTCCAGCCGTCTGGTAAAACACCACCATTTACAATTTCCAGTTTATTTTCATATACGCGAATTTGTATGGGAGAAGGTTCTGCATAATCCTTGTTAATGCAGGCGTTCAATAACGCCTCGCGCAAAGCCTCCCTCGGTATAGGCAATGTTTCTATTCGATGGATACCTTCGTAAGTTATGATGGCTTTCATGTATTTAGTACATAGTAAGTCCATTAGTTTCACAATTTGCTGAAACAGATTGCCATGTACTTCATCTTGATATACCAAATCCATTCCTTCACGGAAAAAACCAACCTTTACAAAAGCTCCGGTCACGTAGCGTTCCGGGTCAGGATGAAACAACAAAGCAGCAGCGCGTTTTAGATAATCGCCCTCATAAAGCCGAAGTTTTTCTAACAGACCGTGATTGTTGTCCATTAAATCAGCATCTTCCATGCGTTCACTTCGTTTGGCATATTTGCGAAATAAGTCGAAAGTAGCGTTGTCTAAATCCTCAGTTTTCAAATAAGGTACAGGTACGCTGTCCCAGGTCTTTCCTTGTTTGCGAAGCATGAAACGGTCAAGTGCCGCACCTTTCAACTCTTGATTGGTTGCACCGCTCCGCTGGTAATACTTGCCACGAAAACTGATCGGATAAGGATATGCCTCTGTTGCAATTTCCAAATATTGCTTTTCATCCTTCTCTTTCAGATTAACATCTACCAGAATGCCGAGCATATCACGAGTTTTGTTGGGGATATCTTCCATCAACTTCTTAGTGTCTGGTATACCGCATACGTCGCCATTGTCTTTTACACCGATGTAAAGAAGACCTCCTTGCGCATTGGCGAATCCGCATATCCATTTCAGATATTCATCGCGCCAGGATTCTTTGAATTCT
>OLZF01001254.1_pt1 | contig 19510 bp, 8 predicted proteins | sample 1674391 | NCBI WGS metagenome assembly OLZF01 (sample SAMEA103958166, study PRJEB25191) | human gut metagenome | biome: human-associated habitat [ENVO:00009003]; feature: intestine environment [ENVO:2100002]; material: feces | place: Germany | collected 2013/2015
GATTCTGGGCGCAGCGGCCTATGATGTCGATGTGCCTGCACTGGAATACACCGTGGTGCGTGCGCTGCGCGAGCATGGGCTGCACGCCGCCACGGCGGAAAGCTGCACTGGCGGCATGATCGCCGAGCGGCTGACCAATGTGCCCGGCGCGAGCGAGGTGTTCGGCTTCGGCTTTGTCACCTACGCCGAGGCTGCCAAGCAAAAGCTGCTGGGCGTGGACGCCGCTGTCATTGCACGGTACAATGTTGTGTCCGGGCCTGTGGCCGCTGCCATGGCCTTTGGCGCTGCGCGGGAATCCGGCGCGGAGCTGGCTGTGGGCATTACGGGTCTGGCCGGCCCCGGCGGGGCGCTGCCCGGCAAGCCGGTGGGTACGGTCTATCTGGCCGGTGCCGACACCCGCACGAACACTGGGCATCTGATGCGCCTTACTTTGGGCGGCTATCAGGACCGCGCCATCATCCGCACCCGCGCCGCGCTCTATGCACTCGACCTCCTGCGCCGCATGGCGCTGGGCCTCGATGTGCCGGAGAGCGTACAATTTACCCCGGAGACGGCAAACAGAGATTTAGATATTTAAAACGCAAAACCGTAGGGGCGCATTCTATATGCGCCCGGCCCGTTTGCGGCTGTAGAAAGCTTCCCCGGGCGGATATGGAATCCGCCCCTACGGACAAGCTCGGCAACATTTCCAAACAAAGAAAGGTTCCACCATGGTCAACACTCAACTGAAAATCCTGCGTGTTTTCGGGCCTACGGGCGCGGAGGTATCCTCTGTGCTGCGGGGCATCCGGGATGACGGCTGCCCCGGCCTGCGTCTGCTGGAACGGGACGGCGAATTTGCCATCTGTGTGCAGGTCAGCGCCCCCAACCGCGCCATGGCGGAGCAATACTGTGAAAAATGGGCCGCGCGGCTGCGCACCAAGTTCGGTGATGATGTCTTTGCCGAGGGCGAAACGAGCTTGGCCCAGGCCACGCTGGACGCCCTGCTGGAAAAGCGCAAGCTGCTGGTAGCCGTGGACGAGACGACCGGCCGCCTGCTGGGTGCGCTGCTGCAGCCCCTGCCCCACAGCGAGGCTGTCTTTGACTTCGGCACCGAGAGCTATGCCGATGCCCAGAAGGCCCGCCGCATTGCCGTGCCGGAGCAGCTGCTCAAGCGCTTCCCCGGTGATGTCGTGCAGGCCGCTGCAGGCCGTGCGCTGGCCGCCATGCAGGTGACCGGCGCGGACTTTGCCGCCGCCTACATGCCCGCCAGCGTCGGCCAATGCCCCTTTGTGCTGGTCTGCGACCGCCGCGGCGCGGTGGCCTGCGCCCTGCCGCCCGATATGAACGACACCTTCATCGGCAACCAGATTCTGGATCTGCTGCGCCGCCGTTTGTTCGGCCTGCAGCTGACCGACTCCTGCATCACCTTCCGCCCCGGGCATGACCGCCCGCTGCTTGTGGTGTCGGAGGCCGCCAAGAGCCGCGGCAATACGGTCCGGTTCTCGCTGCGCCGCCGCACACCGCCCACAAGGGATGCCGACCACACGGCTGATTTTGAGCCGATGCTGGACTTTGACGCCCCTGCGCCGGTGGCACCGCCCCCGGCCACTCTGCCTGCGGCGGGGGAGGCGGGGCAGCACCGCACACTGCGCCGCCATGACGCCGCGCCGACCCTGCCGCCCGAGGCATCGGAGCCGACCGGAGTCATCCAGTTTGAGACGGAGGACCCGGCACCGCAGGACGCCGCCCCCGCCGATATACAGACGATGGGTGCCGAGGGGGCCCGCCGCGCCCGCATCCGCCGCACAAAGCCCGTCACGGCTGAGCCGCCCGCAGCGGCGCCAGACGAGCAGGAACCCCCTGCCCGCAGCGTGCTGGACGGCGACATCCCGGACTTCTCTGCCGAGATCGACCCCGCCGCCCTTGCGGCTGCGCAGGCGGCCGATGATGCCGCCGAGGCTGCCGGCAAAAGCGCCGATGTCGAGGAGTTTACCCGCGCCGCCACCCAGCTGTTTGACACCAGCGCCATCGAGGAGGCCGCGCAGGAGCACACCCGGAAAAAGCAGAAAAAGAACGCCGCACCGCCCGAGGAGCTGCCCCCGCGCCAGCCGGTGCCCGGCAGCATCCGCAACCGCAGCCTTGAAATGATCGAAAAGAGCGAGCGCCGCCGCCGGCGCACGGTCGCACTGGTGCTGGCCGCGCTGGCCCTGCTCCTGCTGCTGGTCGGCGGCGGGGTGTGGATCTTCCTGCGCAGCGACCTTGGGGCGCGTCCCGCCGCCAAGAGCTACGGCACCGCCCTCTACGACAGCACCGCACAGAGCTATCTGGGCAAGGCGCTTGTGCGCCGCCCCGGTGTGGTGGGGTACCTCGGCTGGCCCGGCATGGACGGCACGCTGGTCTACGCCGCCGATACCCCCGCGCCGGAAACGCCGGAATCGGGCGAGGCCCCGCAGCCGCTGGTGCGGTTTGCGACCCCGAGTGCGCTGGACGCCGACACCCCCGGCAACACCGTGCTGGAATGTACCGGCGATACCTACAAGACCCTCGCCGAGGAGGAGACGCTCCGCAGCAACGGCGGATTCACCCTTTACACCGCAGATAAGACCTACCGCGTCAAGACGATCGCGGTCTATTATTACGACCCCGAGGAGCAGGGCGAGGGCGCGTTCGACCTCTACGGCAGCACCGACCTGTCCGACTACTACGACTACCTGACCTTTGTGGCGGGCATCCGCGCCCGCAGCCTGTATGATACCGGCGTTGAGGCGGGGGAGGGCTCCCGTTTCCTGACGGTGACGAGCCACAGCGATGAGGGCGGTGCGCTGCTCTGCATCACGGGCCGTCTGATCGAGGAGGGCGAGGCGGAGATCCTGAACACCTCAGCCATCGCAGCGGCGGAGGATCCGCTGCTGACGGCGGCGCAGTACCAGAGCAAGGGCCAGCCGATGCCGACCGTGCAGGCGCTCGTTCAGGCCAGTGTGGAGCATTACGCGCAGCAGAGCGCCGCCATTCAGGCTGCCAAAAAGAACGGCAACACAACCGGTGATCTTGCCGCCGAGGCAGCGGATCTGGCCCAGCAGGCCAGCGACCTGCAGGCCATCACAAGCAGTCTGCTGGCCAGCACCGACAAGATGCTGGCGGGCCTGACCGATGTGGCAGGCTCCACCACTGCAGCCGAGGCGGACCTGAACAAGGGTGCCGAGGGCAGCCTGCCTGAGCAGACGGTGACGGTGGAGCAGCTTAAGACAACGCCCACCCCCGCACCGGAGCAGACCGCGCCCCCCGCGCCCGAATCCGCGCCGGAGGGTGACAGCACCCCCGCGCCAACCGAGGCCCCGCAGCCTGACAACGGCGGTGCCGCCGGTGAGACCATCAATGTGACGATGAACGGTACGGCCCAGACGATGGATCTGGTGCGCTGCCTTGCCATGGTCGCGCAGAATGAGCTTGGCCCCAACGCACCCGCCGAAGCCTACAAGGCGCAGTGCGTGGCGACCCACTGCTGGATCCTGAGCCAGTCGGGCTACCCGTCCGTGCTGGGCGCAGAGCCGGGCGCTGCGGCGCTGGCCGCTGCGCAGGAGGTCGCCCATGTGCTGGTAACCTACAACGGGCAGGTCTGCTTCACGCCGTACTTTGCGTCGGCCAGCACCGGCACGGCCTCCGCTGCCGAGGTCTGGGGCAATGACCGCGCTTGGCTGCAGGCGGTGGACAGCCCGTATGACCAGAGCGTGTCCAGCCACTGGAACACGAACGGCAATTCCAGCGGCACGGCCCGCTTCTCCCGCCAGACACTGCAGGACCGCATCCGCGATGTGATGGACATTGACCTGTCCGGCGTTGACCCCAACAGCTGGTTCACGATCCAGTCCGCCAACCAGTACGGCTGGGTCGCCAAGATCCAGGTCGGCCCTGACGCGGGCGTCGGCACTGTTAGCGGGCGCTGGTTCCGCGAGAATCTGCTGGCCCGCCAGAGCGTTGACGGGCGCAGCCTGCGCAGCCAGTGCTTTACCGTCAGCTACAATGCGGAGCTGGACTGCTTTATCTTTGATGTCTACGGCTACGGCCACGGCTGCGGCATGTCCCAGTGGGGTGCTATCGGCTACGCCCGCAACGGCTGGGGCTATCAGGATATTTTGACGCATTATTTCGTGGGTACGACAATTACGACCTATTGATAGTACAGAAAAAGAGCGTGTGCAAGAAATGGCACACGCTCTTTTTTTGCAGTAACATCCACCGCACGGCGGGAATCCCTCCGACCTCGCTTCGCTCGGCCACTTCCCTTTGACAAGGGAGGCTTTAAAGACCCCCTTGTCAAAGGGGGCTGTCCGCGAAGCGGACTGGGGGATTCCCCGCCGAACCTGCCCGCAATGACCACATATATCAGAAGGAGAGATACCATGTTCAAGAAAATCGCAGCTTTGGGTGCTGCGGCTGTGCTGGGGATCGGTCTGCTGACCGGCTGCGGCGCATCCGCCTCCACGGCCGATGCAGGCTATAGCGCACAGAATCCGCTGGTTCTTACGCTGGCCCACGGCCTGTCCGAGACCCACACTGTCCATATCGCCATGACCCAGTTTGCGGAGGAGGTCAACGAAAAGACCGATGGCCGCATTCAGGTCAAGATCTTCCCCAACGGCCAGCTTGGCAGCGAGAACGAGAACCTTGAGCAGCTGCAGGCGGGCGTTATCGCCATGACGAAGGTCTCCGCCCCCGGCCTTGCCACCTACAACGAGGCCTACAACGCCTTCGGCCTGCCCTACATTTTTAATGACACGGAGGATTTCTACCATGTCATGGACTCGCAGGAGATGCAGGACTTTTTCCTCTCGACCGGCGACGACGGCTTTGTCACGCTGACCTACTACACCTCCGGCGCCCGCTCCTTCTACACGAAGGATAAGGCCATCCGCACCCCGGCAGACCTCAAGGGCCTGAAGATCCGCGTGCAGGATATGAAGAGCCAGACCGATATGATGAGCTACCTCGGCGGTATCCCCGTTGCCATGTCCTACGGCGATGTCTATACCTCGCTGCAGACCGGCATCATCGACGGCACCGAGAACAACGAGACCGCCCTGACCACCGGCAAGCACGGTGAGGTCTGCAAGGTCTACTCGGTCGATCAGCACGCCATGATCCCCGATGTACTGATCATGAGTGAAAAGGTCTGGAAGACCATCAGCCCGGAGGATCAGCAGATTCTTCTTGAGGCTGCCCACGACTCCACCGACGCCCACAAGGTCATGTGGGACACCGCAGTCGAGGAGGCCGTCAAGGAGGCACAGGAGACGATGGGCGTGGAGTTCGTCTACGATGTCGATAAGGAGGCATTCCGCGAGGCAACCCAGCCTATGATTGAAGCCTACGAAGAAGAGTATCCCGGCGTCAAGACGCTGATGGATACCATTGAAAAGGCAAGAGGGGAGGAGTAAGTCATGAAAAACACCTTTGCAACGATTAAATTCTGGATGGATAAGATTCTCAGCATCGCCTGTGCGATTCTGCTTTCCTTCATGACCATTCTGGTGCTTATTCAGGTATTCTCCCGCTATGTGCTCAACAGTCCCGTAGCCTTTACCGAGGAGCTTGTCCGCTACAGCCTGATCTGGACCGGTTTCATCGGCGCGGCCTACGCCTTCTCCACCCGTGAGCATATGTCGCTGACCCTCGTCCGCGACAAGTTCACCGGCAAGGCGCACACCGCCCTGCTGGTGGCCATTGACGGCCTGATCCTCCTGATGGCGATCTTCGTTTTCACGATCGGCGGCTTTAAGCTGGCTGTTTCCGCCAGCCGCGAGTTCTCGGCGCTGCTGGGCATCCCCCGCAGTCTGGTTTACGCCATCGCCCCGATTTCCGGCGTGTTCATTGTGATTGCGCAGATCATCAACATCTATGAGGACATCACCGGCGAAAAAGTAGAATCCAAGGAGGGTGCAGACAAATGAGTATCACCATGACCACCGTTATCCTTTTCGCTGTGTTCGGCGTGCTGCTGTTCCTCGGCGTGCCCATCTCCATCAGCATTGTGGCATCCTCCATTGTGACGGCCATGTCTACCCTGTCCTGGGACCAGATCACCTTTATCACGATGCAGAAGATGAACTCCGGTGTCGAAAGTTTCTCCCTGCTGGCCGTGCCGCTGTTTATTCTGGCCGGCAACATCATGAACAACGGCGGTATCGCCAAGCGCCTTGTCAACTTTGCCCAGCTGTTTGTCGGCAAGATCCCCGGCTCGATGGCACAGGCGAACATCCTCGGCAACATGCTGTTCGGCGCGCTGTCCGGCTCCTCTGTTGCCGCTGCGTCCGCCATGGGCGGCTGCATCAGCCCCATTGAAGAGGAAAACGGCTACGACCCCGCCTACTCCGCCGCTGCGAACATCGCCTCGGCCCCCACGGGCCTGCTGATTCCCCCGACCTCCGCCTTCATCGTTTACTCCACCGTCGCGGGCGGTGTCTCCATCTCCACCCTGTTCATGGCCGGCTACATCCCCGGCATCCTGATGGGTCTGTGCTGCATGATTGTTGCGTTCATCGGCGCAAAAAAGGCTGGCATGAAGGCCACCGGCTTTGACCGCAGCCAGAGCGTGCTGAAAACCGTCTGGGACGCAGTTCCGTCCCTGCTGCTCATCGTCATCGTCATCGGCGGCATCGTCTCCGGTGTCTTTACCGCCACCGAGGGCGCAGGCATCGCGGTTCTGTACTGCCTGATCCTCTCCATCATCTATAAGAGCATCGACTTTAAGGGCTTCCTTGCTATCCTGCTCAACTCCGCCAAGACGAGCGGCATCATTCTGTTCCTGATTTCCGCTTCCTCTGCCATGTCCTTCGTTATGGCGTACTCCGGCATCCCGGCCGCCATCTCCAACGGCCTGATGAGCCTGACCGACAACAAGTATATCATCTTCCTGCTGATGAATATTATTCTGCTGGTCATTGGCATGTTCATGGACATCACCCCGGCCATCCTGATCTTCACCCCGATTTTCCTGCCCATCGCCATCAGCTTCGGCATGACCGAGATTCAGTTCGGCGTTATGCTGATCTTCAACATGTGCCTGGGCAACATCACCCCGCCGGTCGGCTCTGTCCTGTTTGTCGGCTGCGGCATCGGCCATGTCTCCATCGAGCAGGTGACCTCCAAGCTGATTCCCTACTTTGTGGCACTGGTTGCCGCCCTGCTGGCAGTCACCTATATCCCGGCGCTCTCCCTTGGTCTGCCCAGCCTCATGGGTCTGATCTGAAATAAATAAGCACCCGAGCCACCCCGCCCGCAGCCCTACGCTGCCGGGCGGGGTGTTTTTTCTATGTATATATAATAAGGTAGACGCCCATCACACCGTAGGGGCGCATTCCATATGCGCCCGCAGATGGGCAGCCGCCCCCGGGGTGTCGGGGACGCCGCCCCTGTGTTTTCCCTTTTCCAACACGACCGAACAAATCTTGCCCCTTGCGGTGCGCAACATCTGCGAAAAAATATCGACATAATTCAACATATAGTGTGCAGATGTGCAAGAAATCGCGCTGTATCTTACAAAGCTGCACCGCACTAACCATCAGGATGCACAATATAATGCGGTTGAAACATAGCAAATTGCCGAAAATGAAACGATTCAATACAGGTACTTGAAATTCTCATACCAAAGAACTATAATTTTTCCATAAAAAGGAATACAAATTAAATCAAATACAGCATGCTTTCCACGCCCCATACGCCAGCGATTGCGCGTGGACGCCGGGGAAAGCATAAGCCGAAAGGGTGTACACCCTTTGCTATTCCGCAGTAAGCTGCGGAATAAAGTGTATTGAACGCATACAAAAGGAGGCAAGGCAGATGACGAAGGCAAATTCCAACCTGCACCGTGCGGCGGCACTGCTGGCCGCCCTGTGCCTGCTGGCAAGCATGGCTCTGCCGGTATATGCAGCGGAGACGGAGACTGAATTTTCTGTTTCAAATTCGGAAACGATTCCGGGCGATGACAATGCGGAGAATGATGCTGACGAAACCGAGTCGGATATTTCTGTGTCGAATGTGGGAACGAGTCAAAAGGACGCCGACACGACAAACGAGGGCAGCAAAACAGAGCCTGAAATTTCTGTGCCGAACTCGGAAACGATTACAAACAGCGCCGACACAACAGACAAAGCCGCAGGCGCGCCCCCTGCCGAGGGCGTGACCGGTTCAGAGAATACCGCCCCGGCAGACAATGCCGCTGCGGACAAGACAGCCGATGCGGATAAAACCGGCGAGGATTCCACCGGGAGCGAGGACGAAGCAGGCTTCTTGAACGAAGACGATTCGGCTGATGATAGGACAATTACGGCAGGGAATGCCAAAGAAAGTGATATTGCACTGTGTGCGGGCGATGCCACGGTGCCTCAGGGTACAAAGTACACATTCTACTTTGCACCGCCGAGTGGTTGGGGTGCGCCGGATACGGTTACGGTACGCGTATTACGCGGGGAGAACAATGTAGAATTTTCTGGCCAGCGAATGCAGACCATGACCAAAACCGACAGAAACACAACGGATGGCCGTCCGATTTACACAACGGCGATTCTGTACAAGCAGGATTCAGACGTCTTCTGCCCTTACGGCGGCTTTGTATGGATTCATTTCGAACGAGGCGATGGCAGATGGGTCGGCATGAACGGCTCTGGATCAGGTAACTGGATCAAACTTGATTCGATTAGAGATAAGTGCTTTGTTGCGGCAGATGACGATAGCGGGGAGACGGGCTGGAACCCGTCAAAGTGGAAAGCCCTCAATGATATTTCCGTACCCTATACAAAATACGCCGGTCAGCAAATCCGCTTTTGCAATAAGAGCGAAGCTGAGCTGGCGCAGGTCACTGCGCAGTTCTACAGAAAGGACGATAACGGCACATTACAAAAGGTCGGCGCCCCCATCACCTTTGGCCCGGTCGAGGCCGGGGAAACGTCCGCCAAAGCGATTACGATTCCGAATGAATCCTGCGCTTATATCGGCTTTACGGCAGACGACAACCCGTTGGGCAAGACCTACTACAACTTCTACGGCGAAGACAAGACAGACGATACAATCGGCTCGTTCACCTACAGCAGCGCGAACTCCTGCTTCATTTATAACGGCGCAGGTGCAGACCCCACATGGGATGTGCCCGGAACGCCGCCCGGATATGCGCGTATTTACTTCGACGCAACCTTCTCGTATATGTCCTACGAGAATATGGGCGAAGGTGCGACATGCGGAATGCCGGATAATTCCGGCAACCTGTATTGCACCTTGAGCGGCGGCAGCAGTGTGACAACCACGTTGAAAATGTCCCGCCTCAGCGACACAGAGAGAATCTGGTATGTAGACATTCGGAGCGGGTACACCACCTGCCAATTCTCCACGAGTGATACACCCAGCAATTGCCATAACGGCACGGCGACTGCGCCATTGAATATTGAGGAAGTTCAGAAAAAATACACAGAGCCGTGCTTCTACGCGGACAGCAGCGACGATGTTATCGCGAAGTATGACGGCCAGCGCGGCGGTTATTGGGATGAAAAATCTGCGATCCGCGATGTGGAGAAAGGCAAAACCAAGCAGATCGTCACGCTGGATAAAACAAATACATTTACCGCACAAAAAAATACAAAGTACATCAGCACAACGCTGTATGACTACTACACGGATTTCGAGCTGAATGGCAACAACCGCAATACATACAGTTCTAATGAGGTAAACACGCAACGCGGTTATGTTACATTTGAGCAGTTTGACCGTGCGCTGAGTAATTACTACAAACAATACGCTGATAAAAACGAAAAAACAATCAATTATCCGCTTTATACAGGACATTTCCAACCTAATAATTGGGGCAGTGCGTTCAGTGAAATTGCCTCAAACCTGAATTTGTATGGCTGGAGTTCAACAGAGAATGACACCTATTGGCGCTTTATAGCGGTAAATAACTCGGCATTTGCGTTAGATGATAAGCATAGTGCGGGGCACTCCAATGACACCTTTCAGGGCTTGGTTGGAAACCAAATGGTGAACGGTATGCCGGTCATGGCCGGGACTACTGACCTTGCAGAGCCACACTTCAACGAAGCGTTTTTAACCGGCACAAACGCTGAAAAAGCCGTGCTGGGCAAGGTGTACAAGGATGTTTCCTTCCCATTTACCCAAAAACCTGTCTTTAAGCAAAGTGATAATGATCCCGAAAGTAAAGCCCAGTACTGGTACTTTGACAGTAATGAGCGGTCGCTGTATCTGAAGCAAGATCCAACCAACAGCAAGTACTATCTGGAAGCAATGCAGACTGGCACAGATAGTAATGGAAAACCGATTTATACGGACAGAAGTTCGAAAAATGTAGATTCAAGCAGTACGGAACAGGGAACCTACGGTTTCTTCCCCTTCAATCAAAAGACAACTGCCGCAACAGCCAGCAATTACAACTACGGCTTTGGTGCGAAGCTGCAATTTGACTTTACATTGACCAATGACGGTATGGTTCAAGTAGGGAATGATGCCAATGATAAAGTCCCCATCAAGTTCTTCTTCTCCGGTGACGATGATGTGTGGGTCTACATTGACGGTCAGCTGGTGCTGGATGTCGGCGGCGCGCACGGTAAAGCGTCCGGTCTGCTGGAATTTGGACAGACTGAAAATGAAGATGCCAACACCGTAACCCCCTATGTCAGCTCCAACAAAACAGGCGGTGATGTTTACGAGGATGATGCTGGTGGAAAATCTGTCTACTTCAACGGCAAAGAAGTCAAATTCGAGAAGCAGGGCAAGATTCTTGTTGAGGACAACAAACCCTTCACCCTCACCAAAGGCACCACCCACACGCTGACCATGTTCTACATGGAGCGCGGAATGTGGGAGTCCAACATGGCGGTGGCGTTCAACTTCCCCGACCACAACGAACTGCAGGTCGAGAAAAAGGTCGATGTTACGGGAGTAAACGATCTGTTCAAGGACAGCTTCCAAAACCAGAAGATCTTCACCTTCAACATCAAGAATCTGGCCACCCACTACGTCCCAAAAGATACTTCTTACAAAGAGGGTGAAACAGAAAAGCTCCCGGAAAATGCCTACAAAAGTGCTCATGGCTCGTCCGATGCCTCCGCTAGTTTGGAGTATGTACCGAATCTGCCAAGTGACATAGGCACAGGCAGCGCTGTGCTGTGGTCAGCCACAATGGATGACCCAACCAGTGCGCACCGAGAAAAGCGCCGGGGCACCCTGCCATTGAGTACAGCAATCGATATAAGCCAGTACAGCTACCTGACCTTTGATGTCTATGTGGAGGGCGAACCGACCGATACCTGCGCCTTGGGCAACTTGTATGTGGAGCTTTTGGATACAGCAGGCAAACAAAAAGGCTGTATCAACGGCAAGGGCCTGCAAAGCAGTGATGTCTACGGTGCGGCAACCGCGCTGCATCCGGGGCAGTGGTACACCATACGGCTGCTGCTGAATTCTCTGGAAACCACCAGTAAGGATTTCAACAATACTCTCCAGAGTATCACAGTCGGCGATAACTTTGCGCGCAAAATTTACCTGCGCAACTTTACATTCCGCAGCGCGCCGAAGGAGCAGCCAAAACCAGGCTTTACGACCGAGCAGTACGACATCCCAGACTATGGCTCTGCCACAAGCGGAAATCTGGAAAACGCGACATATGCCGTGTTTTCCTCCGACCGTGGCAATGGGGATGTTGTGGATGTTGTGGATGAAGACGGCCAGTTCCTGCTGCAGGACGGTGAAACGGTCACCTTTAAGGATCAGTTCCGCCGCGGCAGCTACATAGCCCTGCAGGAGCAGGTTGATCTGAATCTGTATGATACATTCTGGACGGTCTACGAAAATGATGCACCGGTGACAAATGTAAGCGGTGCGAGTAAGTATGTGACGACAGACACGAATATCAAAAGTCTGGAGAATGTTGAAAGCACAGCCCCAGACGATGGCCGGACGGAGAAGGTGATTGACGAAGAAAAAGATAAAAACGGAAACCCAATCAAGAACGCATATGTTAGCACAGATAAGAAACCGAAGGATAATACGCTCGTTTTCCGCTCCTACAGCGACAAGACTGACAAAGACGAGTTGACCAAGCTGAAGGTGGTTTTCACCAACAAGGTCAAGACCGGCAGACTGATCATACGCAAGGAACCGGCCCCGGGTGAGTCACTGCTCAACGAAACATTTAAATTTACCGTCAAGTTCAGCGATGTCGGCGGCCAAGGCCTCGGCGTGGATATTCCGGAACAAGAGTACGAATGTACAGTGACAAAGCAAGAAGATGGTCAAGAGTACGGCGAAGTCGAAATTAAAGGGATTCCGGTCGGTACACGGTTTGTTGTGTCGGAAGTTGCGCATCCGGAAACAAGCCTGCAATTGGTGACCATCACCGGCGGCGGAAGTGACCGCGCGGTTGTGGACGGCATCAAGGCGCGCGGTTCTGTTGTGGAAGGTGATACCAATGTAGCAACAGCAAAGTTTGTCAATACAAAGCGCCAGCTGACCGACCTAGTGGTTACGAAGCAGTGGGTAAAGCAGGACGGCACGGTAATTAAAGACGGCCTGCCCACCGCCATCTACCTGAAATTGCAGCGCACAAAAACACCGGGCGACGAAGGCAGTTGGGAAGATGTTGACGGCTATAAGAGCGTTATGCTGAAGCCGTGGTACGATGGCTGGGTCACAAAGTTTACCGGCTTGGACAAATTTGATGTGAAAGACGATCCCCATGTGAATTACACCTACCGCGTACTGGAAAGTGCAACGGCAGATGGAACATTCTACGGCGGCTCTGCGGGCAATGTGATTGAGATTGGCGGCAAGAAATACACAATTCTCAATAACACAGTAAGCTGTGCAGACGACAGTACAACCTCCTTGAAGCTGATTTTGACCAACAAACTGCAGGATGCCAAGTATAACCTGAACATCACAAAGCAGGACGCACAGGATACCACCAAAAAGCTGGGCGGCGTGGAGTTCAAGCTGGAAAAGCTGTTGGATAAGGGCAACTTGGATACCCAATTTGGTGAAAATGGTGTTAGGGTGGGTTTGACCGCAGAAAGTACAGGTTTGCTTACATTTAACAATCTGTCCCCCGGCAGCTACCGGCTGACCGAAACCAAAACCGCCGAAGGCTACACCCTGCTGGCTGATGCCATCGAGTTTGAACTGACAACGGGTGGACAATGCGAGCGCGATGGTACTGGCTTTGGTGTTGTGACGCAGGATTCCACCACAGGCGTGTACAACATTGCCCTGACGATCAACAACCGCAAAAGCTTTGAGTTGCCGCATACGGGCGCGGATGCACCCAGCCTGTGGCTTTTGATAGGCTTGCCCGCGCTGGTGGCTGTGCTGCTGGTGCTGGTGTTCCGCTACAATAAAAAAGGGGGCCGGCGTCAATAACGAAGTCCCCCTCTACACAAACAAATTTTAAGAGAAAGAGGTACGAAGCAAGATGAAACTGAAACGCTTACTCACCGCAGCCCTCAGCGCCGTCATGGCCCTAAGCGTCTGCGCCCTGCCCGCAATGGCGGATGAAAGTGGTACGCCGGCAACGACCACCCCCAAAAAGATCGCAAGTGTGATTGATACCGGTAAAACAGGTTCTATTACAATTAATAAGTATGAATACAACGCGACAAGTAGCGATGATCCGAGAGATAATGGTGAGGGTGGCACATTGATTCCGGCTGAAGCAAAGAAGCTGGATGGTGTTGAATTTACTATTTATAGAGTACAGGATGTGGGTTGGTTAAAGCAGTATTACCAGTATACTGGAACTGATGCTGCCAATGCGCCTGTGGCACAGCCCGCAATTACCGATTATGTTGAGTCTGGGAAAATAAAAGCTAGCTATGCGAATAAGAAGATTGAAAGTCAGAAAACCGGTGAAAGCCCGAACGCAGAGGGACAAGTAAAATTTAATGATTTGCCTCTCGGTCTATATGTTGTAATAGAAACAGGGAAACCGGATTCTGTTACAAAAGCGACCGATCCGTTTTTGGTTTCCGTTCCCATGACATCGGTTGATGAGAAGAATTGGTTGTATGATATTATTGTCAACCCGAAAAATAAAACAGAATACGCAGGCATTACTTTACAGAAAAAAGGTATGACCGGCAACACTGAAGATTCTACCGTTATGGGAGGATATAAATTTAAACTTGAAAAATATGTAGAAGGCTCGAGCGGTGCGGCAGGAACTTGGACGCCGATTACCAAAGCAACAAAAAATGGCGTTGATAATGCAGGCACTGATCTGAATCTGACAACCAGCGCTGTGGACGGAAACATTGTTGTTTCTGATTTGAGTGCAGGTGTATATCGCTTTACAGAGGAAACAAGCACCGGCAAATACGGATATATTGTTGACGGAACAACGCACTATATTTTCAAAGTGAAAGGCAAGAACATCGAAGAAATTACTGATGAAGCGGAAAAAACTAAATATTCTGAGGCAGGATATACCAACATTTTTGATGCCAAGGATGCAACCGGAAATAAGGTTAATGTCTACAACTACCGCCCTGATGTTGAGAAGAAGGTAACCGATCGAAAAGGTAACTCTGGTAAAGAAGCAGACTATAATATCGGCGATTCTGTACCGTATGTTGTGACGGTTAAAGTTCCGAAAAATATTGTAAGCTTGAAGAAGTTTTCGATTGATGATACCCCGACCAACTTGGAAGATGATAGCGCTAGTGTCAAGGTCTATAAGGACGGTTCTGAGGTTACTGGTTTCTATGATGTTACCCCGAATGGCAACGGCTTTACTATTTCCTTTACTCCAAGCCTGATGTCTGGTTACGAAGGCGAAACACTTACCATTAAGTATAATGCAAAGCTGCTGAACAGTGCAAGCGTAGATGCGGCCGGTAACTCCAACGCCGTTAAATTGCATTATTCGAATCAGATTCTTCCGACAACAATTCCGGGTGAAGAACCGACACCCACTGAAAACACCATTGAAGATACTACTTATGTCTATACTTTCAGAATCGACATTGTAAAAACAGCAGAAAATAAAACTACTCGCTTGGGCGGCGTGGTGTTTGACCTTTATAAGCAAGTAAAAACATCGAAATTGACGACGGAAGAAGCAGGTAAGAAAATCACAAAAGAAGAAGCAGAAAAGCTTGGTCTGCCAGTTGATGCCGATAGTACTTGGACTAAAATCACCACATTAACTACGAGTATTGACGAGGATCCCGCGAAAAAAGGCACAGCCGAATATAAAGGACTGGCAAGCGGTACTTATTATTTGGTAGAAACCAAAACGGTAGATCAATATAATTTGCTGAGTGCTCCGGTTAAAGTGGAACTGAGTGTTTCTGCAAAGACTAAATGGACCAAAAAGAGTGAATACGATGCAGAGGGTAATTTGGTCAAACATGCTGTAAGCAAGAAAACAACGGTATTTGATAATAGCGAGAATGCAAGTACCGGTTATGTTGTTACCAACATTATCAACCGCAAGGGCTTCCAGTTGCCTGTCACCGGTGGCTTCGGCACGCTGCTGTTCAGCGGTATCGGTGTGCTGCTGGTGCTGGCTGGCGTGAGCGTGCTGTTCAGCCTGAAAAAGAAGAACAACCGTGCGTAAGCCGCACAACTTTAAGACCAAAAGCAAAATAGAGGGGTAATCCATAGGGGAAGGACCGGAAACGGTACTTCCCCTATGGGTGGTTGTGGACATTGCCGATACCCGCAAGGGGAGAGGCGGCTAAGAAGAGGACAGGGATTTTTCGGCAGTGCCCTGCGGGGCGTCGGGGACGCCGCCCCCTACAGCTAAAGGGGGGCCGAGGGTGCCGCCCCCCTACGGCTGAATGGGCGTCCGCGGCTAAAGCCTGCGCGTTTACGCGGCAAATCACCCCAAAACCATTACAGAAAGGCTCTTTCCTATGGATACCACTGTCAAATTAAAGCTTGGCTTTGCGGCGCTGATGATCGCTTCGGGCATCGGCGTGGCCATGTACCCCGTCATCAGCAATGCGGTGGCGCAGCGTCACGCAAGCTCGGTCATTGAAAGCTACAACGATACCGTGCAGACGATGGACACCGAGAAAATTGACGCTGCCAAGGAGGCCGCGCGCCGCTACAATGAACAGCTTAGCAACGCCATTGATCGCGATGCTGCGGGCGAGGCCGCTGACACCGGCACAAGCTATGTGGACATGTTGGATGTGGGCGAGAGTCTGGGCTACATTACGATCCCGAAAATTGATGTCAATCTGCCGATTTATGAGGGCACCAGTGATGATGTGCTGCTCAAGGGCGTTGGGCATCTGGAGGGGTCCAGCTATCCGCTGGGCGGCGCGGGCACACACAGCGTGCTGACTGGCCACCGCGGTCTGGCCGAGGCGGTGCTTTTTACCGATCTGGACAAGCTGGGCGAGGGTGACCACTTTTATCTGCACATTATGGACGAGGTGCTGGCCTATCAGGTCGATCAGGTCAAGGTCGTGGAGCCGGAACGCACCGAGGATCTGGAAATTATCCCCGGCGGGGACTACTGCACGCTGGTCACCTGCACGCCCTACGCCATCAACACCCACCGTATGCTTGTGCGCGGCACCCGCGTGCCGTATAATGGAGAGGACGAGGAGACCGCCACGCCGCAGACTGTGCAGTATCAGGAGCTGCACACCGGCAATGTTGTGAAGCGTATGGTGGACGCATGGCCGTGGATCAGCGTGACGGGCAGCCTTGTCATCGGCGGTGAGGCGCTGCTTTTGCTGCTGCTGTTGCACCGCTGCAAAAAGCGCGAGGAGGAAGACTGATGAAACGCCTGTTTTTGCAGATTTTTGCATGGCTGGCGATACTGCTGGGCGTTGGGCTTATGCTGCAGCCCACGGTCAGCCAGTATCTGGCGGCGCGGCAAAGTACAAAAACCGTACAAAAATTTGTGCAGGCTGCCGAAGCAGCCGCCCCCGCCGTGACCGAAACCACAGACAACGCCGAGCCTGCCCGCGCTTACCCCGAACTGTACGATGCCCTGCAAGCCTACAATGCGCAGATTTTTGCCGAGGGACAAAGCGGCTTGAAGGATCCCTTTGCCTACGAGACGCCCGCCTTTGACCTGACCGGCTACGGCCTGCCCGATGATATGATCGCCGCGCTGTGGATACCGCGCCTGAATCTGGATTTGCCTGTCTACTTGGGCGCCAGCACGGCCAACATGGCCCGCGGCGGTGCGCTGCTGGGGCAGACCTCGATGCCGCTGGGCGGTGCGAACACCAACACCGTGATCGCCGCCCACCGCGGCTACTACGGCGCGGAGATGCTGCGCAATGTGCAGCAGATACAGCTCGGTGATAAAATCACGCTGACAACACCGTGGGATACGCTGGTCTACCGCGTGTGTGAACTAAAAATTATACAGCCGGACGATATAAATGCGGTGCTGATACAGCCGGGGCGCGACCTGCTGACCCTGACGACCTGCCACCCCTACACCCAAAATACCCAACGGTATCTGGTTATTGCCGAGCATGACCCCGATGCCGCGCCCGCGACCCATGCGGAGGATCTGACCGAGTGTGACGAGACATGGGACGCTGCGCCGCGTCAGGTGACCGTGGAAACCGACGGCACGACCGCGCTGGAGGAGGTTGCGCCCGAAAGCATCAGCCCCTTGCCCAACGAGGGCGGCAGCGAGGATGCGGGCGGCGCGTACTCCAACTGGATGATTTGGCTGGAAAACAACGCCCTGTGGGCAGGAATTGTGCTGATTGCCGCCGTCATCGGCTGTATGCTGATCTGGCGCGGCCACAGAAAGGATTGACCCATGCAGAATTTCAACGAGAAAGCGCTGGCTGTGACAGCCGAGGTGAGCAAGGCCGTGCTGGGCAAGCCCGAGGTCGTACTGAAAATAATGATGGCGATGCTGGCCCGCGGTCATGTGCTGATCGAGGACATCCCCGGCGTGGGCAAAACCACGCTGGCACAGGCGTTTGCCCGCGCCATGGACCTGACCCAGAACCGCGTGCAGTTTACACCGGATGTCCTGCCGTCCGATATTGTGGGGTTCTCGCTCTATCAAAAGGAAACCGGCAAGTTTGTTTACCACCCCGGCGCGGTCGCGTGCAACCTGTTTTTGGCTGATGAGATCAACCGTACCAGTGCCCGCACCCAGTCCGCCCTGCTGGAGGTCATGGAGGAGAGCGCCGTCACGGTGGACGGTGTGACGCGCCCGCTGCCCCAGCCGTTCACGGTCATGGCTACAGAAAACCCTGTCGGCTCGGTCGGCACGCAGATGCTGCCGGAGTCGCAGCTGGACCGTTTTATGGTCTGCGTGGTCATGGGCTACCCTGACGCCGAGGCGGAAATGGAAATTCTGGCCCGCCAGCCGCGCCATGCCCTGCTGGACCGTGTGCAGCCCGTGATGGACAAAAGCGACCTGCTGGCCATGCAGCAGCAGGTGGATGAAGTGTTTATGAGTGACGAGATTCGGCGGTATATCGTGGAGCTTTCCCGCGCAACGCGGCAGGACGGCCGATTGGCGCTGGGGCTGTCGCCCCGTGCATCGCTGGCTGTGGCCGGTATGGCCCGCGCCGCAGCCTACCTGAGCGGGCGCAATTATGTGGCCCCGCAGGATGTGACCGCGATTTTTGCCGATGTGACCCACCACCGTCTGCGCCTGACCGAGCAGGCGCGCACCGGCGGCGAGACGGTGGAGAACATTATTGCGGATGTTCTGCACACCACGCCGCGCCCCCGCCCGGAGAAGCCGTCCCATGGCAGGTAAGGTCGGCTGCGGGCTGCTGCTGGCTGTGCTGTTTGCCGTGGCCGCAGTCAGCCGTGCGCCGTTTGCGGTGTTTCTGCTGGCATGGGCGGTGCTGGTGGTGGTGTTTCTAGCGTGGTATGCCCGCACACTGCGCCGGGATGTGACGGCAGCGCTGCAGCTGCCCGCCCGCCCTGTGCGCCCCGGCGAGGAATTTGCCGTGCTGGTGCAGCTGCACAACGCCGGGCGGCGGCCTGTGCCGGAGCTGCGTGTCGTTTTGCAGGCAGTGGATGCCGAGAGTGGTACGGCGATCGAATTGCCCTGCGGTGCAATGCTGGCCCCGGGTCAGCGTGCCGACCTGCGCGTAACGCTGCGCGCCGCCAAAAGCGGCCTGTGGCAGTTCCGCGTGCGGGAAATCACGGTGCGCGACCCGCTGGGCCTGTTTGCCGTGCCCTGCACCGTGCCGCCCCAAAGCCGGGAGCTGTGTGTACTGCCGCCCGCCGAGGGTGAGGACGATGGTGCGGGCACAAAGCCGCAAAATAAGGTGGAGAAGGTGACCGCCGCAGGCCACGACATGGCTGACGGCGTTTACGACCTACGGCCCTACCGTGCGGGGGATTCACTGAAGCAGATACACTGGAAGCTGACTGCCCGCGTGGGCGAGCTGACCGTGCGTGAGCCGCTGGGCGCGACCTATTGCGCCGACCCGGCCGGGGCAATCATGGCAGAGGGAGCCGATGCGCCGCAGCAGGTGCTGCACTTTGGTCAGGTTGCCGTAAAACGGCTGCGCACCAT
>OLZF01001260.1_pt1 | contig 19433 bp, 13 predicted proteins | sample 1674391 | NCBI WGS metagenome assembly OLZF01 (sample SAMEA103958166, study PRJEB25191) | human gut metagenome | biome: human-associated habitat [ENVO:00009003]; feature: intestine environment [ENVO:2100002]; material: feces | place: Germany | collected 2013/2015
ATTTTGGTCAGCGGGGATGACGTGGATGGTTTGGGCGCAATTATGAGGGGTATCCTTAGAAACAAGAAAATCGGCAGTGAATGTTCCAGCAAGTGGCAAAATAGATTCATTTGCTGAAGAACTTACAGATGACGAGCAAATCGTACTATACTATATGCTTAAAAAACAGGTACGTAGGGTTTCAAAATCGCATATATCAGAATGGCTAAATGAATCTGAAATCCATAATGTGAATGTAGATAATGCTTTTGATTTTCTATCAGATTCTAACGGCGAAATCTCGTCGGATGGCACCTTTAGTCTAAGTGTCGATACCTTTCGCAAATATGCAAGAAAGAGGGACATGCTCGGCACATTAAAGGAATGTGTAAAGCGGCATACCTCCTTGGCGATTGATAAATTCAAAAAGCTTTGGCACAACAATAATCTGGATAACACAGAAAAATTGTTCGTTGCTTATATTATAGATGAGCGAGTGGCAAAATTCGGTGACCGTTGGGAGGCTGAAAAGCAAGTACAGAATATAATGAAATGGGAGAACAAATGTAACATTCCTGGCTCACTCTCAAACAACTATGACCGTTGTATAGAATTTTTTGTTCAAAACAATTTTGTATACGCAAGCAGTTGGACAAGCTACGGTAATGTGCGGGAGTATACCCTTTATCCGTCCTTAAAAGAGTTCCTTTGCAATAATTATCCACATCCGTATGGCGAAGAATTGGAAAGCGTTAAGGGACTGTTTGAAATACCATTTTAAGCCACTTTCTCTTTGCCTGCCATTTAAAGTGTGATCACTCTTCAGACTTGCATATGTTAGGCTGTGAGAAAATCAAAGTTCAAAGTTGCATAAGAGAACCGCGGTGAGTGCCTTTTTTCTTCAGCACCCGCCGCGGTTCTTCTATTTGTTTACCTTTCTTCTCTAAAGTATGGCAGCCCCAAATGCTGCGGCGGCTGGTCCTCACGCTTCTTGCGCAAGCTGGAGATGCACAGCACCACGATGGTCACGATGTAGGGGAGCATTTTGTACAGTTCCTTCACCGCCGGGTTCGAGCCGGTCGGGATGTACATGTGTAGGATGTAGAGTCCGCCGAAGAGAATCGATGCGAACACGCCAACATTCGAGCGCCAGATGGTGAAGATGACCAGCGCAATCGCCAGCCAGCCGCGGTCGCCGAACGCGTTGTTTGACCACACGCCGCTTGCGTAGTCCATGACGTAGTACAGTCCGCCAAGGCCAGCAATCATGCTGCCGATGCACGTTGCCATGTACTTATACTTCGTCACGTTGATGCTCGCGGCATCGGCTGTGTTCGGATTTTCGCCGACCGCACGCAGGTGCAGACCTGTGCGGGTGTGCTTCATGAACCAAGCGACAAAGAAGCCGATGGCAATCGCGAGGTATACCATAAAACCGTAGGACAGGAAGTCCTGATAGAACCAGCCTTCACTCTCGGCGAACAGTGGGCGATGGAAGAAGTAGCTTGTGCCGGAGAGGGCAATAGACGGAACTTCACTGCCAGACAGCTTAATCAGTGAGCCGCCGAAGAAGTTGCCAACACCCACGCCGAAAGTTGTCATGGCCAAGCCAGTCACGTTCTGATTCGCACGAAGCGTAACGGTCAGCAGGCAGTAGAGCAGCCCCATCAGCAGCGAACCGAGCAGGCAGCAGAAAATCGGAATCAGAATTGCCGGAAGCGCGCTGATGTCCGCCTTGCTGGGCAGGGAGTTTTCGTAGAAAAACGAGCCGATAACACCGCAGATGCCGCCGACATACATGATGCCGGGGATGCCGAGGTTCAAATTGCCGGACTTTTCCGTCAGTATTTCACCCGTGCTGCCGTAAAGCAGCGGAACACCCTGCACCACCGCGCGGGGAATGAACGAAATGAGGTCAAACACGCAGCTTCTCCTCCTTCCCATTACGCTTGCAGAAGTTAATCTTGTAGTTGATAAAGAACTCGCAGCCGATGATGAAGAACAGAATCACACCCGTGATAATGTCCGCAAAAGACTGATTCAGCCCGAACTTCGAGGATACCTCGCCAGCCCCGCGGTCAAGGAAAACGAGCAGGAAGCTGGTAAAAATCATAACGAACGGGTTAAATTTCGCCAGCCATGACACCATGACCGCCGTGAAGCCGCGTCCGTCTACAAGCGTCGTCGTCAGCGTGTGGTCGCTGCCCGCGGTCAGCAGGAAGCCCGCCAAGCCGCAGAGTGCGCCGGAAATCAGCATCGTGCGAACGATGACCCACTCCACCTTGATCCCTACATACCGGGCGGTGCGCTGGCTTTCGCCGACGACGGAAATCTCGTACCCTTGCTTGGTGTAATAGAGGTAGAGGAACATCAGCAGCACCAGCACGCCAACCACGATGATGTTGAGCAGATACTGTTGATCAGCAACCTTCGGCAGCCAGCCAATCTGCGAGCGCTGGTTGATGATGCCGATTTTGCCCGACCCCTTCGGCGACTCCCAGAAGATGCAGAAGTACGCGACCAGCTGCGTCGCGACATAGTTCATCATCAGCGTGAACAGCGTCTCGTTCGTATTCCACTTTGCCTTGAAGAGCGCCGGAATGCCGCCCCAAATCGCACCAGCGAGCATACTGGTCAGCAGCATCACGAGGATCAGCGCCCAGTTCGGCAGCACATCGCGCAGGAGAATCATGCAGCTGGCGGAGGCAAGGCAGCCCATCAGCGTCTGACCTTCGCCGCCGATGTTCCAAAAGCGCATCTTAAACGCGGGAGTAACGGCGAGGGAAATGCACAGCAGCATCGCTACGTCGCGGAAAGTCACCCACGTCTTGCGCGGCGTGCCGAACGTGCCTTTGATGATGGTGCTGTAAATGGCGAGCGGGTCGTCATCCGTCAGCAGCAAGCAGATAATGGCACTTGCGCCCAGTGCCAGCGCAATGGCAATCACGCGAATCAGCAGCGCCTTCTGCCACGAAATGTCTGTTCGCTTGGAAATGTGGAAGAGCGGCTCCCGTTTGGCTTCACTCATGCTCGTTACCTCCCACGCGAGTCATCATCATGCCGATTTCGCGCTTGTCTGCGCCGCGGCCGGGCACGATGCCGCTGACTTTGCCGCCGCACAGCACCAGAATGCGGTCGCACAGCTCCACCAGCACATCCAAATCCTCACCGACGTAGACAACCGCCACGTTCTGCTTCTTTTGGTTATTAATCAGGTTATAAATCGTGTAGGAGGAATGAATGTCCAGCCCACGCACCGCGTACGCCGTCAGCAGCACTTTCGGCGCGGAGGTGATTTCACGCCCAACCAGCACCTTCTGCACGTTGCCGCCCGACAGACGGCGAATCGGCGTACTCAGGCTCGGCGTCGCGACTTCCAGCTCCTTGACCACGTTTTCCGCGATTCGGCGCGGGCTCTTGCGGTCGGTGAAGAACGAGTGCCCCTTGCGGAACGTGCGCAGCATCATGTTGTCGGATAAGTCCATGTTGCCGACCAAGCCCATGCCCAGCCGATCCTCCGGTACGAAGGAGAGCGAAACGCCCATGTTCTGAATAGTCAACGGATCTTTCCCTATCAGTTCCACATGCGTGCCGTCGTCCTCGATGTAGCTGATGCTGCCAGAATCGACAGGCTGAAGCCCGGCAATCGCTTCCAGCAGTTCTTTCTGACCCGAACCCGCGATGCCCGCGATGCCCAGAATTTCGCCTGAATTGGCGGTAAAGCTGACATGGTCGAGCTTCGTCGTGCCTTCCTCGTTGCGCACAATCAAGTCTTTGACCTCGATGCGCGGGCGGGGATTGACCGGCTCGGTACGCTCAATGTTGAGCTTTACCGGATGCCCGACCATCATGTTCGTCAGTTCTTCGGCATTCGTGTCGCGGGTCATCACATCGCCGACGTACTGCCCCTTGCGCAGCACTGCCACGCGGTCGGACAGCGACTCCACCTCGTGCATCTTGTGGGTGATAATGACAATCGCCTTGCCCGCGTTGCGCATGTTGCGCAGGATGGCGAAGAGTTTGTCCGTCTCCTGCGGGGTCAGCACGGCGGTCGGCTCATCCAGAATCAGGATATCCGCGCCGCGATACAGCACCTTGATGATTTCAATCGTCTGCTTCTGCGAAACGGACATATCGTAAATCTTCTGGTTCGGGTCGATATCGAAGCCGTACTGGTCGCAGATTTTCCGAATTTTGCGGATGGCGGACTTCATATCCAGCTTTTCATCCAGACCGAGGATGATGTTTTCCGCCGCCGTGAACACATCCACCAGCTTAAAGTGCTGATGAATCATGCCGATGCCCAGATGGAACGACTCCTTTGGGGAAGAGATGGACACGGGCTTGCCGTTGATGTAGATTTCGCCCTCGTCGGGGTAGTAAATTCCGGAGAGCATGTTCATCAGCGTGGTTTTGCCGCTTCCATTCTCGCCCAGCAGCGCAAGAATTTCGCCGCGGTAAATATCCAGACACACCTTGTCATTGGCCAGCACAGGGCCAAAGCGCTTGGTCACATTGCGAACGCTGACGGCTGCGGTTCTCTGTTCCAACCGGCTCACTCCTTTATGATTGCAAATCGTAAATGACGCGAATGAATAGGAAACACTGCAAATGGGAATGCAGCGGGTTTGCCTGCACTTTCATTTGCAGTGTCAACAAGAAATTCGACCGCCCCGACCCCATGCAAAAGATCGGGGCAGTCGAAAATGGAATTACATACCTTCGGGCAGCGTGATGCCGTCGATGTTCAGGTAGAAGTAGGGAGCGGCGCGGAAGAAAGATTCCTTGAATTCGCCGTCGATGACCACTTCGGTGTCACCCACGAAGTCGCCCATGTCGTCCACGTCCGCCAGATAGGAGGTCAGTGCCTCGCCGTTCACGGTGAAGGTCGTGGTGTCGAACACCTTGATGGTGCCAGCCGCCAGCGCAGCCTTCACTTCTTCCAGCTTCTCAGCCGTGCCAGCCGCAGCAGCCTGCTCGTTGATGGCAGACAGCTCGACAGAGCCAGTCGCAATCGTACCAGTCCAGTCAAGCGCGATATCTTCGCCGTTCATCATGCAGTTCAGGATGTACTCGAAGTAGGGTTCCCAGTTGATGCGGGAGGAAACGATGAAGGTGTTCGGGCAGGCAGCCACCGTGGAGCCGTTGTAGGAGACGTTCGGCACACCCGCCACTTCGCAGGCAGTCGGAGCGCCCATGGAGTCAGCGTGCTGGGAAATGAGGACGCAGCCCTTCTGAATCAGCATCTGCGCGCCTTCCTTTTCCATCGCCTCGTCGTACCAAGAGTAGGTGAAGGTCACTTCCATGGTCGCGGAGGGGCAGACAGAGCGCGCGCCGAGGAAGAAGGAGGTGTATCCGGACTTCACTTCCGCGTAGGGGTAAGCGCCGACATAGCCAATCTTCGCCTGATCCGCCGTAATCGTGCCGGCTTCGATCATTTCGTTCAGCTTCATGCCAGCCGCAACGCCCGCCAGATAGCGGCCTTCATAGATGGTCGCGAAAGCGTTGTGGTAGTTGGGCAGGTTCTCGGTGTGCGCCTTCGTGCCAGTCGCATGGCAGAACTCGACTTCCGGGAACTCCAGCGCAGCCTGAATCATGTAGGATTCATGACCGAAAGAGTCCGCAAAAATGATGTCGCAGCCTGCGTCCGCCAGTTCAGCAGCTGCGTCGTAGCATTCCTGACCTTCGGGGATGTTGGTCTTGGTTTCGTAGGCGATGCCCAGCTTCTCGCAGGCAGCCTTCGCCGCGGTGATGAAGTTCAGGTCGTAGGTGGAGTTTTCGTCGTGCAGGAAGATGAAGCCGATCTTCAGGTCATCTTTCGCGACGGGCGCGCGTTCAGCCAGTGCAGCAGTCGTCAGGCAGCACAGGCACATCACCAGCGCAAGCAGCAGAGATGCAAACTTTTTCATGGTCAAGTCCTCCTCCATTCGATGGGTGAAAACGGTGTAACCGTCCGCTAAAAAGCGAACGTTTTCCGGGAAACATGACCCATTGTACACAAATTCGACACAAAAATCAAGCCTTTTTCAGAAAAAATCCGACTTTTTTGCGAACAATTTAGGTGAATGTTCGGAAATAGGCGGATTGGCAGGAGAACATCACGTTTTTGACAAGCATCCGCGTTTTCCGCATACTGTTTCAACGTAAGCACACCGTCAGCATTGCGGCTGATTCCATGTGCCGACAGAACATGATAGGCAAGGGGAGTTTCATAAGAATAACAATGCGCTCTGCCAGGTATGTTCCGGCAAGGCGTTCCAAATTTCACGGCAATCTTGCAAAAACGCCCTTGACATTGCACTGTCCCTGATTATAATAGTTGCATGTACAACGATGCACATACAACCATTAGCGTCACGGAGGTGCACATATGGATATCACCGAGCGGAAAATCACAAAAATCGCGCGGGAAACAGAGAAACTCGTCCTGCTGTCCCTGCGGGAAGAGGGCGTCGGCACGGCGGAAATCGACCTGATTCACGCGCTGCGGCACCATCCCGGCTGCACACAGGCGGCGCTGGCGGAACTGCTGCACGCAGACAAGGCAGCCATCGCGCGGCGGACGAAAAACCTGGAAGCGAAAGGCTTCTTGGTGCGTCAGGACGACCCGAACGACCGCCGCAGTCAGCTGCTGTATCCCACGGAAAAGGCGGAAGCCATGAAAGCCTCCAAAGCAGAGATCGAAGCATCCTTCTACGAGTACCTGACTTCTGTGCTGACGGACGATGAATCCGAAACCTTCGCAGCGCTGCTGAACAAGCTGTACACAGCATCCAAAACCGAAAGCCGCGCGGGATTCCCGCATTTTATTCAGGCGCAGAGGAAATAAAGACGATGCAAGACAAGCAGAATTTCTGCCCGAACAAAATCAGCTCCTATTTCCGTGCCGAATGGCTGTCGCTGACCTTCGTCACGCTGTCCGGGCTGTTCTACAACGTGGGTCTTCTGGCGACGCCGTGGTTCGAAGGACGGCTTGCCCAGTGCCTGACCGACATTCTGGGCGGCTATCAAACCGCGGACGCGATGGCGATGTTGGTGCTGGCGTATCTGGTCATCACGCTGGTGGTTCAGGGCGCGCGTTTCATCAAGCGATTCTACGTTCGGCGCTTCGCCAACAACATCAACCGACGTATGAAGGGCATCCTGTACGCCAATCTGGTACGCGAAAGCCGCACGTCGCTGGAAAAAGAAGGTGCTGGCGAGCTGATGACGAAAGCCATTTCCGACGTGGACGACTGCGTGGAAGGAATGCGCAAATTCACCACCGAAGTGTTTGACACCGGCGTGGTGATGGTCAGCTATGCAGTCATGCTGCTGATTTACGACTGGCATCTGGCGCTGCTGAGTTTGCTGTTCACGCCCATTTCGTACTTCTGCGCAGCAAAGATGAAGAAGCCTGTTCAGCGCGCAGGAGCGGCGTACAAGAAAGCGGCGAGCGCGCTCAGCAGTGCGACGCTCGACCGCGCGGAAAACGCCGTCACCTACCGAATCTACGGCTGCGAGGAAGCCCGCGCGGAACGCTACGAGGGTGCGCTGAAGAATTACGAAAAGGCTGCTGTGCGTTCCAACGTGTGGCAATCCGCCCTGCCGCCGCTGTATCTGGCTGCATCGGGAGCCGGGGCGCTGTTCATCCTGTGGTTCGGCGCGAAGAACGTACTCGGCACAGGCTGGCGCGCATGGGACATCGGCGCCTTCACCACCTTCCTGTCCTGCTTCACGAAGCTGACGGTGAAGTCCTCCAAGGTGGCAAAGCTGTTCAACTCCGTGCAGAAAGCAGAAGTGTCGTGGAAGCGCATCAAGCCGCTGATGAAGTCGCCGGAAGCGCTGGACGACATCCACATCCCGCAATCCGCCGACGTAACGCTCGACGACCTGTCCTTCACCTACGGGGATGTGCCGATTTTCTTCGGTCTTTCGCTGACAGCGCATCCCGGCGACATCATCGGCGTGACTGGCCCTGTCGCCTGCGGCAAATCCACCTTCGGGCGCGTATTTCTCTGCGAAATGCCCTATGGCGGCTCGGTTCGCTTCGGCGGCAAGGAGCTTTCGAGCTTCTCGCCGCGGGAAATCTCCGGTATGGTCGGTTATTTGGGACATGAGCCGGAACTGAGCATGGACACGATTCAAAACAACGTGCTTTTCGGCAGCAGGCAGGACGTTCTGCCACAGCTGAACGCCGTCGTCCTGACGGACGAAGTGCGGGCGATGGAAAATGGCGCTGATACGGTCGTCGGCAGCAGCGGCATACGGCTTTCCGGCGGTCAGGCGCAGCGGCTGGCGCTGGCGAGAACGCTTGCCCATCCGCGTCCGCTGATGATTCTGGACGACCCGTTCTCCGCGCTTGACCGCAAGACGGAGGACGCTGTGTTTGCGAATTTGCAGGCATACGCCAAGGATAAGGTCATTTTCCTGATTTCGCATCGACTGTACCACTTCCCGCAAATGCAGCAGGTGATTTTCATGGAGGACGGCAAGACGACGGTCGGCACGCATGACGAACTGATGGCATCCGTTCCGACATACCGTTGGCTTTACGAGAGCCAAACCGGGGGGTGAAGCACATGCGTAATCAGAAAAAAGCGGGCGTGATTTCCGCGCTCAAGGCAGCGGTGCGGTCGCATCGGATATTGACGGTCAGTACGCTGTTGTGTGTTGCGGCATCGGTTGCCGCGTCGCTGATTCCGCCGCTGCTGCTCAAGAACATAATTGACCGGCTGACGGGTGGTATGCCGCTGCTGTTCACCGCCGTGCTGCTCTACTTCGGCAGCCTTGTGTTGGAGGGGACGCTCTCCTCGGCGCAGGAAACGCTGCTGGTGCTGTTCGGGCAGAAGATGACGCACGCCCTGCGCTCCGAAATGTCGCAGAAGCTCATCGCGCTGCCCGCCAGCACGCTCGTCGGGCAGAATCCCGGCGAGGTTGCCGCGCGCTTTTCGGGTGATGTGGATGCTGTCGAAGCACTGTTCACCTCCGGCATCATCAGCATGGTAGCGGATGCCTGCCGCATCATCTCGATTCTGGCAGTGATTGCCGTGGAGAACATGGGGCTTGCGCTGGTGCTGCTGGTGATTCTGCCGCTGTTCGCCGTTTTCACCCGTTTTGTGCAGAAGCGGATGCTCGCCGCGCAGCTGGAGAACCGTCGCGCCGTCGCCGCCGTGTCCGGGCAGGTACCGGAAACGCTGCACAATATCCGCACCATTCACGCCTTGGGACTGGAAAGCTACATGGAGCAGCGCTATGACCAGCGCATCGGCGAAAGCTATGCCGCGATGGAAAAAACGAATTTCTACGACGCGATTTACTCGCCCGTCGTGTTTCTGCTTAACGCCGCCGTCGTGGGCATCGTGATGCTGCTCTCCGCGTCGGGCAATGCGGATGTGCTGTCACTGTTCGGCATGTCGGTCGGCACGTCGGTCGCCATCATCAACTACATTTCCCGCATTTTTTCGCCAATTGAAAGCCTCGGCATGGAGATTCAGACGATTCAGTCCGCTATGGCGGGTGTCAAGCGCATCGACGCGTTCCTTAATCAGCCGGAACGCGCCATTTCCCAGGAGCGAAAGAATACCGCGCGCGGCGACGTTGTGCTGTCCCATGTGACGTTCGGCTACGGCGAAAAGCCGGTGCTGTCCGACTTCTCCATGAGCGTAAAGGAAGGGGAGCAGGTCACGCTGGTTGGCAGAACAGGCGCAGGCAAAAGCACGGTGTTCCGGCTGCTGCTGGGGCTTTATCAGCCGGAAAAAGGAGATATTACCATCGGCAGCGTGAACGTTTCGGCGATTCCCGACCATGAGCGCCGCGCGTGCATCGGCTGCGTGGAGCAGCGCTTCTCCCGCGTACCGGGGACGGTGCTTGACCAGATTACGCTTTCCGACCCGACCATCACCGAGGAAATGGCACAGAATGCCGCGAAACTGGCGGGAATGGATGACGCCATCCGCGCGCTTCCGAACGGCTACAATACCATCTGCACAGACGGCATGTTCTCGCAGGGGGAATGGCAGCTGCTGTCCATTGCCCGCGCGGCAGCGGCAAACCCAGCGGTGCTGCTGCTGGACGAAATCACCGCGAACCTCGATGCCGAAACCGAAGCACGCGTACTGGAAGCGCTCCGCCGCGCCTCCGAGGGACGCACCGTGCTCTCCATTTCGCACCGCATTTATGAAAATCTTGGCGGAAGAACTGTGGAAATCAAGCCATACAACGCCTACGCCGCTGACTCTGCGGCTGATTGCAGCGTAAAATCAGTATAGAAAAGGTGTGGAGGCAGCTTGACAACCTCCACACCTTCTTCTTATTTTGATTAGAACAGCGGCTGCATCGACGCATCCAATGTCGCGAACGGGCCGGGAAGCACCCGCGCCCCGCGGTGATTGCCGTAGAAGTCACTGTCAAACACGATGGTCGAGCCATCCGCCGCTTCAAAGCGCTGATCCGGCTCAAACGCGCGCCCCAGCGTGTCGCTGTCCACCAATCCGCCGCGGAACGCGCCGATCAGCTCCGCCACGTCGGTATCAAGGAAAATCTGTCCTTCACGCTCTACCAGCATGAAATATGGCTTTTCGGACTTGACGCAGCAGTCCTTTTCCTTCTTCCACGGTTTCGCGCCCGCAAAATAGGCGTTGCCGTCTGCCCAGACCGGCAGATGCCCGAAGTGGTACTTTTCCAGCTTGCCCATGTCCGGGCGCGCCACGTCCAAGTCGAACTGATCCAGCCACTCCTGCTCGGTCGGGTAGTCATCGAAGCACCAAGTGCCCACGACGCGCTCGTTTTCGCCCGGATCACCCTGCTTCGCCGGGGCATCCACCGGGTGCGCCTGCACGAAGATGTTGTTGTAGAAGCGGTCGTCGCCATGGAGGATGGTCATGAAGCCCGCAACCTCCGTGCGATGGCGAATATGGTAAGGCGTATAGCGCCAGCTCGTGCCGCTGCCGACGCAGGTGAACGTGCCCAGCATGAGGTTATGCACCAGCGCCACGCCCTGCGTCGCGAATCGCAGGGACACTTTCGACATCATGATGTTGTTGTCAATCAGCGTCGGGCCGTGTCCGACCTCCACGAAAATGTCCTGACTTTCCATACCGCCGACTGCCCATGTACAGTACGCTGGGCGCTCGTTGTGGTGCAGCAGATTCTGCGTGATGCGCGTGCCCTGCGCCTCCCAGTCGCACCAGACGCCCATGGTGCAGTCGTGGATGTGGTTGCGGCGAATCACCACATCAATCGCCGCGTGCAGCTTGATGCCGGAGATTTCCGCGCCGCCAAGCTCCTGCATGTTGTTGATGTGGTGGATGTGGTTGTTCTCAATCACGGAATAGACCGCGCCCATACGTCCGACGATGCCCGTCTGCTCGCAGTTGTGGATGTTGCAGCGGCGGATGATGTGGCTGCCGATGTTTTCCTTCAGCCAACCGTGATACTGCCCGCGGCAAACCGCGTCGCGCTCCATCTGCGTCGGACTTTTGAGGTGCTTTTTCGTGAAGTAGTGGTCGTTTTCCGGGTCGTAGTATTTGCCCAGCGAAATGCCGCAGCACTTGCTGTTCGTAATTTCGCAGTCCTCGATAATCCAGCCCTTCGACCAGTGCGGGCCAATCATGCCATCCTGAAACGCAGCTGGCGGCGCCCATGTCGTCGCAGCCTTCTCGATTTTGAAGCCATGCACCGTGATGTACCCGCAGCCCGTTTTTTCCGGGAAGAAGCAGCGGCGGCGGACGTTAATTTCCACCTTCTCGCGGTTGGGGTCTTGCGTGTGGAAGTTGGCATACAGCACGGTTTCGTCGCCGTCCTGCTCGCTGAACCACTTGAAGGTAGATCCCTGCGGATCCCACGACGGCTTGTAGATTTCGCCCGCAATGCACTCCTCCAGCGATTCCGCCTCGTAGAGCATCTGGTCGTTCAAATACACCGCACCCGTGTGGCGCACCGTCGGCGCAAAGTACCAGTCGCCGAAAACCTCCGTCGTGTACGGATTATACGCGCCGAATGTGCTGTTCTTCACGCGCACCGTCCACACCGTGCCCTGATAGGGCGTCCACCCCTTGATGCGCTCTGCGCCGCAAATCACCGCGCCCAGCGGCTCGATGGAGCGATAGAGAATGGGCGCATCTTCCGTGCCGCCGCGTTCCGGATTGACATATTCGCGGTACACGCCAGGAAACACCAGCACTTCGTCACCGGGCATGGCGATCTTGGCGGCTTCGCTGATGCGACGGAAGGGAGTCCCGAGGCTGCCGTCACCATCATGCAGCATGGCTTGATTGACATAGTAAATCATAGAGTGCTCCTCCTTCATATATGGAATTTCTTCCGCAGTGGATTGTTCTGTTATGATTATACCAAATTGCTACCGATTTGTCCATATGATTTTGGACATTCGCTGCTTCCTTTCTGCGCATGTTGAGATATAATACATAGGTAACACCGGAACAAAAAAAGAGAACCAAACTGTGGTAAGATAGTTCTGCTACAAACACCACACACAGAGAGGTTCTCCATGAATAAGATAACACAGGAAGCATACAATCGTCAACGGGTAATTAAGTGGGCAAAAGGGCACGGAGTAACAGCAGCCGCCAACCGGTATCACATGAGTCGAAAGACGATCCACAAATGGCTGAAGCGATACGACGGAAGCATAGAGAGCTTGAAAGACCGATCTCGTCGCCCGCACCACATGCCGCGCAAGCAGAGTCCGGCAGAAGAAACGCTGGTAGAGCGGTATGCCAGGCGATACCGCGGTGATCTGCTGTTAGGGTATGAGAAAGCAGTGGGGAAAGGCTACGTGCGCAGCTATGGGTGTTTCAAGCGGACGGCAGCCCGACTGGTAAAGCCGGGGAGGGTCAAGAGTAGCGTCCGCAAGAACAAACCATACCAACGAGCGGAGTATCCGGGGCAGAAGCTGCAGTTGGATGTGAAGTTCGTGCCAAGCTACTGCGTGGCTGACGGGAAAAAGTATTACCAGTTTACCGCCAAGGATGAATGCAGCCGCTGGACGTACCGGGAGATGTACGACGAACACAGCACGTACAGCGCCCGATGCTTTCTGGAGAATCTGGTCAAAGCGGCTCCGTTCCCAATCCGACTAATTCAGACGGATAACGGAACAGAGTTCACCAATGCGCTGTTGGTGGTGAAATCAAAGCACAAGACGCTTTTTGAGGAGGGGCTTGTGGAAATGGGGATAGAGTACAAACGGATTCAGGTCGCTACGCCGCGCCATAACGGCAAGGTGGAACGCCAGCACCGCACGGATGAACTGCGCTTTTACAAACACATGCGTATGTACTCTTTGGCTGATGGCCGTCAGCAGTTGGCACGATACCAACAGCAGTCCAACAATCATATCATGACCTGTTTGGGGATGAAGTCGCCAAACCACGTCCTTTCCCTGTATCATGGCGTCATGTGGTGAAACACCGGCAATCAAGGAGGTTGCCCACCTTGTGGCCAACCTCCCGTTTCCCATTTTATTTCACTATCCCAAGTCAAGGTCGGGTCGTATTTGCTTCGCAAATCTCCACCCTTCCCTTGACTTCCCTGTTTGGTTCTCATTTGTAACCTATGTTTGACACTTGTACATCTGCTGCAAAAAAACTTTCCGCACCCTCTTGACAAAACCGTTGGAATAGGGTATAATAATCACTGTCGCCGATAAAAGCGATGGAATGACGCGGGGTAGAGCAGCTTGGTAGCTCGTCGGGCTCATAACCCGGAGGTCGTAGGTTCAAGTCCTACCCCCGCAACCATTTGGCTCAATAGCTCAGCTGGCCAGAGCATTCGGTTCATACCCGAAGTGTCATAGGTTCGAATCCTATTTGAGCCACGAACGCCGCAGAGAAATCTGCGGTATTTTTTTGTTTTGGGCGGAATAATAGGACATTGCAAAAGGCGCAAGCAGATGGCGCAGGTGAATCTGGAAATAGTATCAGAAATCAGACAAAAAATCCCCCTGCCGAGAAGGAAAACTCCTCGGCAGGGGGCAGTGAAAATCGACGGAGGATTAGTCCTCGTCGTCCTCTTCTTCCGGCAGCTCGGCATTGTGGTACACGTTCTGCACGTCGTCGTTGTCCTCCAGCATCTCCAGCAGCTTCTGAATCTTCTGGATCGTTTCTTCGTCAGGCAGCGCAACCGTGTTCTGCGGAATCTTGTCCACTTCAGCGGTCAGGAAGGTGACGCCCTGCTTCTCCAGCGCTTCGCGGACGGTGGAGAAGTCGTTCGGCGCGGTGTAGATTTCGTAGGCGTCGTCATCCACCTTCATGTCTTCCGCACCAGCGTCCAGCGCCATCATCATCATTTCTTCTTCGTCCGAACCGGGGGTGCGCTCCACCACCAGAACGCCCTTCTCGTCGAACATGAAGCTGACGGAGCCAGTCGTGCCGAGGTTGCCGCCGTTCTTGGCAAAGCAGTGGCGCACGTCGGAAGCGGTACGGTTGCGGTTGTCGGTGATGGTATCAACGATGACCGCAACGCCGCCGGGCGCATAGCCTTCATAGGTGATCTGCTCGTAGGTCACGTTGGACAGTTCACCGCTCGCCTTCTTGATGGAACGCTGAATATTGTCATTCGGCATATTGTTGGCTTTCGCCTTGGCAATGATGTCGCGCAGCTTGCCGTTGGATTCGGGGTTTGCGCCGCCATCGCGCACAGCAATCGCGATTTCACGGCCAATCTTGGTGAAAACAGCGCCGCGGGCAGCATCCGCCTTGCCCTTCTTCGCCTGAATATTATGCCACTTGGAATGCCCAGACATCAGAAAATCCCTCCTGAAAAAGTCAGGGAAGCGCCGCAAACCGGCATTTCCCGCGAAATAGTAGCTTGAAAACGCTTTATTATAGCATTTTGGTGCTTGTCACGTCAAGGGTGAGAACCGTAATTTCGCGATTTTTTCGGGAAAAAACAGGGCAGAAGCGCGTTCTTCTGCCCCGATATCGTATGTTTATTGCACTTCGTATGTCCCGACCTGCTCGGATGTGCCGAAGCCCAGCACTTCGCTTGTCGGGCGGGAGTTGGTCTTGCCGCCGTCGTAAGCGCCAATCTGGTTGAGCTGCTTGCCCATGAAGACCATCACTGCCGTCTGCCCGCCGTCCATGTTGAAGGCGACCTGACAGCCCTTAGCACGCATCATCTTCGCCAAATAGCTGATGGTAACGCCTGCGGAGCGCTTCAGGCGCCCTTCGCACATGATGGCGACGTAGTGACCGGGTTCGACCATGCCGATGGCGCAGCGCGGATTCTTGTTCTCGTTGTTGGCGTAGGCGCGCTCGGACACTTTGCCGTCCAGCAGCAGATACGGGCCGAAGGAGTACACCGTCTGTACACCCTCGTCGATGAACTCCTGCGCCGTCTTTTCCCAGCTGTGGTAGACTTTAAGGCTGCCGTCAGGCATGAACGCCAGCATGTCCAGATTCGGGAACATGGAGTTCGTTACCTGCTTTTCGGTGTACGGGTCGTCATAGAGAATGCGCCCATCGCGGATGACAATGCCCGTGTGGCGGTTGTTGTTCACGGCGACGCGGTAAGTGTAGTAGTCCGTGTTCATCGCAAAAACGACGTTGTGCTTCTTTGCGGTTTCTGTCGCGTCCACGCGCACCTTGCCCATCTTCTCCGGGTCGTTTTGCACCGTGCGGAGCATTTCGCCCGCGTCCAAATCGCCGTACAGATCCGCCTCAAACCACGTCAGCGGCTGGGTTGCGTCGTATTTGCGCTGGATAATGACTTTGCTGGTCTGGCTGACGTAAATCCACAGTCCTTCGTCCTCGGAAGAGTAGATGTATTCGCCCTCATCGAGGAAACCCTTGGCGTTGAGGGCGGGCATGTGCGCCATGTATGCGGGCACTTCGGTGGGCGCGGGCGTGGCCTCTACGTTGTTTGCTGCCGCATCGTAAGAACCGGGCGCGTCGTAGATGTTTTCGAGGAAGTCGTCTTTGCGGACGTCCTCGCCTACGGTCGTGAACGCCAGACCGAACACGCGGTTGTCGTACTTCGTGCCCGTTTCGGTGACGCTCATGCCGGAGGATGCCTGCGTCTTGTGCAGGGTATAGGCTTCTTCCGCCAGCTCGATGCCGGTCGCGCCATTCATGCTCTTGAGCGGAACCGTCCAGTCAAACGTAATCTGATTTTCGGGGTACAGGTGCAGGTACAGCTTCTTGACCTGCCAAGTGCCGTATGCAATGGTGGACGCGGTGAATTCATCCTCGTTTGCTGCCAATGCAATGCAGTTCTGGGCGGCGTCAGCAATCATCATGTGCTGCTTGTGACCATACTCGCCATTGGTGTCCTGCGTCACAACGACTTCCGGTTTGTACTGCCGATACAGCCCCACAATCCATTCGTTGACTTTGCCTTTGCCGCCCGCAGATTTATAGGCTGCTTTGAGATTTTTGGCATAGCTGTCCTTGAAATTGCCAATGACCGGATACGTCCGCACGCCCATGTGCCACAGACCATTGAGCAGCTCGGAGGAGCGGGTGGTGTTGGAGCGGGTGAAGTACGCCACAACCACCTTGCGCTGCTGCTCGACAGCGTAGGTGGGAATTGCGCCGCCGAAGAAAATCAGCTCATCATCCGGGTGCGTGGAGAGGAAGAGGATATCCGCCTTCTCCTCCGTCGGCTGCCATACCTGCACCCAGTCAGGCAAATCGCCCTCAGAAAGCACAAACAGGTCGTTGATGCGCAGGGCGGTTTTCTTCTCGCTTGTCACCGCCAAGCGGACATGCTGCGCGGGCTGCGGCAGCGCAACATACGCGTGGAGGAAGCGCGTGTCGCCCGGCACGGCGGTGAACCAGTCCTTCCCGTCGTCGCTGGTCTGGATTTCCCACGATTCAGGCATGTTGCCGAAGCAGACATAAAGCCCAGCAATTGGCTTGCCCTCCGGCGCGGTAATTGCGATCCATGGGGTTTTGATTTTGTTGCTCTCCCAGTAAGAGGTATACTTCTTGTCCGTCATCAGCGTGTATTTCCGCCCGGAACTGCACACCTTGAACTTGCAGTCCTCTGTGATATCATTCGCTTCCGCGGCGAAGGCAACGCTCAGGCTCAGCGCGAGCAGCGTCAGCAGCGCTATCAGCCATTTCTTCATAATCAATGCCATTCCTTTCTATGATACTCCAACCTGAAGAATAGCATAAAAAGAAGGCGATTGTCAACGAAAACCGGCAGAAGAATGGAAAATTTACAACTTCCGTCCGCATTCGCTGTTGACGGAAGGCAGGGAGCATGGTACAATGCAGCGTAGGAAGGGGGGAGAAGCATGCAACAGCCGCGCATCTTTTTTGCCGTGGCGCTGCACGAAAAGTACGCGCTGCCGACAGATGCGCTGTATACGCCGATTCAGGCGGGCGCGGCGATTCATCCGCCGCTGGGGCTGATGCGCGACGATACGGGCGAAAATATCAGCGCGAAGAACGGCAGCTACTGCGAACTGACGGTGCTGTACTGGATGGCGCACAATGTGGATGCGGACTGGTACGGCTTGTGCCATTATCGGCGGTACTTCTCCCTCCGCAGGACAGGCTGCCCGCAAAAGCGCATTCTGACGCGTGCGCAGCTGCTGCCCCTGCTTGACACGGCGGATATTTTTTTGCCGAAAAAGCGGCACTATTGGCTGGAAACGAACTTCACGCAGTATGCCCATGCGCACCACGAGGAGGATCTGTGGAAGGCGCGGGCGGCGCTTGCGCGGCTGCATCCGGGGCAGGAGCGCGTGTTTGACCGCGTGATGGCGCGCCGATCCGGGCATCGGTTCAACCTGATGCTGATGCGCCGGGACGCGCTGCAAAGCTATGCATCGTGGCTCTTCCCCCTGCTGGACGCGGCGGAAATTGACACGACGGGCTACAGCGCACGGGATAAGCGGGTGCATGGTTTTCTGGCGGAGCGGCTGCTGGATGTGTGGCTGGCACAGCAGGATTACCGCGTGAAAGAACTGCCCGTGGCGCATCTGGAACGGCAGCACTGGGGAAGGAAGATTGCAGCGTTCCTGCTGCGGAAAATGGGCATCAAAAACGACCGAACGGCGCGGTGAAGCGGGTTCGGTCGTTTTGCTGAAAAAATATATTTTCGTAGCATTCTTGACAAACGATTAACGAATGATATAATAATATTATTATAAGCATGCAAACTGTATGCGGAAAGAAGGATTGGTTATGAAAAGGAGAGCACTTTCAACGCTGATGGCGCTGTCCCTGTTCTGCGCGGGTGGGGCAGCAATGGCAGACGGCGCGTATACGCCCGGAACTTACACGGTTTCTGCGGACGGCAACAACGGCGCAATTACCCTGCGTGTTGAAATGACGGCGGATGCGATTGCGGATATCAAAGTCGTGTCACAGAGCGAAACGGCAGGCTTGGGTGATGTTGCCATCGACAAGATGATTGAGGCTATCCTTGTAGCGGGCAATACCGACGTTGATACGGTCAGTCAGGCGACCGTATCCAGCGAAGCAGTGATTGCGGCAGTGAATGCGGCGCTATCTCGCGCGGAAAAGGGTGAAGTGGACACCGTGGCATCTCCCGTGGCAGAAGCGGTGACGGAAGAAACGTTTGCCGACCAGTGCAAGGCGGCGGGCATCGACTTCACCTACGAAGACCCGAATGCGTCAATTTACGATTTCCAGACGACGGATGCGGCTGTGGACGTTATTACGCACGCGTCCGGCAAGGCGAAGTATGTGGATGAAACGGACGGCCCGTGCATCCGTACCCCGCTGGATCTGGCGGCGCGCTCGGCAGTGAAGGTCAAGGTCTACTATTGGATTGCGGATGAAAATGGCGTTTCGACGCTGGAGGAAGCCGCGAAGCTCGAAAATGCGCAGTATGTCAGCGTACCGTTCCCGAATGACGGCGGCAAGTACGCCATCAAGCTGCAAAGCAATGGCTTGGGCACGAATACGGTTGTGACCATTGACGAGAACAACGAGCCGACGGTTGCTATTTTCGGCTTGAAGTACACGGTGGATGAGAACGGCACAGATGTTTACACGTCCTGCGCGGTGATGGCGGAAACGGCGACGTACCGCAACCTGATTGCGGGCAGCCCCATTGTCATCTCCTACTATGAATACAATCCCTTTACGGAGAAGAAAATCGGCATTGGCGCACGCAATGCGGGCGCGCGCGTGCAGTGCGAACTGGATCAGCAGCGCAGTATGCTGACGACGATTCCTGCCGAGGGCGAAACGGCGCAGAAAATCAGCGTTGCGGACTATCTTGCGATGGACGAAGACGCACGGAATGCGATTCAGATTAAGTATATCACGATGGTTGCAAAGGTAGTTGCCTTGTACTCCATCGGTTGATACCCAAATAGCAAAGGGCTGCCATGCACAATCTGCACGGCAGCCCTTTTTACAATGGCACTTTTCCAAAGCCCAACACGCGGGCATTGCCTGAGAGTAGTACCAGTTCAATCGCGCGAAAGGGAGTCCAGAGGGTCGAAGACCCTTTGGCAGGGTCAAGGG
>OLZF01001283.1_pt1 | contig 19106 bp, 17 predicted proteins | sample 1674391 | NCBI WGS metagenome assembly OLZF01 (sample SAMEA103958166, study PRJEB25191) | human gut metagenome | biome: human-associated habitat [ENVO:00009003]; feature: intestine environment [ENVO:2100002]; material: feces | place: Germany | collected 2013/2015
AGAAATAATAAAGTATAATTAAAGACTAAACGTAGATAAAAACTACAACCCTATGCTCAAAAATAAAAAACAAAATGCAGGTATTTTTTGCCTGCATATTGAATTATTACACGTTAAGTCTTACGGAAAGAGGTGAGATTATGCTTTTAGGTATAGATGTTGGCGGCACTTTTACGGATGCCGTTTTGGTAGATAACGGTGCTGTGCATGCGCAGGCCAAGCGCCCTACAACGCACGGCGAGGTGCTGCGCGGCATACTGGCTGCGCTGGACGCCGTTATGGACGGCGCGGACGCGGCGAAGATTGAGCGTGTGGTTATAAGCAGCACCATTGTTACCAATGCGCTTACGGAAGGCAAAACGCAGCCGGTGTTTCTGGCAGTAATGACCGGCCCCGGCATGAACGTAAAGGGGTGTTTTCCGGTAGAGCCGTATCTGGTAAGCGGCTATGTTGACCACCGCGGCAAAATTGCGGCACGTACCGAGTTTAACAAACATTACGGGCTTTTGGATAAACCTTCCGGCGTGCAGGCAGCAGCGGTAAGCGGCAAATTTGCTGTGCGCAACCCCGAAAACGAATATGTGCTGGCGCATGAATTAAAAAAGAGCGGGTATAAAAAAGTATTTTTGGGTTCGGAACTCAGCGGCGAGCTGAATTTTATACGCCGCACCAACAGCGCGTATTTTGCGGCGGCGGTAGATAAAACCTTTGAAGCCTTTGGCAAGCAGGTGGAATGGGCGCTGAAGGAGCGCCATATTACCGCGCCGGTGCAGATTTTAAAGGCCGACGGCGGCACGCTGCCTTTGGAGGCGGCGCTTAAACAACCTGTTGAAGCGGTATTTACAGGCCCGGCGGCAAGCGTGCTGGGGATTGAAGCGCTCGGCGCGGCGCCGGAGGGCAAGTGTATTTCGCTTGATGTTGGCGGCACCACAACCGATATTGCCTTTTGGGATAACGGCGAGCCGCTTTTGGCGAAAAAAGGCGCAATGATTGGCAAATACCCGACAGCGGTGCGTTCTTTCCATATGCGCAGCGTTGGCATTGGCGGCGACAGCGCCATAACCAAACTGCCGCAGGGCTTTAAGGTTGGGCCGGAGCGTGCCGGGCGTGCGGCAGCGTTAGGCGGCGCAGCGGCAACTTTGGCAGATGCGCTGATTGTTCTGGGGCTTGCTTCGTTCGGTGATGCCGGTGCTTCCTTTAAGGCTTTGGGCGCATTGTGCCACGAAGGCAAATCGCCTGAGATGGCGGCGCAGGCTGTTTTGGACGCGGCACTGGACGTTATTGAAAACGCCATTAAAGATATGCTGCACGAGTGGAGCATTCAGCCTGTTTACACGGTAAGCGATGTTTTAAGCGGCAGCGATTTTGTTCCGCAGCAGCTTGTAGGCGTCGGCGGCGGTGCGCCGGGGCTTATTCACGCTCTTGGCCGGCGCATGGGGCTGCCGGTTGTAATTCCGCCCGGCGGCATGGTGGCAAACGCCATCGGTGCTGCACTGGCAAGGCCGACGGTGGCGGCAAGCCTGCGCGCCGATACTACCGAAGGCTATTATTTAATTCCGGAAAGCGGCAAACGCGAACGCCTGCCCAAACGCTTTAACATGCAGGCGGCAGAAGAAATTTTAAGCGCCTGGCTGCACGAAAAAGCAGGCGGCTGGCAGATGGAGAGCAGCGAAACCGAAGTTATCAGCCGCGAATATTTCCGCACGGTGCACGGCTATTATGATACCGGCGAAATTATTTACCTGCGCATGCAGCTTAAACCCGGCATTTTGTATAAAATTACCGGCAGGGAGGTGGCATTTTGAAACAGGCAAATTTAGGACTTGTGTTTTTCCCAGCTTTTGACTGGATGATCAGCCCCGGGCATCCGGAGCGCCAGGAAAGGCTGTTATATACGCGCGACCAGCTGACGGAAGAAGGTTTGTTTGACCGCCCGGAAATACGCGAATACCGCCTGCGCATGGCGGAAATTAACGATTTGCAGCGCGCCCACATCGGCGTGCCTTCAATAGCCAAACTGATTACGCCTGCACATCTTGCCTCCGCCGGAGGGTGCATGACAGCGGCCGACGCTGTAATGAGCGGCGAAGTTAAGCGTGCGTTTGCGCTTGTTCGCCCGCCGGGACACCACGCCATGCGTATAGTGCATGGCATCCGCGGTTTTTGTACCATTAATATTGAAGCCGTAATGGTGGAATACTTGCGGAGCCGCTACGGCATTAAAAAAATTGCCGTTGTCGATACGGACGTACACCACGGCGACGGCAGTCAGGATATTTTTTACCACGACCCCAACGTGCTTTATATTTCGTTCCATCAGGACGGGCGCACGCTGTACCCGGGCACGGGCTTTCCGGATGAAGCAGGCAGCCCGGCGGCGTGGGGCTATAACATCAACCTGCCGCTTTTGCCCGGCAGCGGCGATAAGGAAATACACCGCCTGTTTGACGGGCTGATAAAACCTATTCTTGACGATTTTGAACCGGAACTCATCATTAATTCTGCGGGGCAGGATAACCATTTCAGCGACCCGCTTGCTTCCATGAGCGTTACGGCACACGGCTATGCGGCACTGGCAGATAAGTTAAAGGCGGATATTGCCGTTTTGGAAGGCGGCTATTCTATCGAAGCGGCGCTGCCTTATGTTAACACCGGCATAATTCTTGCCATGGCAGAGATGGATTACAGCAAGGTTATTGAGCCGGATATCAGCGCCCTGCGCAGGCCCGACCCGCGCTGCATGACGCGCGTGGAGCAGCTTATTGAGCAGGTGGGCAACATCTGGCGTACGCGCAGGGAAGTTGGCAGAATGCTGCTGGATAAATGCGGCGGGAAATGGCAGCGGCGCAAAGGAATTTATTATGACGAAGAAGGCATCCGCGAGGAGCAGCTGGAAACGGCGCACTACTGCAAAAACTGCAGCGGTTACATAACTGTTGCCACTAATGCGCGCGGCACCCGTTACGGCGACCAGAGCGCTTATGTGGTTTGCCTTTTGCGCGATACCTGTGAAAACTGTAAAAAAGCGGCTTATGATGACGCACTGCGCGCCAAGCAAAGCTGTGAATATAAATATATTTTATTGCAGCACCCCGATACGGGTGTTGTGGAAACAATTTAACGGAAGATTGGAGTTTATAAAGTGAAAGAAATTGTAATAGCTACAAGCAACCCGGGCAAACTGGAAGAATTTAAGGAAATGTTAAAAGATATGGAGGTTGAACTGCATTACCTTGCCGAATGGCCCGGCATTGAAGCGCCGGAAGAAAACGGTCGTACTTTTGCCGCCAATGCGCGTTTAAAAGCAACGTACTATGCCAAGGCAACCGGCATGACCTGCATTGCCGACGACAGCGGGCTTGAAGTGCAGGCGCTGGACGGCGAACCTGGCGTGCGCAGCGCGCGTTACGCCGGCGAAAAGGCAACCGACAAGGAAAACAACGATTTACTTTTGGCAAACATGAAATTGCAGGTTAAACGCACCTGCCGTTTCCGCTGCGCTTTGTGCGTGGCCGATGCCGCGGGCAAGGTGCTTGTGGAAACGGATGGCATCTGCGAAGGCATGCTGCTACACGAGCCTTTGGGCAATAACGGCTTCGGGTATGACCCGCTCTTTTGGTCTACCGAGCTGCACATGGGCCTTGGCGAAGCAACGCCGGAAGAAAAAAATAAAATCAGCCACCGCGGCAAAGCCGTTAAAAAACTTATTGCCAACTGGAAGAAAATAAAATGAAAATAGGTTTAACCGGAGATACCCATGGAAGCATACAAAGCATGCGCCGCGTTATTGCCGCCGCCCCGCCGGTGGAACAGTGGCTGCATACCGGCGATTACGCGCGTGACAGCCTGTACCTTAAAAGCCAGACCGGGCTAGAAGTAACGGCTGTTTGCGGCAACTGCGACGCGGGTGAAACGGATTTTAACGTAGACGAATTTTTATATTTGCAGGGCTTTAACATCTGGCTGGCTCATGGGCACCGTTATCTGCACGGCGGCAGCCCGCAGGAACTGGTGTGGTGGGCGCACCGCCTGGAGGCGGACATTGTTGTTTTCGGCCATACGCATGTGCCGCTTGTAAAATGGTACGGCGATGTGCTTTTGGTTAACCCAGGCAGCCCTTCGCGCCCGCGCAGCATGGACGGGCCTACCTTTGGCGTGCTGACGATTAACGAAGGTGAAAAACCGTCCGCAGAAATAATACGCCTTGCAAAGCCGTAAATTAAATGCTTGCTCTTTTAAAAACAAAGTGTATAATATAAATATATAGTATACACTAAATAAAAACAGAGGGGAGTAATTTGTTATGTCTTTTGTAGAAGATGCGTTGAAGTTTCATGCTGAACATAATGGCATGCTTGCTGTGGCAAGCAAGGTGCCTCTTAATAACCGCGAGGATTTGGCACTGGCTTATACGCCGGGCGTTGCCGAGCCCTGCAAAGCCATTAAGGAAAATAAAGAACTTTCGTTTGAATATACCTGCCGCGGCAACACGGTTGCCATTGTAAGCGACGGCACGCGCGTGCTGGGGCTTGGCGATATAGGCCCGGAAGCGGCAATGCCTGTTATGGAAGGCAAGGCCGTGCTGTTTAAAACCTTTGGCGATGTGGACGCCATTCCAATTTGCATTGACACTAAAGAGCCGGAAGAAATTATTGAAACGGTACGCCGTTTGCAGCCGGCTTTTGCAGGCATTAACCTTGAAGATTTTTCTTCGCCGAAATGCTATGAAATTGAAGACCGCCTGCGCGAAATCTGCGACATTCCGGTATTCCACGACGACCAGCACGGCACTGCCATTGCGTGTCTTTCTGCCGTTATGGGCGCTTTGCGTTATGTAAAAAAAGATATTAAAGACGTTAAAGTTGTTGTAAACGGCTGCGGCGCTGCCGGTTCTGCCATCGGCAGGCTGTTTGTAAGCATGGGCTTTCCGAATGTAATTATGGTGGAACGTGTGGGAGCTTTGTATAAAGGTATTGATGCCAAGCTGGATAAAATTCAGCGATACCTTTCGGAGGTTACCAACCCGAATATGGAAAAGGGCACACTGGCGGATGTTGCCAAAGGTGCGGATATTTTAGTAGGCGTATCAGGCCCGAACCTGTTTACTAAAGAAATTATCGCCGGCATGGCGGATAAAGCCATTGTTTTTGGGCTTGCCAACCCCGTGCCGGAAACGAGCTACGAAGCCGCCATTGCAGCGGGTGCGGCAGTTGCCGGTACCGGACGCAGCGACAGCCCGAACCAGGTTAACAATGTAACGGTGTTCCCGGGCGTGTTCCGCGGCGCTATTGATGTGCGTGCAAGAGCCATTAACGAAGAAATGAAGGTTGCAGCGGTTTACGCCATTGCCAACCTTATTGACGAAAAAGACCTGCGCGCCGATTACGTTGTGCCTGACGCTTTTGACCCGCGCGTTGCGCCTGCCGTTGCCGCAGCGGTTGCCAAAGCCGCTATGGAAACCGGCGTAGCCCGCGTAAAAGTTGACCCTGAAGTTGTACGTGCCAATGCTTTAAAACGCATTGGCAGATAAGGAGCGGCCATGCGCGAATTAAACGTTAAAGAAATTACAGCAGCCGTTGCCAAACTGTGCTGCGACGCCTGCTACTATCTGCCGCAGGATTTGCTTGAAAAATTTAAAGCCTCCCGCGATACGGAAGAATCGCCGTTAGGCAGGGAGGTTTTGGAAACCATTATTGAAAATGCGGAACTTGCCGCACGTAAAGATGTGCCCCTGTGCCAGGATACCGGGCTTGCAGTGGTGTTTCTGGAAATTGGGCAGGAAGTGCATTTTACCGGCGGTGCATTGGAAGAAGCCGTTAACGCCGGTGTGGCAGAAGGCTACACCAAGGGCTATCTGCGCAAATCTTCCGTTGATGACCCGCTGTTTAAACGCAAAAACACGCAGGATAACACGCCTGCCATTATTCATACCCGCCTTGTGCCGGGCGATAAAGTAAAAATTACCGTTGCCCCCAAAGGCTGCGGCAGCGAAAACATGGGCGCTATGAAAATGTTAAAGCCTGCCGACGGAGTGCAGGGCGTAATTGATTTTGTGCTTGATACCGTGCGCAAAGCAGGCCCGAACCCCTGCCCGCCGGTAACGGTTGGCGTCGGTATCGGCGGCAATATGGAAAAATGTGCGCTTCTGGCCAAATATTCGCTGACGCGCCCCATCGGTGAGCACAACAGTGATGAACGCTATGCAAAACTTGAAGAAGAACTTTTAGAGTGCATTAATAAAACCGGCATCGGCCCAGCGGGGCTTGGCGGCACAACCACTGCCGCTGCCGTAAATATTGAGTACGCACCGACGCATATCGGCGCGCTGCCGGTGGCTGTAAACCTTAACTGCCACGCTGCACGCCGCGCGTATGCCGTATTGTAAGGGGGCGCAGAAATGATGGACGCAAAAATTAAACACATTACCACGCCCTTAACGGCAGAAACCATAAAAGACCTGCACGCCGGTGACGTTGTGCGCATAACCGGCCCTGTTTACACCGCGCGCGATGCTGCGCACAAACGCATGACGGAAGCAATGTCCGAAGGTCGGCCGCTGCCGTTTGATATTAAGGGGCAGGTTGTTTATTACGTTGGCCCTTCACCCACCAAACCGGGCGAAATTGTTGGCAGTGCCGGGCCTACCACCAGCGGGCGCATGGATAAATACACGCCGGCGCTGATTGCCGAAGGTATGCGCGGCATGATTGGCAAAGGCCTGCGCGGCAAAGAAGTTGTTGAAGCCTGCGTTAAATACGGCGCAGTGTATTTTGTAGCTGTCGGCGGTGCGGCAGCGGTAATTTCCCAGTCCATTAAAGGCGAAGAAATGATTGCCTATGAAGATTTGGGGCCGGAAGCCATCCGCCGTTACGAAGTGGAGGATTTCCCTGCTATTGTCTGCATAGATGCCGAAGGCAACGATTTTTACAAAGTTGGCATTGCCAAATACAGCAAGGAATAACAGCATATTAAACAGTAAACCGGCTTCGGCCGGTTTTTGTTTTGCGTAAATTAAGCGCGCCAATAAAATGTTAATTTATTTACAATTTGCGGTAAAAATTGCTGCGTGCGGCATAAAGCGTAAACAAAGCTGTAAAAATTGTAAAATTTTGTTGACAATATCTTGCGATTGCTGTATTATAATTTCATCTTAAGAAACACACTCTTATCGAGAGCGGTTGAGGGACAGGCCCAATGAAACCCGGCAACCAGGCTGTGCCATGGTGCTAACTCCTGATAGATGAGAGGAAAGTAAAGTATATGCTCTTTCCTCGGAAAGAGCTTTTTTATTGCTTTCGTTATTGCCAGTAAGTAGTGTGTAAAATTTAAAAGGAGAGATGTAAAGATGAAAAAAATCCTGTTAGTCCTTTGCTCCGTTTTGGTGCTGGCTCTTTTAATTGCCGGCTGCGGCGGCAGCGAAATCAAATCCGAAGGCGGCAAAACCGTTTTAAAGGTTGGCGCAACCCCGGTGCCCCATGCAGAACTTTTGAACTTTGTTAAACCGCAGCTTGCCAAAGAAGGCGTTGACCTGCAAATTATCGAATTCAGCGATTATGTAAAACCGAACCTTTCCTTAAACGATAAGGAAATTGACGCTAACTTCTTCCAGCACATTCCGTATCTTGAAGAATTTGCCAAAGAACGCAACATGCCGCTGGTAACTTTAACCAAAGTTCATATCGAGCCTATGGGCATTTATTCTTCCAAATTCAAATCTCTTGACGAACTGCCTGATGGCGCCAAAGTTGCCATTCCTAACGACCCGACCAACGGCGGCCGTGCACTGATGCTTCTGCAAAGCGCCAACCTTTTAAAACTTAAAGACGGCGTAACCATTACCGCAACCCCCGGCGACATTGTAGACAATCCCAAAAACATTGAAATTGTGGAAATCGAAGCAGCTCTCCTGCCGCGTTCCATGAACGATGTTGATTATTCCGTAATCAATTCCAACTTTGCAATGGAAGCAAAACTGAACCCGGTTAAAGATTCCCTCTTTACCGAACCTAAAGAATCTCCGTATGCTAACGTAGTTGCAATCCGCAAAGGCGACGAAAACCGTCCTGAACTGCAAAAACTGGCTAAAGCCCTCACCAGCCCCGAAGTTAAAAAATTCATTGAAGAAACCTACAAAGGCGCTGTTGTACCGGCATTTTAATTGCTGTTAAAACTTTAAAAGATAATAAGCTAAAACGTACAATAAAAATCCCACGGAATTTTCCGTGGGATTTTTGCGTATATGTGCAGAAGAAGGTTTTATGTTATAATAAAAATAAGATTACAATGTTTTGGCCAGTTAAGAAAGAGGGGCATATATTATGAAAACAAACAAAAAACTTTTAAGTTTAATAGCTTTAAGCCTGCTTTTAGCAAAACCATATAACGTATTTGCGGCGGATGCCGATAGCTTTAGGACGGACGAATATTATGGCATGGATGCTGACCCGCTTTCTGCGCAAGCCAATAAAAATGGGGCGTTGGACATTATTAACGCCGCCGGTGCTTATGCGCAAGGATACACCGGCAAGGGAGTAACGGTTGGCGTAGCTGATGCAGGTACTGTTAATTTTAGCCATCCGGAATTTAGCGGTAAAACCGGCAGCGGCGTAGTGTTTAATGGCTTGGAAAGTACGGAGGTTCCATTGACATGGGCTGAGCTTATGCATCCAACTCATGTAGCAGGTATTGCTGCGGCAGATAAAAACGGTTTTGGCATGCACGGTGTTGCTTATGATGCCGATATTGCCAGCAGTTCGGCAATAAGGCATTATTTTGCTGATAGAGGGTTTGAATCTGGTAGTAGTTTTTACGATAATTATTTAACTAATCCTGATATAAAAATAATTAATAATTCATGGGCGACCCGTGCTTATTTATCTAATGTAAATGATAAAAGATATTTTGAATTATTAAAAAATTTTGTGCTAAATGATGTTAGATTTAACCCAATTTATAAAGCTGTTAATAATGATAAATTACTGATATTTGGCTCTGGTAATAGTGGACATTTAACGGCTGCGCAGGAAAATGATTTGGATGTTTTAAGCGGCGAAAAAGCGTTTAACGATAATATCATTACGGTAACGGCAGCCAAGGCAAATAGTTTTAAAAAGAATAATAACGGCGGTTTTGACGTAGAAAGCGACGCCATAGCAATTTGGTCTGACCTTGCCATGTATAATGAGGACACAACCTTATGCGCGCCGGGGTGGTATATCAATTCTGCCTATGCGGATTTTGCTGAGAGCGGAGAATATTATTATTCTGGTTACGGTACATCTATATCAGCGCCGATGGTTACTGGCGTAGGCGCGCTCGTGCAGCAGGTCTTTCCGTATTTAAGCGGCAAACAGATTGGCGATGTGCTTTTAAGCACGGCTAATAATGATATTGAAACAGAAAAAGATTATTTTGTTACTATACAAATGGATGATTATAATAGGAGTTTCAATGTTTATTTTACTGGAGAAGCCTCCTCGGTTAACGATAAATGGGAAATAATTTATGAATATTATAACGAACACAAAGATGTGTTTTTAGAATATTTTTGTAATAATGATAAAACTGTGTTTGATTATTTTTTCGGTTCAACAACGAATATAGAGCAGTTTAAAGCATCGTGTATATATTATATTTTAGGTAGTGATAATATAGTTTTTTATCAAAACGTCCCTTTAGACGTTATCTTCGGTCAGGGTATAGTAGATGCAGGTAAAGCCGTTAACGGTTTGGGCGCGATAAACGTGCGGCGCTTGGATAAGAGCGATATCAGCACCGTTGCAGGCGTAAATGGCAAAACTAAACAGGCGTTATACAAAGTCGATACGCAGGGTTATAATTCTGTTTGGAGCAATAGTATCGGAGAAATCCGCGCAGGGTATATTGCCGAAAATCCGCTGACAGGTAAAAGCAGTGTAGACGATACAGATAATAGTGGTTATGATGAAAATTCTAATGATTTTAATGAAAAATTTGCTGGCTTAACCGATTTGCACGACCGCTGGGTATTTTATACAACTAATAGTTTTGATAATAATGAAAAAAATAGTCCAGACTACAACTGGATGGTTAAGCATTATATTAAGCAATACAACCAGCAGGTTGCAGCTTCCGGGCTTGCCGGTTTGCACGCAGGCTTGTATAAAACCGGCGAGGGCATTTTAGCGTTGGCTGGCGATAACACCTACAAAGGTGCGAGCATTGCCGCAGGCGGCACCTTGCAGATTGACGGCAGCGTAGCAGGCGATGCATACAGCGAAGGTGCAGGCACCATTGCAGGCAGCGGAACGATTAACGGTAGCTTATACAACAACGGCGTTGTTGAAGCAGGCAGCTGGGGCGCTGTAAGTGATAAAGACGGTATAATAACGCTGGATGTTGGCGGCAATTTTATTGGCAACGGCGTAATAAACGTTAATACGGACGGCGAGCAGTACGGCATAATTAATGTTTTAGGAACAGCCGATGTAAGCGACATGAGCCTGAAAGCAGGCACTTTTGCCGCACCGGAAGTGACAGGAACGATTTTAAGCGTTGACGCAACAAGCGGCACTTTAAAAGGAATAGAAAACTTAAACGGCAGCTTTAGCGGTATGCTGAACGGCGAAGTAAGCGAAAAAAATAATATGCTTACATTAACAACTTCCGTAAGCAACAACGCCGGTATAGACGGCGCACGCTTTAACGCTTTTAACGGCTTGTACAACAACTTAAACGTAGAAGAAAAGCAGGAAATGCAGCGCTTATACGCATTAGATAACAATAGCTTAAATAATACAGTAAACGAACTAAGCCAAAGCGAAAGTATGCACATGGAACTTGCGCGCGACGCCGTACAAAACCGCGATGTGCGCCAGGCAGTTGCGCGCCAGCAGCACCTTGACCGCGACGAAGGTTTGTGGGCAATCACCGGCAAAAACTGGGGCGAAACGGACGGAGGTATCTCACGTCACAGCTATAACCTCACATTAGGCAAAGATTTTTACAACAGCGATAACGCCTACATGGGTGCGCTGTTTGCTTACAGCGATAACAGCATAGGCGGCAATAACGCTGACGGCGAATACAAAAACTACAGCCTTGGCATTTACGGCGGCAGTAAAAACAGCCCCGGCACGGTAACAGGTTACGTAAGCTATGGCGTGCAGGATAACGAACTTAACCGTCATCTCGGAAGTGCATTCAGCCACAGCGGTATGGGCAGCAAGCTGGAAAGCGATTACGACAGCAGCGTTATCGGCATGGGCGCAAAATACGCTTATGATTTGCACTACGGCAAAGAAGGCTGGCACGTAAGCCCCTATGCCGCGCTTGATTATGCACATTACAAACAGGATAGCTTTACAGAGCGCGGCAGCGTATATGGCGTGCACAGCGGCGGCTTTAGTGATAACTACTTAACAGGCGAACTCGGTTTTGACTTTAACCGTGAGGAAGAAAACGGCAAATACGGCTTCAGCCTGGCGTATAAACGCATATTAGACGGCGATACTTTAGACGCAGACTTTGCCTTTGCCAAAGGCGGCAATGGTTTTGTAGTGCAAAGCATTGACGGCAGCAAAAATCACGTAGTAGCTTCTGCCTACATCAGCACTAAGCTAAGCGACAAATGGGAAATAGGCGGCACGCTTTTGCATGACTGGAGCAGTACCGACCGTGACTTAAGCGCGGCAGTAAACCTTAATTATTATTTTTGATTGATGATATATAATTGAAAACATTTAATCAGATGAGCCCTGTGCGGTAAGCATGGGGCTTTTACTTATGTAAATTTAACCCCGGCGTTTTTTGTTGTTTTAAATAAGTGTACAAACACTGATTAAGTTCACTGTTTTTATTATATTCTTTACATTTTGAAGATTAATTTGCAAAAGTTCACAAAAATTTACGGATTTTGTTGACAGAAAAGGATTTTGGTGATAAATTTCAAGCTATATTATTATTTTATTTTAAGGGAAAGAGGTAAGTATCATGACAGGATTAATGTTGTTAGGTATCGCATTAGTCGTGTGTGCATGCGGCTATTTTATCTATGGCCGCTGGCTTGTAAGACTGTGGGGCGTAGATCCCAATGCAAGAACACCGGCTTATGTGCATGAGGACGGCAACGACTACGTTCCCTCCTCCAAATTTACGGTTTTTGCGCATCAGTTTTCGTCCATCACGGGCGCAGGCCCTGTAACCGGCCCGATTATTGCCGCTATGTTCGGCTGGGCGCCGGTAATGCTTTGGCTGATGATTGGCGGCATCTTCTTCGGTGCCGTGCAGGATTTTACCGCGCTGTACGCTTCCGTTAAAAACGAAGGCAAATCAATGGGCATGCTTATTGAACAGTACATCGGTAAAACCGGCAAAAAAATGTTCCTTTTGTTCTCGTGGCTGTTTACCCTGCTTGTAACTGCCGCTTTTGCGGATATTGTTGCCAGCACCTTTAACGGCTTTAAGGCAGACGGCGGCCTTGCAACTCCTAATGCCGCTGCGGCATCCATTTCGATGCTGTACATTGTTGTTGCTATTGCCTTCGGCTACTTTTTAAAGAAATGCCCTCTGGCAGAAGGCCCGAAACTGGCAGTTGCCATTGTTTTGATGATAGCCATGCTGTGGGCAGGCATTGAATACCCGCTGTATTACGATAAAACAACCTGGCTTTATGTAGTTTTTGCTTATATGTTTATGGCGGCAGTAATGCCGATGTGGCTTTTAATGGAGCCGCGCGATTATTTAAGCGTATTTTTGCTTTTAGGCATGATTGCCAGCGGCGTTATCGGTGTTATTTTCACCAACCCGTCTATCGAACTGCCGGCGTTTAACGGCTTTGTTGTAAACGGTCAGCCGCTGTTCCCGATACTTTTCATCACCATCGCCTGCGGCGCTGTGTCGGGTTTCCACAGCCTGGTATCTTCCGGTACTTCTTCCAAAACTGTTTCCAACGAAAAAGACATGCTCTTTATCGGTTACGGTTCAATGCTTATTGAATCCATCCTTGCAGTTGTTTCGCTGATTGTTGTAGGCGCTGCTGCAACCGGCGGCGTAATGCCCAAAGGCACGCCGTTCCAGATTTTTGCCGGTGCCGTTGGCGGCTTTATGGGCATGTTCGGCCTTTCGGCGCACGTTGCCACCTGCGTAATCACCATGTGCGTATCCGCACTTGCGCTTACTACGCTTGATTCCGTTGGGCGTATCGGCCGTATGTGCTTCCAGGAACTTTTCACCTCCGGCAAACCGGAAGAAATGAGCGGCCTGCAGAAAGTTTTAACCAACAAATATTTTGCAACCGTTATTACCCTGTTCTTCGGTTATCTGCTCTGCCTGGGCGGATATATGAACGTATGGCCGCTGTTCGGCGCGGCCAACCAGCTGTGCGCAGCGCTGGTATTCATTTCGCTTTCGGTATTCCTTAAAGTTACCGGCCGCCAGGGTTGGATGCTTTATGTGCCGATGGGCTTTATGTTTGCCGCAACCATGAGCGCGCTTGCCATGAGCATTTACGGCATTGTCAATAAACTCGTTACCGGCGCACCGTTTGGCATGCTTACCGACGGTTTGCAGCTTGTTGTTGCCATTGCCCTTATTATTCTGGCACTTTTAATTGCCACCAACGGGCTTAAAACTTTGTGCGGCAGCAAAGCCGGAAGCAAAAATGAAACCGCAAACGCATAATTAAATGTAAAAATTTTGTGGCGCAGCCTGTAATACGCACGGGCTGTGCCTTTTTATGCGATTATTTTTTTACTGCATACTGTTTTTTTAATCTGAATTGTGTTAGAATTATTACATAGCCATTTTATCTTGGGAGGTAAGAGAATGAAAAAATTATTTAATCTGTTAATGGTAGCCTTGATGGCTGTATGTTTTGCTGTTCCCGCTATGGGCAAAGCCGAAGCCGCTAAAGTTGTAGTACTTCCTCTGGTTAACAACTCCGGTTCCGAAACCGCCGGCCAGATTTATATCAGCGGCGCTATTCAGCTGTTCGATTATCCTGAATACGAACTGCTTGAAAATGACGCTACCAACGATGCTATTGCAGCTGAAAACATTGGTAAAGACGGCGCTTCCAAAGACGCTATGGTACGCATTGCCAAAGCTTCCGGCGCTGACCTTGTTGTTGGCATGGTTCTTGATACCTGCGAAGACAACCCGGTATTCCCGAGCGCAGAACGCATTCTGAAACTTGACATCACCGGCAAAACCTATGCTTACAGCGCAGTAAACGGCAAGTTCTATGAACACCGCATTTATGAGGACAAAGAAATCGACGAAACCCTTACCAGCCGCTGGGATTGGGTAAGCGAAGAATTTGGCCGCTGCGTAACCCGCGAAATGAAACGCGTTGACAAAGCTTTCATGGAAAATGACTTTTAATTAACGGCTGATATTCGGGCTCCTGCTTTTGGGCAGGGGCCTTTTTATTTTGCAGGTAGAAAAAATTATGTCTATATGGTAAAATTAAATGATAGAGTCAGCTTTATCTTAACGGAATTATTATATAGACAGGAGGATGGCACTTTGAATAATGACATCCATATAGTTTTGGACAGTATTGCTTCCGCCGCGGAAACGCCGCTGGCGCATGACGCACGCTGCCATATTTTGCAGCTTATTTTCCGCCATAAAGCGGTTGAATGGCGCGATGGCGAAAAAACGGCGGAAGAAATGTTTAAAATGGTGAAGGAAAGCGGCGAACTGCCGAAAACTTCACAGCCGCCTGTGGGCGAATTTTTGGATTTGTTTACGAGCCTTGCCGAAGAAGGAAAGAAAGTTATAGGTATTTTTGTAGACAGCGTTTTAAGCGGAACTTACCATACCGCCTGCATGGCAGCGCGGCAGGTAATGCAGGAAATTCCCGGTGCCGATATCCGCATTTTCGACAGCCTTACGGCGGCAACGCCCATCAGCGCACTGGCGCTTGATATTTTGAAAAAGGCCGATGAAGGCGCCGGTATGGATGAACTGGAAGCGTTTATTAACGGCGCTATTGCACGCACGGAAACCTGTTTTTCGGTAAATACGCTGGAATATTTGCAGAAGGGCGGGCGCATAGGTGCTGTTGGCGCGCTGCTCGGAAGCCTTTTGGGCATACGCCCGGTAATAACTTTGGATAAGGAAGGCAAACTTGTTGTTGCCGCTAAATGCCGTACCCGCAGCAAGGTGCTTAACACAATGCTTGAAATTTCTTCTTCGCACGGAGAGCTTGAAAGAATCTGCATTGCCCATGAAGGCGCGGAAAAAGATGCTGAATATCTTTATGAAGAAATGACAAAGCGTTATCCCGGTGTGCCGGTACTGATGACGGGCATCGGCGCGGTTTTGGCTACCCATTTGGGGCCCGGCTGCATTGGGCTTTTTGTACGTACCAAAGAATAAATCCGGCGCGGCCGGAAAATAAAAAGGCAGGGCTATCTGCCATAATCAAGGAGTGAAGATGAATTTAACACAGACGGCTGTAATTAACGGCCACGATATAAAAAACATGCTGCTGGGCGCTTATGCGGCTTTTGCCGCCGGTTACCGGCAGATTGACGAATTAAATGTGTTTCCGGTGCCTGACGGCGATACCGGTACGAATATGATGCGCACCATGGAAGCGGTACACCGTGCGCTTTTGCCGCTTGATACGGATTCTGCGGCGGAGGTTGGCGCAGCGGCTGCCAAAAGTGCCATTATGGGCGCGCGCGGCAACAGCGGCGTAATACTTTCGCAGCTTTTGCGCGGCATTGGGCGCGGGCTGGCAGGCAAAGCGCGCGTTACTGGCAACGAGCTTGGCAAGGCCTTTCAGTTTGGCATTTTATATGCCTACCGCAGCGTTGCCAAACCTGTGGAAGGCACCATTTTAACGGTGGCGCGCGGCATAGCCAAAGAGGCTTACCACGCAGTGCGCCGCGGCGAGGACTTTACCGAAATTTTAACCGAAGCCATTGCCGGCGGCAAAAAAGAACTGGCACGCACGCCGGAACTTTTGCCCGCTTTAAAAGCAGCCGGTGTGGTTGATGCCGGCGGCCAGGGCCTGATTGTATTTTTGCAGGGCTGCTTAAACGGCCTTCTGGGCAAAAACTTGCCGGAGGAAGATGTGCAGCACATATCCGTTAATAAAATTGCCGCCCTGCCGGCAGAAGAAGTTGACTTAACAAATCCGTACTGCACGGAATTTATTGTAAAAAATACGGCGGTTGATGATAAAACCGTGCGCGCGGCACTATCGCCGTTAGGCAATTCGCTTATTGTAGCCGTAATGGATGACGTGGTAAAAGTACATATCCATACCGCCAATCCGGGCGTTGTTTTGCAGCAGGCACTTGAATGGGGCACGCTGCACGATATTAAAATTGACAACATGGCAGAGCAGCACGAACACCGCGTATTCAGTGCGGAAGCTGTGCAGCCTGCTCCCAAAAAAGAAGGCACAGGCCTTGTAAGCGTGGCGGCAGGCAGCGGCATTGCGCAAATTATGCTGGCGCAGGGCGTTGATGAAATCATCAGCGGCGGGCAGAGCATGAACCCTCCCGTGGAAGAATTTGTACACGCCATTGAAAACGGCGCTTACAGCCAATATATTATTCTGCCCAACAATAAAAACATAGTGCTGGCGGCGCAGCAGGCGCAAAAACTGCTTGGCGCAGACCGTGTAAGCTATGTGCCGACCATTAATCTGGCGCAGGGCATTGCCGCAGTTCTGGCATTCGATTCTTCGCAGACGATGGAAGAAAATACTGCCGCCATGACGGAAGCGGCGCAGAGCGCACATTGCGCGGCAGTAAGCATTGCCGTGCGCGACAGCGTTGTTGGCGGGCTGCCCATTATTAAGGGCGATTATATCGGCCTGTTGGAAAATAAAATTGTCTGCACAGGCTCTGGCTTAAACGAAGCGGCCATAGGAGCGGTGCAGAAAGCCGGTACGGACTGGGAACTTTTAACCCTGTACTACGGCAGCGATATTACCGAAAACGAAGCGCAAAGCGCAGCGGCAGAACTTGAAAAGCTGTGCCCCGGCGCGGAAGTGCAGGTGCTTGAAGGCGCGCAGCCTTTATACCCGCTGATTATAACTTTGGAATAGCATAAAATTAAGGCATGCAGGCCGCATGCCTTTTGTTTTGGAGGGGACCTATGCAGGAAATCATGCTGGCGATTGTCCTCGGCATTGCCGTGGGGCTCGCCAATTTGCTGAGTTATAAAATAAAATTTTATTTAAGTAAACTTTCTACGCTGTGCCTGTGTACTATGTTATTTTGCCTTGGTGCAAAAATCGGCTGTGATGACGCGCTGCTGGCAAAGCTTGGCACGCTCGGCGTTCAGGCCGGAGCCATTGCTTTTGGCGCGGTGTGCGGCAGCATACTTTTTTTATCTGCCGCCATTAAACTGCTGGCGCGCCCGGCAGACACAGAGGAGGGCGAGTAATGCTTAGTGTTGCCGTTTCTCTTGTTGGCGGGCTGCTTTTTGGTTATTTGTTTTTGGATACGGGCGTTAAAGACACGCTGGATTTAATTTTAATGTCGGCTCTGGACATAATGATTTTTATTGCCGGTATCGAAATCGGCAGCAACCGCGGCATTTTAAAACGCATCTGCAACGTGCACAGCGCGCTGCTGGCGCTTGCCATACCTTTGGCGGTAGCCTGCGGCAGCATTTGCGGAGCACTGCTTTTGGGGCATATCGCCGGGCTGAGCGCGTATGATTCGCTGCTTGTCGGCGGCGGGCTTGGGTGGTACAGTTTTTCTTCGGTTGTTATCAGCGCCATGTACAGTACGGAAATTGGTACAGTAGCATTTTTGGCAAATATGATGCGCGAAATTTCCGGCTTCTTTTTAATACCGCTTTTGGTGCGCGTGCATAAATTTTTGGCGCTTGCCCCCAGCGGTGCGGCTACTATGGACAGCGGGCTGCCGGTAGTAATAAAATATACCAACCTGCATGTCGGCATGTACTCCTTCATCAACGGGCTGGTGCTTACCCTCATTGTGCCGGTGCTCATTTCGTGGCTGTTGAGTTTAAGATGAAAAATATCGTCAATTTATAAAACAAAACCTGCCTTGCGCAAAAACGCTCGGCAGGTTATTTTATGTTTGTAAGTGATTATGCAGTTGTGATTTGTACTGCTCTTTTATATTCGCAAAGTGTTTGCACTGTTTCAGCGATGCAAAAATGCTGCGGCTCTTTCGATTCCGTCCGGGCATGGCACCGGACTCTTGTACAAAGTGCCCTAAATTTAGCCGCCGCAGTTTTTGTACCTTGCTTCACAGTGTAAACACTTTGCTTTGCAGTTTAGTATTTGGAATTTGCGTAAGATTGCTGGGTGAGGCATTTTCCTCACCATAGCATTCGGGTTCCATTTCAAAGGTAAGAGAAGTTACAAAAATATCATTGGAATCATAAGGGGATTTAGTTTTATAAATTCCGTCCGATATTTTTTGAAAATCAGATGTCATATATTTTTTTGGTGTGAAATTTTGAAAATTTTTCATATCGTCTTAATTCCTATAAATTTTTGATTTGGAGCTTTTCTCCATTTCCAGATAAATAGAAAGTTATTATCTAAATGCTGCTGGCACATGGCAATATGGTTCCCGAGTGAAATCAAGATTAGCGGGTTGTTCATCAACTAACTCTCCATTCCACTCAAGTCCGGTTTTGAAAGCGTTTGCAGCAGCCTTTGCTTCCATTTTTGTTAATAGCAACGCCGCATCCCGGTTTATATCGTCCTCACTGCACTTTGACGGGCTGCCATATTTGTCATAATAATAAGTTGGCCCGCAAAGCCAGTAAACCATTTTGGCAGTAACTATATCACAAGCGGGATTCATTACAATTTGTTCAACCGTAAACATTCCGTCATCATAATTATAATCTGCAATCATGTAGTGGAGTTCTTCCGCGGATGTGATATGCGAAAATTGTTCTGCAATCTCTTTTTTATAAGCTTCAAAGCCTATTTCGCGTTGGCGGCAGAATCCTTTATAAAATTCATCATCTACAAAATCTTCCAGTTCATCATCAAACTCATCTTGTTCCATGTTGAAATAATAGTCATCTCCAGCACAAGACGCACGTTCCATAAGAATATCAAGTTCTTTTTTTCTTTCTTCTGACAGCATGATAATATCCTCCTTATCTAA
>OLZF01001288.1_pt1 | contig 18980 bp, 20 predicted proteins | sample 1674391 | NCBI WGS metagenome assembly OLZF01 (sample SAMEA103958166, study PRJEB25191) | human gut metagenome | biome: human-associated habitat [ENVO:00009003]; feature: intestine environment [ENVO:2100002]; material: feces | place: Germany | collected 2013/2015
AGACCGTACAGCAGTCCTCATAGGGCAGGATCGAGGTCTCATAGGTGCCGATCTCTCGGGCGGTCCGGATGATCTCCACCTTGTCCATGCCAATGAGGGGCCGCAGCACCGGCAGGCTCACCACGTCCTCTGTGACGCCCAGGGCCAGCATGGTCTGGCTGGCCACCTGCCCCAGGGACTCACCGGTGACTAGGGCGTGGGCGCCGGCCTTCTTCGCCACAGCCTGACTGATGCGCATCATGAAGCGGCACATCATGAGGGTGAAGTACTCCTCCGGGCAGCGGCGGCGGATCTCCTCCTGCGCCTCTTCCAGCGGGACGGCGAGGCTGGCATACTCCAGCTGCTTATCGCGCATGACACGCGTTTCCGTGCCCTCCACGGTCAAAAAATTCTGCTGCACGAGCCAGTGCAGGGCGGTCGTCGGGTCTTTGTCGCCAAACGCTGCCTGCAGCTCGTCCAGCGGGCAGCGGCCGCCGTGCTCCAGTACCGTCTCCAGCGCCAGACGGCGCTGCTTCGACCGGCTGCACTGGGCCAGTGCCGCGGCCGTGTCCAGCTCCGGCGCCGCACAGTAGACGGTGCTGACCCGGTACCAGACGCCGGCGGGCAGGATCGCGTGCAGCGCATCATAGATCGTGCAGAAAAAGCGGTCATGCATCCAGACGGCCAGGCGGATCAGCTCCGGCGAGAGGATCGGTTCGGGGTCGAGCTGGCGCGTGATGGGCTTGAGCTTTGGGTCATCCTCCGCCTCGCCCAGCGCAAGCACCATGCCCTCGCACGGGCGGTTCCCGCGCGAAAACGGCACCATGACGCGGCAGCCGGGGCGAAGCGTCGCCGCCAGCGGCTGCGGGATCTTATACGTATACGGTCGGTCGAACGCAAACGTTGCAGCCAGAACGGCGACCTTTGCGACCGGGATCTGCAGCATCTGCGCGCCCCCTCTCCGAAAAAATCAGGCGGGTACTGCCCGCCTGAAAGCGATTATTCCTTGTGCACGACCTGAAGGCGGCCGTCATACACCTCGTCGATCGCCATGGAAACCGGTTTGGTATCCAGCGGCTCACCCGCAGCCTGTGCGGCAGCGGCAATGTTGCGCGCGCGGCGCGCGACCAGGTTCACCAGCAGATAGCGGCTGCCGACCTTGGCGGCCAGCTCGCTCATGGGGGGATAGAGCATCATTTTTCAAGCACCTCTGTAAAATAATTTTTCCGATCGGGATAGCGGCAGCACTCTGCCGTGATGATGGCGTCGAGCTCTTTGGCCGCAACGTCGGGATCGTCATTGATGACGATGTAATCATATGTATACGCCAGCGCGCACTCGCGGCGCGCCTGCGCCAGACGCTCGCAGATCTTCTGCTCATCGTCCGTGTGCCGGCCGCGCAGACGGCGCTCCAGCTCCGCCAGGGACGGCGGCATCATGAACACGCGGATCGCGTCCGGCCGGTTCTCAGAGATCTGGTGCACGCCCTGCACGTCAATGTCCAGCAGGACATGCATGCCCTCGGCACAGCGCCGCTCCACATAGCTCTTCGGCGTGCCGTAGCAGTTGCCGACATATTCGGCATGCTCCAGCAGCTCGTCCGCCGCGACCATGGCATCAAACGCCGTACGCGTGACGAAAAAATAGTCCTTGCCGTCCACCTCGCCGGGACGCGGGTCGCGCGTCGTGGCCGAGACGGAAAAACACACATCATCCCGCAGGCACATCAGCCGAGCAATAACGGTGCTCTTTCCGGTGCCGGACGGCCCGGAAATCAGGATCAGTTTCCCTGTCTGGTGGTTCATGTTGCATCTCCTCCGGTTTCCAGATCTGCGGCCTCTACACGGCCCTGCACCGCATCCGACGGCAGCGCCGAGAGCACGGCGTGGCCGGTGTCCATAATGAGGACGGCCTGTGTCTTTCGGCCGTAGGTTGCATCGATGAGCATGCCGATCTCGCGGCTATCCTGCACGATGCGCTTTATGGGGGCGGAATCCGGACTGACGACAGCCAGCAGCCGCTCCGCGGAAACATAGTTTCCGTATCCGATGTTGATGAGTTTCAAGTCCGCCGCTCCTTACTCGATGTTCTGGATCTGCTCGCGGATCTTCTCGATCTCGGACTTGAGATCGACGACCACCTTCGCGATGTCCGCATTCTGGCACTTGGAGCCGATGGTGTTCGCCTCGCGGTTGAACTCCTGAATGAGGAAATCCGCCTTGCGTCCGACCGGAGAGCCACTCTCGAGCATCTGGCGCAGCTGTGCAATATGGCTGCGCAGACGCACCGTCTCCTCATCGACGGCGACATGGTCGGCATAGATCGCAGCCTCGGCAATGATGCGCGACTCGTCAATATCGGCCGCGGCGAGCACCGCCTCGAGCTTCTGGCGCAGGCGTGCCTCGTAGGCCGCGGCCGTCTCGGGGGCGGCCGTCTCCACGCGCGCCACCAGCGACTCGATGCGCGCGAGCTTTTCCTCCACGTCGGTGCGGAGCTTTGCGCCCTCGCGCTCACGCATCTGGTCATAGTCGGTGAGCGCCTGCTGCGTCAGTGCGATCAGGCCGGCGCGGATCTTGTCCTGATCCGCCTCCGCCTTCTCCACGGACAGGATGTCCGGAAAGCGCATGAGCGACATGAGCGACATGTCATTTTTCAGGTCATAACGCACGGCGAGCGTGTTGAGTGTGTCGATATAAGCGCGCAGCAGCGGCTCGTTCACACGCAGGACAGTATCCTCCGCCTGCGAGGAATCGATCGTGACGAACACATCCAGCTTACCGCGGCTGACATGCTGCTGGATGGTGGATTTGACCGCATCCTCCGCGAAGAGAAAATTGCGCGGCATACGCACGGCGATGTCCAGATAGCGGTTATTGACGCTCTTGAGCTCCACCGTGACATTCAGGCCCTCGACAACGCCCTTTGCGCCGCCGTAGCCGGTCATACTTCTTATCATTGGCTGTACCCTTCTTATCTTAGGATTCCCGGATCTGAATGATCTCAAAAGTAATGGGGCTGGCTTTCTTTTTGCGCTGGTAGATGACATTGAACGCCACGCCGAGCGCAAAGAAGCCAAAGCCGATCAAGACACAGCCGCCCTCGGCCCAGCCGAGCGCACTGCCGATGGCATACCCCAGAAACAGCAGCACGAACGGCACCATATACAGCAGCACCGCCGCGCCGAGCACGTCCGACGTCTTGCTCTCGATGACGACCTTCTGACCCGGCAGCGCCGAGACCTTATTGACTGCCTCGGCACGGATGCGGTTCTGAAACACGCACGCCTCGCACGACTCACACGTGCCGCCGCAGGCCGTGCCGCGCTCCACTTCCACCTCCGCCACATGGCGGCTGATCAGCTTGGTCACCACAGCATCCTGCGTCATGGTATCATCCTCCCGTAAAATGCACATTCACGACGTACTCCCCGATCGCACCGGCGTTGGAGAAGCCGTCCACATAGACCTTGGCCGGCACGGCGACCGTACCGCTCGTGGCCCTATAATTTGTCAGGTCAACGACCACGCGCACATTGTCCGCCGTGATCTGCGAAATCGTATCCGCCGGTGCGCGCACGGTCACATCCAACGACGTCGTCATGATCTCCACGCGCCGGTTCGTACCGGTCGTTGTGATATTCGTCGCCGTGACCTTTGCCGTCTCCAGTCCGCGGACGGAGATGCGGACCGTCGCCTCCGTGACGCCGCTGAGGTTTTTCAGGTCATTTCCCAGGGGGATCGTGACCGTCGCCTCATACGATGTCGCAAAGCTCGACAGATCGACCGTGGCCACGACGAGCTGGTTGAGCTTTTGCAGCACCGTCGTGTCGCCCGCGACCTGGATGCTCTTCGGCTCGACCTCGACAACGCAGTTGTCCTCCGTCGCCCCGGCACCGCCGACCAGCGAGACCGTCAGCGGCAGGTCCTTGTTCATCAGCACCGGCATCGACACGCTGACCGTGTCATAGTTGCCGGAGATCTCCTTGGGCTTGAGCTTATTGCCGTCCTTATCCAGCAGGACATACGGGCAGTTGGTCGGCTCAATGGACTTGTCCAGCTCCGTACGCGTGACATAGACACAGATGCTGTCCACCGCATCGAGCTCCTCCTGCGGACCATAGAGCGTGATGGACGACGGCTCCACCTGGATGGGTTCGGCCGTGTAGCCGTCTTTGACGCTTCCGGTGAACACGCCCTTGACCTCGAGCGTCTTGTTGGCCTCCTGCACGACGGAGAAGCTGATCGTCTCCGGCGATTTGCTCAGAACGGTGATGCTGCTCTTATCGACATTGGTCGGGTACTGCAGCGAATAGCTCACCTGCATCTCACGTGCCTGCGAGATGCCGGACACATCGATGACCGCCGACAGGTCCGCCGAGCTGAGGTTGCCGAGCACGCGCCGCGTGCCCTTGAGGCGCACGGAGACCGTTTCGGCATCGGCATCCGTTACGATCAGGCCGCGCGCAGCGCGCAGATCATCCGCGCCCTGATACACGACCTTGACATTGGAAAATGTCATCTCGATCGTCGTCTCCTCCGTGGACATGATGTACGTCCACAGCAGGAACGATGCCAGCAGCGAAATGATGATCCAGAAAGCCTTACTGCCGACTATTTTGTTGATCGTCGTCTTTTTTGTCATGTTGTTTCTCCCGACGAAGCGGATTGAGTTTCTTCACGAAATCGACAAAGGTGTCCCAGCGTCTGCGCTGCTGCTCTTCCGCCGGCAGCAGCTCGCTGCGGAGGATCGCCTCAAACGTCTCCGGAGAAAGGCGGCGCTTGAGCATGCCGTCCACGGCAATGGAGATACCGCCGGTCTCCTCGGACACGATCACGATCACGGCGTCCGAATGCTCGCTCATGCCGATGCCCGCGCGGTGGCGCGTGCCGAGATCCGGGCTGAGGTTCGTGTTACTCGTCAGCGGCAGAACACAGCCGGCCGCCGCGATGCGGCCGTCCCGGATCACGACCGCGCCGTCATGCAGCGGGGCCTTGGGATAGAAAATGTTCTTGAGCAGCTCCGCCGTCACGTCCGAATTGATCGTGGTGCCGCTGCGCATCTGCTCATCGAGCGTCACGCTGCGTTCAAAAACGATGAGCGCGCCGGTCTTGGTCGCCGACAGCTGCGTGCAGGCGGCAATGGTCTGCGAAATGACGTTGTCCATGCCCAGCGTCTCAAGCGGCTTTGACCCGAAACTCGGGAGCGCCTTGCTGCCCATACGCTCGAGCAGGCGGCGCAGCTCCGGCTGAAAGATGATGACGAGCGCGATCAGGCCGAGCTCGACCGTCTTTTGCAGGATGCGGTTGAACATCGTCAGCTTCAGCACACCCGACAGCCACAGAGCGATCAGGATCAGCAGAACGCCCTGCGCCAGACGATACGAATTCGTCTTGCGGATGAGCATGATGACATTGTAAATCAGATAAGCGACGATTAGGATATCCGCGATATCCGAAAACCGGATCGTGGATACCAGCATCGTCAGCTTTGCCCAGAAGGCTGCAAGTTGTGCCATAAGCATTTCCTCGGCTGTTGGTTTCCGTTTTGCAGGCGCAAAACGCCAATCTTATGAATTATAATATTATACCCTACAACCCCGCAGATTTCAATACATAAATCTGCGTCAGCCTGCGCGCAGGATCTCGTGAAACACGCGTGCCGTGCGCGCGATCTCCGCGTCCGTGTTAAAGGGCGACAGGCTCAGGCGCACGGTGCCGGTCTCGAGCGTTCCGGCCGTGCGGTGCGCGACGGGCGCGCAGTGCAGCCCCGCACGCACGGCAACACCGTAGTGCGCGAGCTTCTGCGCCAGCAGTTCGCTGTCCATATCCCGACAGCGAACGGACAGCACCGCCGTCTGACACGCCGGATCCAGCGATGCAAATGCCTCCAGCCGCGGCTCTGTGCGCAGCTGCGCCGTCAGGCGCTGCGCGAGCCGCCGCTCCCGCCGCTCGATATTTTCGACGCCCTGCGCCGATAAATACCGGATCCCGGCGAGCAGCCCCGCGATGCCGGGGACGTTGTGCGTCCCGGCCTCGAGCCGGTCGGGCAGTTCCTCGGGCATATCCTGCAGCACGCTCTGCGAGCCGGTACCACCGCACAGCAGGGGCTTCGGCTGCGCAAAGCACAGCAGGATGCCCGTGCCCTGCGGGCCGAGCAGGCCCTTATGCCCCGGCATGGCCACGAACGCCGCACCGAGTGCCGCCGCGTCGAACGCGACACAGCCGGCCGCCTGCGAGGCATCCACGATCAATGGGACGCCCGCAGCGGCGCAAAGTTCCGCAATCTCCCGCACGGGCAGCAGATAGCCGAACACATTCGACACCATCGTGCACACGGCCGCCTTCGCGCCCGGCAGCGCGCGCCGGAAGGCGCTGACCGCCGCCTCCGGCTCGAAGAGCGAGCTCTCCGCCACGCGCACCTGCGCACCCAGCGCATGGAGCGGGCGCGTGACGGAATTATGCTCATAGCCCGAGATCACGACCGGATCGCCGGGCGATACGAGCGAGTGGATCGCGATATTGAGCGCGTGCGTCGCGTTCATGGTAAACACGACGCGCTCCGGCTCCGGAACGTGAAACAGCTCCGCCGCCGCTTCTCTGCAGGTAAACACCGTGTCGGCCGCGCGCATGGCTGCGCTGTGGCCGCCGCGGCCGGGACTCGCCATTGTGCGCATGGCCATGGCCGTCGCGCGCACTACCGACGGCGGCTTGAGCAGGCTCGTAGCCGCCGAGTCCAGATAGATCATATCGTCACCTCCTGGTAAGTGCCATCTTCCAGCAGGCGATACACCTTCCCCCGCTGGATCGCTGCGCGGTCCAGGAGCGCCAGCGCACGAACCAGACGGGATTCATAAAGTTTGACGCAATAAGTGCATCCGGTCTTTGAAACGCTTTGCGGCGCTTTGAGCACAGTGGCGGTAATGCCCGCGCGCTCGAGCACCTGCGATGACCGCTGCGCATAGGTCAGCGACCTGCACATGATCAGACAGTAGCGCTGCATCATGAGCTCCCTCCCACATCGTTATGCCTCATTCTATGCGGGAGCGGTGCAGGCGTTTACGAAACCCGTTCGATCAGGACGACCGCATGCGCGGCGATGCCCTCGCGCGCGCCAGTAAAGCCAAGGCCCTCCTCGGTTGTCGCCTTGACGCTGACGCGGTCAACATCCACGTCCATGCACTGCGCCAGATTTCGGCGCATCTGCGCGATGTGCGGCGCGAGCTTCGGCGCCTGGGCAAGCACCGTGCAGTCCAGATTGCCGACCATGTATCCGGCCGCGTGCAGGCGGGCCGTTACGGCGCGCAGCAGCGCCAGACTGTCCGCGCCGGCATAAGCCGGGTCATTGTCCGGGAAAAGGTGGCCGATGTCCCCCAGAGCCGCCGCACCGAGCAGCGCATCCATGACGGCGTGCGTGAGCACGTCGGCGTCCGAGTGGCCGAGCAGGCCGGTCTCGTGCGGGATGTCCACGCCGCCGAGGATGAGCTTGCGCCCAGGGACGAGCCGGTGCACATCGTAGCCATGACCAATGCGCATCATGCCCCGCCGCGCCTCCTGAGAATGGACTCCGCGAGCTCGATATCGATCGGCGTCGTGATCTTGAGATTCTCGTCCGAGCCCTGCGTCACGACCGGCTTGACACGCAGCTGCTCCACGGCCGAGCAGTCATCCGTGATGGCCAGGTGCTTGCGCATGGCATTCGTGAGTGCGGCCTTGATGAGATCCGCCTGGAACACCTGCGGCGTCTGAATGGCGGTGAGCGCCGAGCGCTCGGGTGTGCCGGTGATGACGCCGCCGGCCGTGAGCTTGACCGTGTCGCGCACCGGGATGCCGGGTGCGGCCGCGCGGCTCTTTTTCGCCGCCTGAATGGTCTCTGTGATGATGGCATCCGTCACAAGCGGGCGCGCGGCATCATGGATACCGATGAGCGTCGCCTTGCCGCTGGCTGCCAGCACGCCGGCAAGCGAGGACTCCGCGCGCGTCATGCCGCCGACAACGACCTTGGTCATCTTCGTCAGGCCGTACCGGTCGCGCAGCGCCGCGATCTCCTCGAGTCGGGACATACGCGTGACGACGATGAGCTCGTCCACGGCGGAGCAGTTTTGCATCGCCTGCAGTGAGCGCACGAGCACCGGCACGCCGCCGACCTCCATCATCAGCTTGTCGCGGCCCATCCGCTTGGAAGAACCGGCCGCCAGAACGACCATCGTGCAAAACGGCTTGCCGACAAGCTTCGCTTTGATCTTTCCGTAAAGTGCCATGGGATCGCTCCTTTCTAGAAATATCGTACAGTTAGCCAAAATTCTATGTTTCCATTATAATCAGAAATCCGGACCGGCGCAAGGTGCGGACAGCAAAAAACATCCCTGCACAGTTTGTGCAGGGATGTTTTAAGACTGGAATTACTCGTCGATCTCGTCGTCGTCGATGTCCGGGATGTTGCCGGTGGCCTCGCCGGTGGCGGACACTTCGTACACGAGCGCGTCAGCTTCCGGAGCCTGCGGCTTCTTCGCCGGGCGCTCACGCACCGGGGCCGGCTCGGGAGCGGTCAGCGCACGGATGGACAGGGAGATCTTCTGCTTCTCCTCGTCGATCGCGGTGATCTTGACGTCGACCATCTGGCCCTCGGACAGAACGTCGCCAGGCTTGTCGATGCGGTGGTCCGCGATCTGGGAGATGTGGATCAGGCCGTCCACGCCGGGCAGCACCTCGGCAAACGCGCCGAAGGGCATGAGCTTGACGATGGTGACTTTCGCCACATCGCCGACCTGGAAGGTGGACGTGAACTTGATCCAGGGGTTGTCGTTGGGATCCTTGTAGCCGAGGGAGATCTTGTGGTTCTCCGGATCAAAGCTGATGACGTAGACATCGACCTCGTCGCCGACGGACAGCACGTCGGACGGCTGCTTGATGCGGCTCCAGCTCAGCTCGGAGACGTGGACCATGCCGTCAATGCCGCCGATGTCGACGAACGCACCGTAGGACGTCAGGGACTTGACAACACCGTGATAGTGCTTGCCGACCTCGATCTCGCTCCAGATCTTCTCGGCGCGCTCGCGGCGCTCCTTCTGGGCGACGGCACGGATGGAACCGACGACGCGCTTGCGGCCGCGGTTGACCTCGGTGATCTTCAGGCGCACGGTCTGGCCGACGAGCTCGGACATGGCAGCGTCCTTCGGCAGGCCGGACTGGGAAGCGGGCACGAACACGCGGATGCCCTTGACGGACACAACGATGCCGCCCTTGTTGTCCTCGGTGACTTTGCCCTCGACGATCTCGCCGCTCTCCTGTGCCTCTTCGATAGCGGCCCAGTTCTTCACGGCGTCGAGACGCTTCTTGGAGAGCATCGCCGTGCCCTCCACGTCGTTGACGCGGACAACGCTCGCCTCAATGGTGTCGCCGACGTGCAGGACGTCTTCAACCTTGATGCCGTCGTCGGTGAACTCGCTGGTCGGGATGAAGCCGGAATACTTGGTGCCGATATCGACACTGATCTCGGTGCCAGAAATGGCCACGACCGTACCGGTTACCTTTTCTCCATTATATATAGGCTTGAGAGATGCCTCCAGCATTTCATCAAAATTTTCAGTCTCCGTGGGATTTTCTTGAGTCAGGATCTCGTCGCTCATCTTTTGTTTTACCTCCTTAATGATCCATGCAGGCACGGAGGCCCCGGCTGTCAGGCCGACCGTATCCGCATGTACGAACGCGCTTGTATCAAGCTGCGCTGCGTTTTCAATAAATTGCACGTTTGCGCACGCACTGCGGCAGATCTCGTAGAGATGGCGGCTGTTGGCGCTGTGGCTGCCGCCGACAACGACCATCGCGTCGCACGTACGGGCCATCTGCGCAGCCTCTGTCTGACGTGTAAACGTAGCACCACATATTGTATCAAATAATTTTGCGTTTGTACACTGTTTTTTTATGATTTTCTGACATTCCAGCAGTTTCTCTTGCGTTTGGGTCGTCTGAATGACAACAGTCAGCGGTTTTGCACAGTCGATGGTGCCGTCGGCGATACGCGCGGCGAGCTCCGCGGCGTCATTGACCACGACCGGGGCGGCACACCAGCCGCAGATGGCGCGCACCTCCGGGTGGTCGGCCGCACCGATGATGACCGGCTGCCGCCCCTCGGCCGAAGCCTCGGCCACGATCTCATGGATGCGCTTGACCTTCGGACACGTCGCGTCATACACCGCCGCGCCCGTGCGCTGCACCGCCTCAAACTCCGCACGGCTGACGCCGTGGGAGCGGATGATGACGGACGCGCCCTGCGGGATCTGCTCCGGCCCGCCCACGACCGTGAGGCCCTCGGACTGCAGGTGGCGCACCACATCGTCGTTATGGATGAGCTCGCCGAGACTGTAGCAGTTTTGCTCGGCGGCGAGCATTTCCTCGGCCATCTTCACCGACCGGCTGACGCCGAAGCAGAAACCGGCCGACTTGGCAACGATGAGTTTCTTCACCTCTCCGCCTCCAGTCCGAAGCGCGCGCGGATAGCCGCGCACACGGCGTCGATGCTCTCATCGAGCGTCAGGTCGCTCGTGTCGATGTGCACGGCGTCCGGCGCCGCCTTGAGCGGCGCGACCGCGCGGTGCGTATCGTCGTAATCGCGCTGCTCGAGCTCGCGCAGCACGTCGGCATAGGGCTCCTGAATGCCCTTTTCCTGCAGCTGGCGGTAGCGGCGCTGCGCGCGGCACTCCGCCGAGGCGGACAGGAAGATCTTCAGCCCGGCGTCTGGCAGCACGACCGTGCCGATGTCGCGCCCGTCCATGACGACGCTGTGCGTGCGGGCAAGGCTGCGCTGCATGTCCAGCAAAAATGCGCGCACGACCGCCAGCGCCGACACGCGCGAGGCGAGGATCGACACCTCCGGCAGGCGGATGGCCTCCGAGACGTCCTCGCCGTTGAGGAGCATCCGCTGCTCCCCTGCTGCGTCATAGACCAGTTCGATCTTCAGCCCCGGCAGCAGCGCCTGCACGGCAGCAGTGTCCGCGCAGTCGATACCGGCCCGCTCGCCGGCAAGGCCGACCGTGCGGTAGATCGCGCCGGTGTCCACATAGATGAGGCCGAAGCGGCGCGCGGCCGCACGGGCGATCGTACTCTTGCCGGCGCCGGACGGGCCGTCGATGGCAACGGTGATGTGTGTATCCAAAACGTTCGTTTCCTTTCATGCGTTATGTGCAGACCGCACTGCCGGCCACATAGCCGGTGCTCCAGGCGATCTGCAGGTTGAAGCCGCCGGTATAGGCGTCCAGATCGAGCACCTCTCCGGCAAAGTACAGCCCGGGCACGAGCTTGGAACCCATGGTGCGCGGGTTGACCTCCTTGAGCGACACGCCGCCGGAGGTGATGATGGCCTCGTCAATGGGCCGCGTGCCGGTGACGGACACCGGGAAATGCTTGAACAGCTCCACGAGCCGATGCCGCTGCTCGCGCGTGATGGCGTTGACCTTCGTATCCTCTGGGATGCCGGACAGGCGCACGAGCACCGGGATCATGGCATGACCCGCGAGGTCATAGAGCGCGTTCTTGAAATCGCGGTTGGCGTATTTCTGAAAATCGCGCAGGACGCGCGCATCGAGCTTTTTCTCGTCCAGTGCCGGCTTCAGGTCGATGGACAGGCGGTACCTGTGCTGCGAAAAGTCGCGCATGTGCGCGCTCGCCGACAGCACCAGCGGGCCCGACACGCCAAAGTGCGTGAAGAGCATCTCGCCCAGGTCGGAGTAGATGACCTTGTTCTGCTCATCGTAGACCGTGAGCGTCACGTTGCGCAGGGAAAAGCCCTGCATCTCGGCGCACCAGGGATCGTCCGATTCCAGCGGCACAAGCGAGGCGCGCGTGGGCGTGACCGTGTGGCCCAGCCGCCGCGCAAGGCGATACCCGTCGCCGGTCGAACCGGTGAGCGGATAGGACAGGCCGCCCGTGCAGATGACGGCAGCCGCACAGTCGAGGGTGCCCTCCGCGGTCACGACGGCAGAGACAGCGCCGTCCTGCGTCAGGATGTCTGTCGCCGCGGCGTGCACGACCCGCCCGCCTGCGTGTGCATAGGCGCGCTCGAGGGCGTTGGCAACATCGTGCGACCGGTCGGAGACCGGGAACACGCGATTGCCGCGCTCGGTCTTGAGCGGTACGCCGAGCGATTCAAACAGCGCCATCGTGTCCTGCGGGCCGAGACGGTTGAGCGCGCTGTAGAGGAAGCGCCCGTCGCCCGGGATATTGGCAAGAATGGTCTTGATATCGCAGTAATTCGTCACATTGCAGCGGCCCTTGCCGGTGATGCGCAGCTTTTTGCCGAGCATCTTGTTCGGCTCGAGCAGCACGACATGGAGTCCCCGCTGCGCCGCCGTGAGCGCGCACATGGACCCGGCCGCGCCGCCGCCGATCACAACTACATCAGCTTTCAACGGTCCCATACACCTCATATTCTTTCCAGACGGTCTCCAGTTCGCGGAACGTCTCAAACGTGCGCTCCCGGTCGCGCGCACCAACAGCCATGATGAGCGCATTGATCAGGCTCATGGGCGCGACGAGCGAGTCGAGGAAGGACACCATCTCGCTCTTGGCATACAGGCACACGTCGGAGATCTCGTTGAGCGGCGAGACCTTGCTGTCCGTCATGCCGAGGCAGCGCGCGCCGTGATCGCGCGCAAACTTCATGGCGCTGATCGTGCGCTTGGAATAGCGCGGGTAGCTGATGCCGATGATGAGATCGCCCTCGCCGATGCGCAGCATCTGCTCGTACACCTCGCGCGCGGCGATCTCCTTGACGACGGTGACATTGTCCAGCAGCAGCTTGAGATAGATGCCGAGAAAACCCGCCAGCGTCGTGGACGTGCGCATGCCGATGATATAAATGTGCTTCGCCGAGAGGATCATATCGACTGCCTGGTCAAAGTTGTCCTGATCGACCTCGTCGAGCGTGGCCTGCAGATTGTTGATGTCCGCGCGCAGCACCGCCTTGAGCACGTCGTGCCCGTCCATGGTGCTCTCAGCCGCCTCGATGCGCTCGACCGAGGTCAGGCGGTTGCGCACGATCTCCTGCAGCGCCTTTTTCATGCCGGGGTAGCCGCGGTAGCCGAGATCGGCCGCGAAACGCACAACGGTCGACTCGCTCACGCCGGTCACTTCGCCGAGGCGCGCGGCCGTCATAAAGGCCGCTTTGTCATAGTTTTTCAGAATAAACTGCGCGATGGTGCGCTGTCCCTTGGAAAAAGAGGGAAATTTATGATCCAAAACAGACAAAATATCCATTTTCATATGTTCACCTTGTAAATACGCATTTTTTGCCGCCAAGCTGCGGCACATTTTTTTATTTTAAGCAAATTCCAGCCACTTTGCAAGTCGATTTTGCAATTTTTCAGCAGAAAACTTGCATAAAATTTTGCGCCTCACAGGTGCGATTTCAGGTAAGCGACCTCCGCATCCGTCAGCGGCCGCCACTGGCGCGGCGCGAGCGTGCCGAGTCGCAGCTCCCCCTCCGCCACGCGCACGAGCCGCAGGACGCGCAGCCCCGCAAGCGCGCACAGGCGGCGCACCTGGCGGTTGCGTCCCTCATGGATCGTGACGGACAGGCGGCCAGGCGCGAGCACCGTTACCTCCGCCGGGCGGACGCGATAGCCCTCCAGCTCCGTGACGGCGTGCATGGTCTCTGCCGCTGCCGCAAGATCGCCGCCCGCTACATCCACCTCATACGTCTTTGGGATCTCGTGTGAGGGATGCATGAGGCAGTTTGCGATCTCGCCGTCGTTCGTCAGAATGAGCAGGCCCTCGGAATCGAGATCCAGCCGCCCGACCGGGTACAGCCGCTCCCCCAATGATGCCACAAGATCCGCCACTGTTTTACGCCCGCGCTCGTCGTGCATCGTCGTGACATAGCCGCGCGGTTTATGCAGCATTATGTACCGCTTCGGGGCCCGGGACGGCAGCGGCCGGCCGTCGATGCAGATGACGTCGGTCTCCGGGTCAGCCTGCGCGCCGAGCTGTGCGGTCTGCCCGTTCACGGTCACGCGGCCGGCGGAGATCATCGTCTCCGCCGCGCGGCGGGAGGCAACGCCCGCCTCGGAAATGCACTTTTGCAGCCGTTGCTGCATGGTCATCACCTCAGGATACAGGATAGTAGGAGAAAAAGTACCGGCAAGCATGTGTCCACAGCCGGCCGAGCCGCGCGAGCGGCGTGATCTTCACATCCGGGTCGAGCGCCGCGGGTTCGGCATAGCAGAGCGCCACGGAGACGCTTTGCCCATCCGGCCCGGTCGCCGTCAGTGTGCCCGCCCGCGCACCCTGCTCCACCGGCGCGAACACGAAGCGCGGCAGCTCCGCCTTCAGCGTCACCGGGTCATCCGGATGCACGAGCAGGTAGGCAGGTTCCTCCGGAACCGCCGCGCAGAGCTTCTCCGTGGCGGAGAGCACCGGCACGGCATACACCGGCGTGTCACCGACGACACAGCGGTACTCGTAGTTTTCAAACGCCCAGTCGAGCAGGCGCGTGTGGTCGTTCCAGTCGTCCGGGTCCGAGAGCGTCACGCACACGAACTGCGTCGTGCCGCGCTGCGCGCAGGACACGAGCGTCCGGCCCGCAGTTTTCGTATATCCGGTCTTGACGCCGACCGCGCCGTCATAACTGCGCAGCAGACGGTTGTGGTTCACGAGCGTCTGCCCGTCCACGGTTGTGCTCTTTGTGGACACGATCGTGCGGAATGTCTCATTTTCCATGGCGGCGCAGGCGAGCTTCGCCATGTCGCGCGCCGTGGAATAATGCCCCTCGGCATCAAGGCCGTTGGGGTTTTGAAACGCGCTGTTGGTCATGCCGAGCGCGCGCGCCTTGTCGTTCATCCGATCCGCGAACGCCTCCACGGAGCCCGCCGCGTGGCACGCGAGCGCGACGGCGGCGTCATTCCCGGACACGAGCATCAGGCCGTAGAGCAGCTCCTCGACCGTGTACGTCTCGCCGGCTCGCAGATACATCGACGAGCCCTCGACCGCCGTGTATTCCGGCAGGATCTCGACCGGCTCCTCCAGCGCGCAGTGCTCGAGCACGACGAGCGCAGTCATGATCTTCGTCGTGCTGGCAATGCCGAGCCGCTCGTCCGCGTTCTTTTCATAGAGCACGGTGCCGGTCTCGGGATGCACGACAACGGCGGCCCTGGCCGCATTGTCCGTCCCGGCGGCATGCGTGCACGGTGTGAAAAACAAAGAAAAGGCCAGCACGCAGGCAAGGCCAAAACATGTCCGTTTCAAAACAAGCACCACCCTTTCCAAGTTTCGGGCGGTGCTTATTATGGGCGCTTTCGGCGCGGTTTATGCCTTGTCGGCCTTGCGCTGGTCGATGAACTGGTCGATGCGGTCGATCACCTGCGGGGTCATGTCGATCAGGCGGTCGAACGTGTTCGATGCCGGCGGCATGACGTTGAGCATGCGCACATTCCCGTCCTTGACGATCAGAAAGCCCATCGGCTCGACCTTGACGCCGGCGCCGCTGCCGCAGCCGACGCCGTTTTTGTTCTCCTTCATCGGGAACTCCGACCCGCCGCTGGCAAAGGCAAAACTGACACGGGACAGCGGGATGAGCGTGATGTCGTCCGGCGTCGTGATCGGTTCGCCGACGACGGTGTTCGTGTCCACCATTTCCTTGATCTTGCTCATGGTCGCAGTCATGACTGCACTGATTTCATTATCCATTGCTGACCTTCCTTTCCTGCGCGGCCGGCGCGGTATTTGCGCGCGTGGCCCGGGCCTGTTTCGAGTGCATTTTTTGCTTTAAGAATCCAACGCCGAACGCCAGCGCGATGACGACAATCTGCCCAATGCGGATCGTGCAGACGATGCGCGCGTCGATGCGCGGCTGCCCGGCCTGAAAATCCACGCCGGTCTGAATGTCCCGCTCGTCGATGCGCAGGGCCCGCTCCGCCAGCGGCGTGAGCGCGCCGAGCGCGGCGTTGACATAGCCGAACGCCAGCGCCGTGTCATATGGGTCCGGCGCGCCGGACACGAATACCAGCCGCAGCAGCTGCACGCGCAGCCGCTGCCGGAAGCGATTGAGCGCCTGCAGGCCGAGCTTTGCAAGAACGAGAATCGTCCGGATATCCGGCGGGGCGGATTTCTTCTTCGGCTTTTCTTTCTTCGGTTTTTGGGGCTTCTTCTTCGGCTTTGCATCCGGCGGCTTCGGCAGAAGCCGGAGCCGGAACGGACCGATGCGCGCCGCGAGCGAGAACGTCTCGTCCGCGTAGGCCGCATCCACGCCGACCGGCAGCAGATTCAGCACCGTCAGCACCAGCGCGATCGCCAGTATGATCCACAGGGCCGTCAATCGGCATCACTCCCCTGTCGGTTTTTGCTCCGTATCCGTCAGCTCCATCTGCTCGCCGCGGCCGCGCAGCTCCGAGATGGCCTGCTCGAGCTTTTCCGCGCCCTCATCGGACGACAGATCCGGCAGCACAGGCAGCTCGTCGAGCGACTGCATGCCCATGGTGCGCAGAAACAGCGCGCTCGTGCGGTACAGCGACGGGCGGCCGGGCGCGTCGAGTCTGCCGCAGGCCTCGATGAGCCCGCGCTCGAGCAGCGTCGTGACCGTGTAGGCACTGTCCACGCCGCGCACCTGATCGATGTAGGCGCGCGTGACGGGCTGAAAATACGCCACGATCGCCAGCACCTCCAGCGCCGGCTGCGAGAGCTTGGGCGGCTTGCGCTGTTCAAGCGCGCGGCGGATATCATCCGCGTACTCCGGCGCGGAGCACAGCTGCAGCAGATCATTCATCTGCACCAGGCGCATACCGCAGCGGTTTTCTTCATACGCCGCGGCGAGCTCCCTGGCGGCCGAGACGATCGTCTGCGTCTCCTCGCCGGTGACGAGCGCGATACGCGACGCCGGCACAGGATCGCCCGCTGCAAATAAAATGGCCTCAATGACCGAAAGTAATTCCTCGTGTTCCATAAAAATTTCTCACTCAACAATGGATTCCAGAATATCGTCCGTGGCGCCGCCGGTGAAGCTTGCCACATATTCGCCGTTTTGCTCGGAAAGCATCAGATGGCCGAGGCTGCACAGTTCCAGCACAGACAAAAACGTCGCCACGATCTCGCTGCGGCTGGCGCACTGACTATAGAGCGTATTCAGGGACATGCTCCCCCGCTCACGCAGCTGATCAATGAGCGTGCGGCATTTGTCGCGCACACTGTAGATGATGCGCTTCGGTGCCGCCATCTGCAGCGCATCTGTCGCTGCGGCACCGCCGCGCGTGAACACGGACAGCAGCGCGCGCAGGAGGTCTGCCTGCTCGATGCGGTAGCGGTATTCCCCCGCCGACTTCGGCAGCGGCTCCGGCGGGCGCGACAGGTAGTGCATACCGGTCTGGGCCGCGGCGTCGAGCAGCGGCGTGACGGACTTCACGGCCGCATAGGTATCCTTGCACTTGAGCTGCTCAAGCGAGGCGATGAGCTGCTCAAGCTCCGTGACCTCCTTCTCCTCCGTGAGGAGCATGCGGGTCTTGATATAGAGCAGGTAGGACGCCATCTGCACAAACTCGCTCGCGATCTCGAGATCGAGCTTTTCCATGGCGTTGAGGTACTCCAGATACTGATCGAGGATCTCCGAGATCTTGATGTCGCGGATCTCAATCTTGTTCTTGGACAGGAGCAGCAGGATCAGGCTCAAGGGCCCCTCAAAATCCGCCATCTCGCTCTTGTCGTGGATAATGCCCTCGAGAAAATAGGTTGGATCGGCCGGCTTAGCCGAAGATGCCGATAAGTTCATAGCCCCACTCCGCAAATACAAAGAGTTTGTCAAACGCGGCCTCCGTCACCGTCGTGAGCGGCTTGCCGAGCACACCGGTCGCGACCAGCACGAGCAGCAGAATCATGCCATAGCGCTCATAGCGCATGAGCTTGGCATACGCCGCGTCGGGCAGCAGTGCGAAGAGCACCTTGGACCCATCGAGCGGCGAGATCGGGATGATATTGAAAATGGCCAGCGCCAGACTGATATACGCCGTCAGCCAGATCATGTCCAGCAAAAACTGCACCGAATACAGTGCGCGGTACAGCAGGCCATACAAAAACAGAAATACAAGTGCGAGCAGCACGTTCGACACCGGCCCCGCCAGCGCCGTGAGCGCCATGCCGCGCTTGGGATTACGAAAGCGCATCATGTTCACCGGCACGGGCTTTGCCCAACCGAACTTGAACACGATCATCATCAGCAGGCCCATCGGATCAATGTGCTTCAGAGGGTTGAGCGTGAGCCGGCCGGCATCCTTCGCCGTCGTGTCACCGAGGCGATAGGCGACATAGCCGTGCGACACCTCGTGAAACGTGATGCACAGCAGCGACGGAACGACCGACAGCACGATATTCAGTAGATAGGACCAGTCGAGTCCGTTCCAGATCGATTGCAGGGTGTTCACGCGCGCACCTCCCATTCCTACAAATTTGCATTATAACAAGTCCCCGCCGAAAAAACAAGTGCAGAGCGCGCGAATGCACGCTCTGCACTTTGAGCAGTCAAAAATGACCACGCCACTGCCGAATCGCATACGCAGCAGGGGTGCTCGAGGGGGCAAGGCCCGCCTCGAATCCAATCAGCCGCCGCAAAGCGCTGCTCTGTCAGCGTTTTGCGGCGCAGAGCGCGCGAATGCACGCTCTGCACTTCGGGTCATCCAATGGCGCGAAAGATCTCACCGAGCAGCGCCTCACGGCCGGTGCCCTTCTCCGCCGAAAACGGCAGGAGCACCGCATCGTCCGGCAGCAAAAGCGTCGCGCGGATGCGCGCAAGGTTCGGCTCGATCTCCGACTTTTTGAGCTTGTCGCACTTATTGGCCACAACGACCATCGGGCAGCCGGTGGAATGAAACCACGCCGCCATCGTCTCATCGTCGGCCGTGGGCTTGTGGCGGGCATCAACGATCATGACGCCAAGGGTGATGCGCGCGGGGTCAGCGAAGAAATCCTCCATGAGCTTGCCCCAGCGCGCGCGCTCCGTCTTGGCGACGCTGGCGTACCCGTAACCCG
>OLZF01001292.1_pt1 | contig 18877 bp, 16 predicted proteins | sample 1674391 | NCBI WGS metagenome assembly OLZF01 (sample SAMEA103958166, study PRJEB25191) | human gut metagenome | biome: human-associated habitat [ENVO:00009003]; feature: intestine environment [ENVO:2100002]; material: feces | place: Germany | collected 2013/2015
TTGCGGGAGCACGAAGTGCGGAGCAATCGACTTTCATGAATGGTGATGTCTGCGACAGCAGACATGCCGTTCCTTCTCTATAGTTGTCTAAGAAGAAGCTCAAGTTCTTCATAGGTTTCAATTTCATTAATGGCTGCCCGAAGTCTGGCGGAGTGAGGAAATCCGCTGGTATACCACGCTACATGTTTACGCATCTCCCGGATACCAGTATAAGTTCCCTTACATTCTAACTGCATCCTTGCATGACGCAGCATCATGTCCACAACTTCCTCCTTTGACGGCTTCGGCAGATGCTCTCCTGTTTCCAGATAATGCAGCGTCCTGGAGAAAATCCACGGATTTCCCTGAGCGCCACGGGCAATCATAACACCATCGCATCCGGTCTCCTCCATCATCTGCACTGCCTTTTCCGGTGTATTGACATCGCCGTTACCGATTACCGGGATAGACACTGCTTCTTTTACCTGACGGATGATCTCCCAGTCCGCCTGACCTGCATAATACTGTGCCCGTGTTCTTCCGTGGACTGCAACCGCAGCAGCGCCGCAATCTTCAATGATCCTTGCAATCTCCACAGCATTTACACAAGTATCATCAAACCCCTTCCGTATTTTGACTGTCACTGGTTTTTGTATGGCTTTTACCGTCTTACTCACAATCTCGCGCACCAATTCCGGGTTCTTCATCAATGCCGAACCTTCCCCGTTATTAACAATCTTCGGAACGGGACATCCCATATTAAGATCCAGGATATCAAACGGACGTTCTTCAATCTGCTTTGCAATCTCACTGATAATATCCGGATCAGAACCAAACAACTGCAAAGACACCGGATGCTCGGAAGGATGAATCTCCATCAGACTTTCCGTATTTTTATTCCTATAAAGAATCGCCTTTGCACTGACCATCTCCATACAGATCAATCCTGCCCCCTGTTCCCTGCATAAGACACGGAACGGCAGATCCGTCACCCCTGCCATCGGCGCCAGTACCAGCGGATTCTCAAGTGTCACATTACCGATCTCCAGCGTCTTCACAATTCTCTCCTTCTTCCAGATTCTCTCCCAGGAAAAACACTTTATAAAATAATTCCAGATTCTCAAACAATTCCTGCTTCTCCGACTGAAGCTGCTTAATCCTAAGCGCACCTCCGATATCATCATACATCGCATCAGCGTCCAAAGCTTCCGTACTCATCTCAAGTGTGCCGTCCTCCGTGAAAAACAACTGAAAAATACCGCCGATCTCTACCGTATACATGACACACATCACATGCAGCTCATCCTGTATCGACTGCGGCAGTGAAGAAAAATCCGGATTAAAATAATACTTTTGCTCATATGCATTCGCTGCACATAAAACTACTTTATCAGAATACATAAACTGACTATTCTCCTCTTCTACATTATTATCTTACACATAGCTGTATAGTCCACGCACGGAAACTTCACCTGCATAGACAGCAATAATCTCCCCGTCCTGCCTCTCCACCAGTAGTTCCCCGTGTTCATTGATTCCCCTTGCAATACCCTCAAATGGGTTTTTAGGATCCAGGACTCTTACCTGATGATCCCGGTTTGCAAGTATTCTATTATACGCCTCCACCAGTCCCTCAAGATTCTCCGTCTCCAGAAAACATTCATAATTTCTGGAAAATGCGTCCAGTACACCTCGCATGACCGTCTGGCGATCCAGTATCTTTCCGGCAGCTATACGAAGAGAAGTTGCCACACTTTTCAATTCCTCAGGAAATTTCTGATTGTTCACATTGATTCCCACACCAATTACGATATAATGAATGCCGTCCATGTCGGCGCTCATCTCTGTCAGAATTCCGCAGATTTTTTTCCCGTCTACAACCACATCATTCGGCCACTTAATCTGCACAGGCAGGTGCAGGACATCTGCAACACCTTCTGCCACTGACAATCCCATAACCAGAGTCAGTTGGGAGGCATGTTCCGGTAAAATCTTCGGCCGCAGCAATAGTGACATATAGATCGATTCCCCTTTGGGCGAATCCCAGCTTCTTCCGCGCCGCCCTCTGCCTGCTGTCTGTGCATCAGCCAAAGCGAGGGTGCCTTCCGGCGCCCCCTCTTCAGCCATCCGTTTTGCATAGAGGTTGGTGGAATCAACTTCTTCCTGAAAACAGATCTTAATATTCATAATTTTATGCTCCCAACGTTGCCGCCATCACTGCCTTAATGGTATGCATCCGATTCTCCGCCTCATCAAATACCTTAGACTGCGGAGATTCAAACACTTCATCGGTAACTTCCATGTCTTTGATACCGAACCGATCATAAATTTCTTTACCGATCTTCGTCTTTAAATCATGGAACGCAGGCAGGCAATGCAGGAAAATTGCCTCCGGTTTTGCAAGTTCCATAACACGCTTCGTAACTTTATACGGAGTCAGCGCCTTGATCCGCTCCTCCCATACTTCATCCGGCTCACCCATGGAAACCCATACATCCGTATAGATCACGTCTGCACCTGTAGCTGCCGCCGCAACATTTTCCGTAAGTGTAATAGTACCGCCGCTCAGACTCGCCCATTCTTCACACTGGCTTACCAGTTCCTGATTCGGGAAATAAGCCTCTGCAGTACATGCCACAAAATGCATTCCCAGTTTTGCACAGGCAATCATCAGGGAATTGCCCATATTATAACGGGCATCACCCATATATACCAGTTTAATCCCTTTCAGTTTTCCGAACTGCTCCCGGATGGTCAGCATATCTGCCAGCATCTGTGTCGGATGGTATTCATTGGTCAGACCATTCCAGACCGGAACACCTGCATATTTTGCCAGCTCTTCCACAATTTCCTGTCCGTATCCCCGGTATTCGATCCCATCAAACATACGTCCCAGAACGCGGGCAGTGTCTTCGATGCTCTCCTTTTTACCAATCTGGGATCCCGACGGATCCAGATATGTTGTACCCATACCAAGATCGTGAGCCGCTACCTCAAAAGCACAGCGGGTTCTTGTACTCGTCTTTTCAAAGATTAATGCTACATTCTTCCCACGCAGGGTATCAACCGCAATATTCTTTTTCTTCTTCTCTTTCAATTGGGCAGAGAGATCCAGTAAATAATTGATCTCCTCCGAAGTAAAATCTTTTAATGTTAAAAAATTACGTCCTCTCAAGTTCATCGGAACCATCCTCCTCCATCTCCCGTACAGACCGCTGCTCTGCAACTCTGTGTCAGCCTGTCTGATTATCTTTTACTATGTATTCTCAAAGGCAGCCGGCTGTCACAGCAACCGACTGCCTTTCTGAAGCATGTTTGAAACTTACTTCTTATCACTTACAACCTCTTTCAATGTAGTTGCCAGACTTGCCAGCCCCTGAAGATCGGAAGGCACCACAATCTTGGTTGCCTGCCCGTCTGCCATATGTGCCAAAGCTTCCAGACTCTTCAGCGTCAGCACTGCTTCATCTGCACCGGCTTCCTTCAGCATACGGATACCGTCTGCATTCGCCTGCTGCACTTTCAGGATCGCCTCTGCCTGACCCTCTGCCTCACGGATACGTTTCTCCTTCTCAGCTTCTGCCTTCAGGATCGCCGCCTGCTTCTCAGCTTCTGCATCCAGGATTGCGGACTCTTTTTTACCTTCCGCTACCAGGACCGTAGACTTTTTCTCACCTTCTGCGATCAGGATGGATTCACGTCTTTCACGTTCTGCTTTCATCTGCTTCTCCATCGCTTCCTGAATTGCCGCCGGAGGCATGATATTCTTCAATTCCACACGGTTGACCTTAATCCCCCATGGATCTGTAGCGATATCCAAAGCAGCACGCATCTTGGTATTGATAATCTCACGGGACGTAAGCGTCTCATCCAGCTCCATCTCACCGATAATATTACGAAGTGTGGTCGCTGTCAGATTCTCGATTGCCATAATCGGATTCTCAACGCCATAAGCAAAAAGTTTCGGATCTGTAATCTGGAAGAATACGACCGTATCAATCCGCATGGTAACATTATCCTTTGTGATAACGGGCTGGGGCGGAAAATCCACAACCTGTTCTTTCAAATTCACTCTTTTCGAAATTCTCTCAAGAAACGGCATTTTAAAATGAAGACCGGTGCCCCATGTCGTCTTATATGCACCTAATGTCTCAATTACATACGCCTTTGCCTGCGGAACAATCTTAATACAAGATGCAAGCACCCACAGCAACAATACAATAAAAACAATGAATACAATTAATCCTGCCATAAAGTATCTCCCTTTCCCTTTACTTCTCTGACGATAGCTTTTACTCCATCGACCCGCACAATCTGCACAACTTTTCCAACCATAATCTTCTGACCTTCCTGATCTGCGCGTGCGGTCCATGTGATTCCATTCACCGTGATCTCACCCTGTCCCAGAAGATTATTAATCTCTCCGGTAACTACCGCCTGTTCACCAATCAGACTGTCAACATTCGTAGCCGTAGTCTTTCCGTTCAGATACCTGACTGCCAACGGTCTTGTAAATATCAACAACACCACAGACACCGCAAAAAACAGAATCACCTGTACAAGGATATTCGCCCCCAGCAGCGCCGCAAGAAACGCGACCAAAGCACCGCCTGCAAACCAGATAGTAGACAGACCAAGCGTCAGTACTTCAATTACCAGCAAAACAATCAGTAAGATCAGCCAGATAATCGGGTTATTAATCAGCCAGACAACCGAGTCATTGATCAGCTCCATACTGTTCCCCTTTCCAGCTCCTCCCGTCCGGACACCTGATCCGAACCATTCAAACAGGATTTGCTATTTACGTTATATCATACTATATCCCCGCAAAAAACACAAGAGATTCTCGGCGGATTTCAGTCGTGAAGGAGGGGACGGACGCAGAGGGAGCAAAGCCGGGACAGGAAGGTATTGCTCCCTCTGCTGTGCATCTCCCCGAATAGTGGTAATGGTTAAAGATAAAGGTCGACATCATGTTAAAACACCTTCACATCCGTTTTGCTCCGCAAAAACGTCCGTTGAACCCCACCGACTACAATCAGCAGTGAAGAACAGGATTTTGCTGCTTAAGTTTGTGCATCTGCAGACCTGTTACAAGTTCTTAAAGGAAAGAGGCGCTGTTTTTACAGACAGAATCCGGTATTCCAAACCGGATTCTGAAGGGCACTGAGTTGGAAAAACATCAGTTTTTCCGACGAATTGCCCTGGTTCTGTAAAAACAGCGCCTCTTTCCTTTTTAGAACTTGTTAAGGTCGAAGCCGCATAAACTTAAGCAGCAAAATCCTGCTCCTCACTGCGTCCGTCCCTATTATTCCCATTAATAAAAGTGCTGATTCCCAATCTGTATTCCTTTGCCGGAGCCGCTGTTGAAGTACAGGCAGTTTCCTACGGGATTTTCTCCGTTCAGCGCTGCCTGAGCGGCTTCGTAACAGTCGCTTCTGGCTCCGTTTGCAAGTGTTCTGGACAGGCTTCCATTGGAAACCGGTGAGAACTGTCCGCCCTGGTATACGACTGCACTGATGCTGTCCGGGAAAGAACCGCTGTTCACACGATTCAGTACAACCGCTCCCACGGCTACTTTTCCGGTACGGCTCTCACCGCCCGCCTCACACTGAATGATTGCTGCCAACAGATCCAAATCGCCTCCGCCGACACTCACAGAAGAAGCGGAAGCAGATGTGCCCTGGGATTCGGAAGCCTGAGCGTTCCCGGAAACCTGCTGCGCTGCTGCCTGTGCAGCTTCGGCTTTGCGGCGTTCTTCTAACTGTGCCTGATATTCGTCGGTGGTCAATGCCACAAAGTCCAGGTCATTCAAGTTCAGGTACTGTCCATTCACATATGCCGGAGTACCATTTACGGATACCTGATACCATTCCCCTTCCTCTCCGGTCACAGTAAGTTTACTTCCGTTTTCCGGTACTGCGATAATTTCAGCCTCCGTGTTTGCCTCAGCTCTTACACGAAGACCTTCTCCGCTGACGGTTCCGGTTATTCCGCAAACATTCATATAGTGGACTCTTGCTTCCTCCCCAAAGACAAGCAGGTCATTTCTCACATAACCTTCCACATTACCGGATTTAATTTTACTCCAACTTCCGTCATTCTCAAGTATCTCTGCGGCATGTCCCGGAAGAAGCACTCCCACCGCTTCCGAATCCACAGTTGCCTGAGAACGGACATTTGCATATGATTGAACATTTGCGGCGCCTCTGTTATTCCACGCCGCTGTATCTAAAATACTCTCCTCGTTTGTAACAACTGCTGATGTTGTTTCAGCAAATACCGGTACAGCCATGATTGTAGTCAGTGTCACCGCGCTCCCTACCGCAAAACCAACACCTTTTTTTGTAACTCTCATACTTACCTCCTAACTATTATTTGATGCTATTCTTTTCAATCAGTCAAACTATGTATTGCTTCTATCTCGATTGTAAAATTAATTGCACCATTTGTTACAACTTTGTTAACTTTTGTTACAAACAGATTCTATCATCATTACATTTTCTTGTCAACTAGAACTTTTTTACAAAAACCTTCACAGAAACCATAAAAAGTTCCCGAATTGCTATAAATTTCGTGCGGCTTAAAACAGAACAGAAAGAAAACAGAGAAACATGCAGAAAAAGATCATACAAAACAGGGACCGCCATCCGGCATCCTACGATGCACAGACAGCAGTCCCTGCTGATGTGATTTTATATTTTTGACCCCTATGATACACGGATTGCTCCGCATTTCATGCTTCCACAATCCTAAAAACATTCGAAATCCGCCCTATTCGGGCTACTTTCTCATGTTTTACGGGTCCCAAAGTCATGCTTTTTCATGCAAGCATGAAACGCATAACCTTTTGACCCTGGTATCATATTTTTAAAATCTAACATATTGACTATGCGATATAAAAATTTCCGAAAGAAAACATCACTTTCCTGTACGGTGATGTCTGCATTAACAGACAGGTCCGTTTATCAGGATAAACTGTAGAGTGATGCATCGGTCGGCCGATTCTGATCCCAAACGCTGCCCGCATCAATCAAATCATTGAGACGGTCGGATCCCTGATATACCGATTGATACAACCGATAACCGTCCAGATTTCTCCGTCCCATCCGCAGATAAAGATCTCCGATCTGTACAAAGTACTGGGAAGAATCCACGTTACAGAAAATGTTAAATCCCTGTCCTTTCAGATACTGGAATTTCTCGGTAGATGCATATTCTTCATTCCAATTTGCCAAATCCTGACCATGAGCAAAGATAATAGTATCAGAACCACCAATCAGAGGGGCAACATAATTCAGCCATTTTTCGGTGTCTGCCTGCACACGTTCCAGAGAGGCATCACCAATACGCATATGCCCCCATGTGTGGCTGGCAAATTTCCATCCATCTGCCTTAATGGCCTCCGCTACCTTCTTCGCTTCCTCACATTCAGCCTCCCAGTTGAAATCCGGGTGCGCATCCAGCCATGCCTGCTGATCCTTGGAAAGATCTTCTCTGGTCTTATATGCGATATCCGTACGGTATCCAAGAATTCCGTTATACCCGGTCAACGCGATGGTTCCCTTTGCACCCTTATAAGAAAAGTCAGGATGTTCTTCCAGAAACTGATCCAGAAGCGGAACACAGTCGTAGGCCCCTGTAATCACCGAACCGTCATCCTGAATATACTCACAGGTTGGTTTTCCATTCTCATCCAATACCATCTTTGAGGCAATGCCGCGTCCGTCATAACTATGGTAGTAACTCAGATCATCCAGCGACAATACAAACGGAATCTTACCCGGCGGAAGCATAATCTGCTTCTTTGTGATATGAACAACTCCGTTCTCATCTGTGGTCTCTTCAACCATGTCTTTTAAATCTACCAGCACATACCCTCTCTCATACATCTGCTGATTGATCCGGTTGAATTCATCCACCGTCGTCATCCACTGACAGAACCCGGGGGTCAGATCTCCCGGCTGAGAAAATGCCTTCTGAGGGTCTACCACCAAAGAATGATAGAATACATGCGTTACCTTGGACGGATCTGTTGCCACAAGTGAACTCTGTGCTGTCTGGTACTCTGCCAGCTTTGTGATTACATCCGCATCACTGTTCGCATCCGGTATTTCATTGAGTTTTGCGATTGCTCCTTCATAATCATACTGCACTGCCATCCGTGCGGCTTCCTCCATCTTGGAAGTCTTATCATCCACCGGAATAGAGGCAGAAGAACTCTGGGAAGCGCTCTCCGAAGAACTGCTGTTACTCTTTTGGGCAGTTTCCCCTGGCTTTTTTTCCTTCTTATTCAGCCCTCCGGCCAACACAAAGATGGAAAAGCCAAGCACACAAAGCAATACAACCAGAATCGAAGACTTAATAATCATCACCCTGCGTCTTTTCCTCCGGCGCTGCTCTTTTCTCCTGGCAGCAGAAATACTCTCCCTTCCCATACCAGTAATCTTATTCTGATTTCCGGAAGCCGTATGTTTCCCAGCCGCGTCTCTTTTCCCGGAATTTTCTTTTACTCTTTTATCTTCTCCCATATACGCCTCCATATTTTATGTATTATAATTACTTAGCACCTTCCACCTCTCATGAAAGTCAGCTGCTTTGTACTGCGCACTCCCGCAACTACCGCCGGTATTCGTAATCGGGACTATCATTCACTGTTAATTGTATTGTACCTTACCCGGTGGGAAAAGTCGAGTACCAACAATCTTACTTTTTTCTTATCTTCTCTGCCGATATGCCTCATACATTAAAATAGAAGATGCAATCGCTGCATTCAGCGACTCCACCTTTCCCTCCATCGGAATCTTTATGAACGAGTCCGCCCGGGAAGAAAGGCGTTCACTCAAACCATTTCCTTCATTTCCGATAAAAAATGCGGTCCCTCTCCTATAATCTTCGCAGTCGTAGGCATTCTCTCCCCGAAGATGAGCAGCATACGTATGGATACTCCTCTTTTCCAATTCGGGTAATATTTCACATAAATCCTCCACATACAGAAAGGGCATCCGGTAAATGGAACCCATCGTAGAACGGATTGTCTTGGGATTGAACAGATCTACCGTATTTCTGCTGAGCAGAATTCCCGTTACACCTGCGCCTTCAGCTGTTCGGAATATGGTTCCCACATTACCCGGGTCCTGCAGGTCTTCTAAAATTACACAAAGAGGATTGTCCCCTTTTAAGACCTCATCCAGCGTATAGACCGGCATCTTTACAAGGCACAGGATTCCCTGTGGTGTCTGGGTATCAGACATCTGAGTAAAGATACGTTCATCTACTACTTCATAATCTATCCCATCCAACACATTTTTATGCTCAATTTCAAAATTCTCCGTCACATATACCTGTTCCAGCCATTCCCGGGGGGCTTCCTGAAACATCTTTCTGCCTTCCACTACGAAAATCTGCTGCTTTTTCCGCTCTCTGGCCTTCCTGCTTAATTGTATGACACGCTTTACCTGCGTATTGGAACTGCTGGTAATCATAGAAACCTCCAAAAAAGCTGCCACATATCCCTGGTACCTTGCACTGGACTGCGGCAGCTTTCAAATATCTTATTTATTTACTGTAATTGTAAGAAAGTGCCCGCGCAATCTCATACTGGTATTCCGGTATGGACTTGGTCATGGCAAGTGCCTCATTGATATCGAAGTCTACATATTCACCATTCCGGTAACCGACAACTCTCTTCGTTTTTCCTTCCAACAGAAGGTCTACTGCGTAAGCACCCATGATGGACGCATATACACGGTCTTTACAAGTCGGACTTCCGCCTCTCTGCATGTGTCCCAGGATGGTTGCACGTGTCTCGATTCCGGTAGCTGCCTCAATACGGCGCGCCATACTTGTAGAATGTCCGATTCCTTCTGCATTTATGATAATATGATGCTTTTTCCCTTTTCTACGGTTTTCGATAATATTCTCAATAATCTTCTGCTCATCGTAGTCATAATTTTCAGGAAGAAGGATATCTTCCGCACCATTGGCAATCCCACACCAAAGGGCAATATATCCGGCATTTCTTCCCATAACCTCGATGATACTGCAGCGCTCATGAGAAGTGGAGGTATCGCGCACCTTATCAATCGCTTCCATGGCAGTGTTCACCGCCGTATCAAATCCGATGGTGTACTCCGTACAGGCGATATCCAAATCGATAGTTCCCGGTACTCCAACCGCGTTGATCCCCAGATTGGCCAACTTCTGTGCTCCCGCAAAAGAACCGTCTCCGCCGATTACAACCAGACCGTCAATCCCATGCTTACGGCAAGTCTCCGCTGCCTTTTTCTGCCCCTCTTCCGTACGCATTTCTGCACAGCGGGCAGTATACAGAATTGTACCGCCTCGTTCGATGGTATCAGATACGTCTTTTGCCGTCATATCGATAATCTCTTCATTCATAAGACCGTCATATCCCTTCAGGATACCTTTCATCTGGACACCTTTCTGAAGTCCGCGGCGTACTGCTGCACGGATCGCCGCATTCATACCCGGTGCGTCTCCGCCGCTGGTCAAAACACCGATTGTCTTTATTTTGTTTTCTGCTGCCATTTTATTCCCTCCGTCTTTTATCGTTGCGTGATAAAAATTTCATTCCTCTAATCCAAAATCCAAATACAAGCTTTATTCTAATGCATTTTTTCACGTTTTTCAATATTCTTTTCCACAACTTTCACATTGTCCTGACCATAGGATTTCGTCAGATTTGTCAAAAGTTGGCTGTCTGCTTTTACATTTCGGCTTTGAGGCAATCTTTTCAATGCTTTTTCGGAGCGAATATACAGAACCACGCCGTCTGACCCATCGGATTCACGCAGCATTTCGTAAAGGCGCGCCACCTCTTTTTCATATACCTCACGTGTGGGGAATTGTATCCAAAGTTCCTTCTGAACCTCGTCGAAAGGATAAATTTTCTCACAGATCAGCTTACTCGGTCTGTCTTCCTCCACAGATACACGTCCCTTAATAAATACCTTGGAATCCACACTCATAAGCGCTGCATTTAACTCATAATCTCTTGGAAACACCACAACTTCCACCGTCCCCAGCAAATCTTCTACCGTCAAAAATGCCATGGTTTTATTCGTCTTCGTATATTTAATGGTTTTATCGGTAATCATACCTCCGATAATTTCTTTTGCCCCATCCTGAACCTTCGGCTCTCCTGTCTCTTCATCCGGCTGAAAATCCGCAGTAACCGCTGATATATTCTTTCTCCATCTCTCTTCATATTCTTCCAGAGGATGCCCGCTGATATACACACCAATCACCTCTTTCTCAAACGCCAGTTTCTCTTCTTTCGTGTATTCTCCCACATCCGGAAGTTTTACTTCGTAAGCTTCCTTTTCTTCCGGAGAAAAGAGGTCAAAAAGACTCATCTGCCCGGTCAGGCTATTCTTCTTCTCACGGTTCACATCCTCAAGAAGCTGTACATAAATCATCATAAACTGCTTTCTGGTTCCTCCCAGACTGTCAAAGGCACCTGATTTGATAAAATTCTCCAATGTCCGCTTATTCACTTCTTTTCCGCTGAGGCGTTCAATAAAATCCTTCAGATTACGAAACGGGCCACTTTGCTTCCGCTCCTCCACGATGGCTTCCATCACAGGTTTTCCGATTCCTTTCACAGCAGAAAGCCCATACCGGATCGCTCCATGTTCCACGGTAAACACACCCTCGCTTCGGTTAATATCCGGCGGAAGCAGATCAATTTTCATAGCGCGGCAGTTGAGAATATACTCAGAAACCTTCCCCGGATTATCAATACAGGAAGTCATAAGCGCCGCCATAAATTCCACCGGATAATAATATTTCAGGTATGCCGTCTGATAAGAAACCACTGCGTAAGCCGCCGCATGGGACTTGTTAAACGCATATTTTGCAAAATCAATCATCTCATCATAAATCTGATTGGCTACGGCTTCGTCAATTCCATTTGCTACACAGCCTGGGACTCCTTCCTCCGGATTGCCGTAAACAAAGTTCTGCCGTTCTTTCTCCATTACCGCCGCCTTTTTCTTGGACATGGCACGGCGGAGAAGATCACTTCGTCCTAACGTATATCCCGCCAGATCCCGCACGATCTGCATGACCTGCTCCTGATAGACGATACAGCCATAGGTTGCTTCCAGAATCGGCTTTAACTGCGGACAGCGGTATGTGATTGTCTCCGGATGATTCTTTCCCCGGATATACTGGGGAATAAAGTCCATCGGACCGGGACGGTACAGGGAGATTCCGGCAATGATATCCTCCAGACTCTGGGGTTTCAGTTCCTTCATAAAGCTCTTCATCCCCGCACTTTCCAACTGGAAGACACCTTCACACTTACCGGAGCCGATCATGGCAAGAACCTTCGGGTCATTGTAGTCAATCTTCATCAGATCCAGGCTGATTCCATTATCACGTTCCGCCAGCCGCTGGGCGTTCTGAATGACGGTCAGCGTACGCAGACCCAAAAAGTCCATCTTCAGAAGTCCCAGTTCTTCCAGTGTCGTCATCGTAAACTGGGTTGTGATCGTTCCGTCGGATGCTCTGGAAAGAGGTACGTATTCATCCACAGACTTCTGAGAAATCACCACACCTGCAGCGTGCATGGAAGTATGCCGCGGCAAACCTTCCAGACGCTTGGACATATCAATCAGATGATGCACTTCCTCATCTGTATCATAGGCATTCTTCAACTCATGATTCATCTTCAATGCTTTGTCTATGGTAATATTCAGTTCATTTGGAATCATCTTTGCAATGACATCCACCGCCGCATAAGGCATATCCAGAACCCTGCCCACATCCCGTATAACACCGCGGGCAGCCATCGTACCAAAGGTTACGATCTGAACCACCCGGTCCGTACCGTATTTGCGCACTACATAGTCAATGACCTCCTGGCGCCGTTCAAAACAAAAATCAACGTCGATATCCGGCATGGATACACGTTCCGGGTTCAGGAAACGCTCGAACAGCAGATTGTAACGCATGGGGTCCAGTTCGGTAATTCCAAGGGTATAGGACACGATACTTCCCGCCGCTGAACCACGCCCGGGTCCCACAATAATATCATGATCTCTGGCATACTTGATAAAATCCCAGACGATCAGGAAATAGTCCACATAACCCATTGTCTGAATCGTATCAAGTTCATAGGTAAGCCGCTCCCGCAGTTCCTCCGTAACCGGATGATAGAGCCGTTCCAATCCTTCAAAACAAAGTTTATTCAGATATTCCCAGGATGTATAACCCTCGGGAACATCGAATTTCGGCAGCTTTGTCACTCCGAATTCAAATTCCACATGACACCGGTCTGCGATTTTCTGGGTATTTTCCAGCGCCTCAGGCGCATAGGAAAACAACTCTGCCATCTCCTCCGGTGACTTTACATAATACTGACCGCCAACATAACGCATCCGGTCCTCATCCGCCAGCTTCTTGCCGGTCTGGATACAGAGAAGAATGTCGTGGGAAGCCTCATCCTCCGCATAGGTGTAATGGATATCATTGGTAGCAACCAGTCCGATCCCGGTTTCTTTGCTCATCCGCATTAACTGCTGATTGACCAGACGCTGCTCCGCAATTCCATGATCCTGCATCTCCAGAAAGTAATTACCTTCCCCAAAGATCTCCCGGTAACGAAGCGCCGCTCTCTTCGCCTCCTCGTATAACCCTCTCACCAGATACCGTGCAACCTCGCCTGCCAGACATGCAGAAAGAGCAATCAGACCCTCATGGTATTTCTCTAAAAGATCCATGTCCACACGGGGCTTGTAATAATATCCTTCCACGAATCCTTTGGAGACAATCTTCATCAGATTGTCATAACCCTTCTGGTTTTCAGCCAGCAGAACCAGATGGTAATAGCGGTCTTCTCCGCTGCCCACTTCCCGATCGAATCTGGAACCGGGTGCTACATAGACTTCACAGCCGATAATCGGATTGATACCGGCTTCCTTTGCCGCACGGTAAAAATCAATAACGCCGAACATTACGCCGTGATCCGTGATCGCCGCACTGTTCATGCCCAGTTCTTTCACCCGGGCAACATATTCTTTTATTTTATTGGAACCGTCCAGAAGACTGTATTCCGTATGGGTGTGTAAATGTACAAAACTCAAAGCCAATCTCCTCTTTCTATCTACCAATAGTTCTATCATAACAGATAATGAGGTTCTTGTCATATCATTTAATGAAAAATGCCGCAAGGAAACAGTTCCTCACGGCTACATATCAGATATTTTCTTCCAACTGTATTTATTTCAAACCATGTTATATCCCTAAAACTTTTGCCGCTTCATCAGCTATCTGTAAAAGTTCCCGTTCGCTCTCAATATCACTTGCATAAGGATATGTCGCAGCGCACTTTTCAAACTGCTCTTTTATCTGATTTACTTTTGTCATATCTTTTTCATAAAGCAGGGAAAAAGCATACTCGGTACGTAGAACCGACGGGAATTTCTTCATCTGCTTCATGAACTTCAACTGTTCTTTTGTCCGCAGGTTGTTGATTACCTGTTCGTCTTCGTTCCCAATCAGTTCACAATACAATCTATCACAGGCAAGTAAGTTATTATACAATCCAACAATCGCCGTATTCATAGAACATAGTTTATCTATTAATTCCCCTGCTTCCTCAAATTTGTGCTGATCCATGAGACGATTCTCATAAAATACCGCCATTGCTGCTGTCATACTGTTCTGCATTTCATCCTCTTCCGGAATGCCAAACCACTCCTCCGGCATCTCTTTCAGGCGTAACCCTTTGGTAATTTGTTCACTGATCTTCATCTGCACCCAAAAAGAACGAAGGGCAGCAGAAGATTTCCCAAGAGATTTTGCATTATACCCATCGTTATCTACCGAACCGAGCCGCATGGGAACACCGTTCATGAAAGCAACTCCGATTCCGACAATGCTCATAAGCAATAGGAAAAATGACAGGTAACGTATCTCTTTACAAAGGAAATACGCCCCTGCAAAGATAAGCGATGAAATAATATTCATAAAAGACCCGCCAAGATTATACAGAAAAAACGGAATTTTTCCATCCTCCATATCCGGCGGACACATCAGACATTGACCGTCGGTTCCCTCAAGAGACATTTTCCGAAATCTGACTTTTTCATTTTCCTTTATCCACATCAGATTGCCGATTCTGAATGATAAAAAGCGATACCCTGATATAAGTCCAAACACCAGATGTCCCGTCTCGTGTATAATAATCTGCAAAAATGCCGCCGCATACATCGCAATCAGCATCAGGCCGAAAACAACTATGTATTTTCCCAAAGGCATATCGCCTTTCGAAATCGCTTCAAGATATCTGGCCATCAAAACACCGCATGCTGCTCCTATCAGTATAAAAAGCAGTCCACTTAAATATTTATTTCTTTTTCGAGTTTTCTTTTTGTTTTTCTTATCCACTTTATTTTCCTTTCGCTTTTTCAGTTAAATGACAGAATCTGAGATTTCTATCTGTTCTCTTATCTGACGATTATGTCCTACCTTCCATCCCTTCCCCTCCAAAATGACTGAATGCCATCCTTATCAGCGCTTCTGCCCAATAACCTATTTAGAAAACAGGCGGCACATTCCTCGTAAACCTTCCATATATAAAATGAGAAGTTTGTATTGCTCACTAAATATTTAATGCAGAAAGCAAATTGTTTATTGCATGAATAATAATTACAACTAATAAATTATTAGTTCTATTATAAATTATACCAAATAATAATCCGGGTACTACATATAAAATCAACTCCTTAGAAAATCCACTATGAAGTATTCCAAATATAATTGCGGTAAATAATATTGAAATAACTCTTCCATGAACCTTAAATTTATTTTTCACCCCATTTTGTAAAATATATCTAAAAATAATTTCCTCAACGATTGGAGCTGCAACTACCCTGGCAAAACAACATAGTAAATAAATGTTTAAATTCAACCCATTGCCTGCATCAATTATTTTTTGATTACTTGTATTCAGGGAACCTATACTAATTGAATATAGATAATTAAAAACCGCTTCAAATCCCAGGAAGAGGCAGCTATAGATTATTACTGTTTTTATCAGTTCAAGTACCTTACCATATTTTTTAAATTCATATTTAAACAAATCCCTGTAAAGACAACATGCACTAAATCCCATAATCGCGTAACTCGTCATCAATGCTACATAATTCATTGCAATATCATCAACGTCATATTTTTTAATATAAAAAATAACTCTTACCAAAATCCTCAGGGGAATTGTACCAAGAAAATATATCGTTATAAAACTTTTTAGCATTAGAATATTTTGCTTCTTAAACATCTCTTCTCTCCCGGTTTTCTGTCAGAAGCCCCCTGCCACTGAGCTTACAATAAATAAAATAAGCGAAATAAAATATATGTATATCCTTACAATTCTCTCTTCCTTAATGGACTTTAAAAATCTGATCATGAACCCTTGGCAAAGATAACCATTTAGTACCAAAGTCACTAAATAAATAATAAAATGACGTATTCCAAACAGTAACCCTGTAAGCGCTTAATTCTTGGGTAGCTATACATTCATCACTTTATCGTTCATAATGATAGCAGATAGATTTTCACTCCATCACCTTGATAGGAAGTAGAAATTCATTATAATTGGAGGTTTCATTATGAGTGGTAAACGCACCCCGGGACGTTCCTTGGATGAATGGATGGGATTGGTAACTGAGTGCAGGCAAAGTGGACTTACAGATGCTGCATGGTGTCATGAACATGGGATTTCCCCCAGCTGTTTTTACAATGCAGTTACCAGGTTACGGAAAAAAGCCTGCCAGATACCGGAACCATCCGGAAAAGCCAGTACTCTTGATCTTACATCCCACAAACAGGATGTGGTTCAGATTGCTATAGAGCCGGATAAACCTCCGGCGGAAATGATTTCAATGCAACGAAATAATTCCATGTACCTTGACAATTCACATACGATTGAAATTGAAGCAAACGGATTACGGGTCCGTGTGAGTAATGGTGTACAGCCAGTTCTGCCAAGAACTTTAATGGATGTACGAAAGGAGTCCATATGCTAGCGGACATCTCGAATGTCGATGCAATCTACATCGTCTGCGGCAGAACCGATATGCGCAAGTCGATTGATGGTTTATATGCTGTCATTCAAGATCAGTTTTCTATGGAGATTGATCACGCACTCTATCTCTTTTGCGGTCGCAAATGTGACCGGATCAAAGCAATCTTGAAAGAACCCGACGGGATTGTCATGATCTATAAAAAATTGACTGTGCAGGGTTCTTACCGATGGCCGCGAGACAAATCTGAAGTAAGAAATCTTACCTGGAGAGAGTCCGACTGGCTGATGTCCGGTATCGATATCGAGCAGCCAAAAGCAATCAGGACATCCTAAAATTCCACCTTGAAATCTGCACATAAAAGGATCGGATTTCCTTGTATTTTCAGCACTTTTCAGGTGTTTTTCTGGTCTGTTTTTCTATGAAAATCAGCTGTTTTCTGATACAATAAAAGTATCAAAAACAGGGAGGGAAAAGCAGTGGCAGACAGTTTCAAAGACCTTCAGCTACGCGAGCTGAAAGATATGGTCACAGATCTTAAAAAAATGATAAAAACACTTCAGGCAACTGTCGATGCTGCCAACAAACGGGAAGAAGCTCTTATACAAGAGAGGGATAATCTGAAAGACGAGATCAGCCTTCTTCGCAAAAAGCTTTTTGGCACTTCCAGTGAAAAGCACCCTGTTGATTTTCCAGGGCAGTTAAATCTTTTTAACGAAGCAGAAATGGAACAGGATCCAGCAGTTACTGAAACCGAAGAACTGGCAGCCACACTTTCTGCAGAAGTATCTAAAAAAAGAAAAAACAGAACAACAGATGTCGAGCGTTTCAAAAGAATCCCGGTAACAAAGAAATATCTTGATCTTTCGGATGAAGATAAGTTTTGCCCTGTCTGTAATACTCCGTTGGTTAAGATCGGAGAAGAGTTTGTACGTTGTGAACTGGTCTTTGTTCCTGCAAAACTGAAAATCTTTGAGATCTACAGCCTTAACTACAGCTGTCTGGAATGCAGCAAACGAGATCTGCCGGCCATAAAAAAAGGAAAAGACGGAAAACCGCATATGCTTTATGGGATGGCATCTGCCGGTACGGTTGCATGGGTCATGTATCAGAAGTTTTGTAACAGTCTTCCATACTGTCGGCAGGAAAAAGACTGGAAGCAGCATGGTGCTGCAATCACACGTGCGACCATGGCTAACTGGGTGATCCGCAATTCGGAGGTATTTTTCATCCAATGTATGAATACTTTCACAGGAAACTTTTGGAAAGTAGTTTTGCAATGGCGGATGAAACACCCCTTCAGGTTCTGCATGAAGAAGGTCGTCGTGCCCAGGCGAAATCTTACATGTGGCTTTTTCGCAGTGGAGAAGACGGTGGTGTGCCGATCATCCTCTATAAGTATTCGCCGACCCGTGCCGGAGACAATGCAGTTGAATTCCTTCAGGGATTCAAAGGTTATCTGATGTGTGATGGTTACAGCGGATACAATAAAGTGCCCGATGCCAAAAGAACAACCTGCCTGGCACATATCAGGAGATACCTGACAGATGCAATCCCGAAAGGGAAACAGCTTGATTATACGCAGCCTTCCGTGCAGGGCATGATGTATATCAACCAGCTCTTCCATATGGAAGATGTCATTAAGGCAAAGTACACATTCTTCGATGCTATCAAAAAGGCTCGTCTTGAAAAAGAACAGCCGGTAGTGGAAGGCTTTTTGTCGTGGCTTGATAAACAACCTCCGGTCAGAGGCTCCAGAATGGACAAGGCAGTAACCTATATCCAAAACTGTTTGTTGTAAAATAAAAATGTAGAAAGTTGCAAAACAAAAATGTAGGTGATTG
>OLZF01001300.1_pt1 | contig 18672 bp, 22 predicted proteins | sample 1674391 | NCBI WGS metagenome assembly OLZF01 (sample SAMEA103958166, study PRJEB25191) | human gut metagenome | biome: human-associated habitat [ENVO:00009003]; feature: intestine environment [ENVO:2100002]; material: feces | place: Germany | collected 2013/2015
TCGGGTGGTACACGTTTCAAATGCTACCCGGGTCCCTTTTCAAGTGTTAGCTACATGAAGAGACAGTCAGGACATTCCTGCCGTTTATCATGCGAGTCACTGATACCGAAGCCCAGTATAAGTATAAGGACTTGGCATTCCCCTATACCAAGCCAGGTTCAGAGAAGATAGAAGGTTTTGAGTTACGCGGCTATAATAACTTCCGTCAGAAGGCACCAGGCACGAATAGCAATAGTGCAGCATGGATTGCCGACTTCACAAAGGAACAGCCCGATAGTGCCAAGAATGTATATTTCTTCGAGAGTGGCTATGATGCGATGGCTTTCTATCAGGTGAACAAGTCAAGGCTGATTCTCGAAACCTCCGTATTCGTCTCTACGGGCGGCACTTTTTCCAGTCAGCAGATCAAGGGCATCACAGACTATTATCCGCAAGCCAGATACTGGGACTGCTTTGACAATGACATCCCCGGCATCCTCTATGGTGTCAGGATGGAGTCGCAGCTGAGTGGGCAGTTTGTCAATATCGTTACTACCGATGATACCATCATCTTCCAGAAAGGAGCAGATGAACTCCGCTTGAAGAAAGAGGAAGTCACTCTGCCCAAGGTTAGAGAGAAGTTAGGCTTGGAAAGACATATCTATGTATGGAAAGCCCCGAAAGCCTTTAAGGACTGGAATGATGTGACGATGAACAAGCCCATGAAGGACTTGCCCGTGAAGAGCAAGTACCAGCGTAATGAGAACCTGAAAGAAAAGAGAAGAAAGGGAACACTATGAGAACCATGAAAACAGGAATGCGAATAAGAGACACAGTAAGGGCAGTAGCAGTCATCATGCTACTGACTATCACACAGACGACTTTTGCCCAGCAGACCGACCCGGCTCTGACAGCAGCGGTGACAGGTCAAACATTCACCTTGAAGTCGCTCTTTGATACGAGACATAGCACGCAGCAAAAGATTCTGGCTGCTACAGGTATCGAGGAAGTACAACTTCAGCAGTTACATGCCATAGAAGAAAAAGTGCTCGACTATATGGCCAACGTCTCAGGACTGATGCAGAACCTCTATCAGGTGAAGCGTACTACGGAGCTAGTGACCATAGAGATTCCGAGGAATATCAGAGCCGCGACGAGTGCCTGCAAAGGGCATCTGAAAGGTACGGCTATCGCTTTGGCCGTTTCTGATGAAGTGAAGAGCGTCTATACCGAGATAGGTAGTCTCTCTGCCCTGTGTACCTCACTGGTGAAAACCAAGACCGTGGACGGCAATAAGGTAAACCTCCTGAATGCTGCAGAAAGATACTGGCTATGTGAGAAGATCGTAAGTAGCTTGGAAGATATAAACAATGCCCTCTACATCCTCTCTTGGCAGATACAGTACCTGTCATGGGAAGACCTCTGGCGAGGACTCGATCCCGATACATGGTGCAACTATATGCAGGGAAAATGGATTGCCGAAAGCATTATCAATGACTGGGATGACCTACTGAGGTAAGACATTCAAGAATACAAGAATTAGGATAACACTTTAAAAAAGCAAAAGAGAATGGAAAACACTAAATCAATTGGCATCTGTCCGATATGCGGGAAGGGCCACATCACAGAGCACCCCTTCGGATGGGCCTGTGACAATTCAAGTAAGAACCCAGATGGAACATGGTACAACTGTAAGTTCGTGGTGTTCCGACAGTATCACGGAGCACTGATTACCGAGGATGATGTAAAGACGTTGCTTGAAACCGGTGAGACAGGCGAACTTCAGATGTGCAACAAGGAAGGTAAGCCGTTTACGGGTAAGCTTGTTATCAAAGACGGAAAGGTACAGCTGGCATTCCCTCCACGTTACCTGCAAGGACGCTGCCCTGTGTGTGGAGGACGTATCAAGGTAACAGGAAAAGGCTATGCCTGTGAGAACTTCTTCAAGAAGGATGACGGTCACTGCAACTTCTTCATCGGCAGCACCATTTGTAACAGAGTCATCACGGAGGAGGAAGCCGAGAACTTCCTGGCAGGAAGGAAGCAGATACTGGACGGCTTTTGTTCCAAGGCCGGAAAGCACTTTTCCTCGCTGCTATCCACTACGATAGAAGGAAAGGTGATGCTGAACTCCACCATCTGCCAGTGTCCTCAGTGCGGTGGTGAAATACGAGTAGGCGCACGAGCTTACAACTGTAGTAACTACTCAAATAATAACGTGAAATGTCAGTTCTCAGTCTGGCGAACCATCGACGGCCATGAGGTGACACCCGACGAAGTGAAGCAGCTCTGCGACAAGGGAGAGACCGATGAGGTGATACATTTCTACCGCAAGGATGGTAGCCAGTTCGATAAGAAGCTGAAGCTGGAGGACGGAAAAGTCATATTAGCGTAACAAACGAACAATAGATAATAAGAAACAAAGATGAAGAAATTGAAGTTTATTCCATTAGTTATGTTCTCTGTCATGTTGCTGGCATCCTGTCAGAGCAAGGAGAGTAAGATAGAAAAGTTGGTGACCAGTCATCTAGAGCAGTCGCTGGAGAATCCCCAGAACTTGAAGGTGCTGGAGATAGCACAGCCAGACTCAGCCTTTGGCCTGAACTACTTTACCAAGCAGGAGCAGGCCTACATGATGAATACCATTACTGATGTCACCAAGGTATTGATGGAGCGTACGGATTATATGACCAATCCCAATCTGGACGATGCCTATACTATGACATTGGCAGACTTAGAGATGCGTATGTCATCTGGACTCTTTTCTGGAATGCTTGGTGAAGCAAAGAAAGGTGCCTGGTCAGGATGGAAGGTTCGTGTGACCTATACCTGCAAGAGCAAATATGGCTGCATGTATAAGGCACAGCGTTGGTATTTTCTCGATAAGGAATGCCAGACTGTTATCCGTCATTTCGACCTGCCCATTGTCAACACAGGTAAGACAGAAAAGGCAACCAATCAGAAACCGAAAAGCAAGAAGAAAGGACAGGGTGGAGTCAGTAGAATCGTTCTGTCAGAAATCAAGTAAACACTTAATAAAAACGAGAAGAAATGAAAAACACGATTAACAAGTATTTTGAAGTGAAGGTCAAACTCCAGAAGACGATGGAGGATGGCCAGCAAAAGAAGGTCAGTGAGCAGTATGTTGTCGAAGCAGTTACCTTCGGAGAAGCAGAGCGTCGTATTGCCGAGTGCCTGAAGCCCTATATCGAGGGCGAGTTTGAAGTCACAGACATCAAGATTGCCGGTTATGGACAGATTATCAATGACAATCAGGATGCCGACAAGTTCTTCAAGGCCAAGGTAAGCTTTGTTACTTTAGATGAAACCACTGGCAAGGAGAAAAAGACCTCTGAGCTGTATCTGGTACAGTCTGATACGCTGGAGTCAGCAGAGAGTGATGTGAAGTCCTTCCTGAATGATGGTAATACCACTATCAGCAGTATCTCTGAGACTGCCATCCTTGATGTATTCCCAATTGATTAAAGAACATGAAGGTAGTATTAGCAGAGAAACCCAGCGTTGCGCAGAGCATTGCCCGAATCGTAGGAGCCACCCAGAAAAAGGATGGCTTCTACGAGGGTAATGGCTGGCTGGTGACATATGCCTTTGGTCATCTGATACAGTTGGCCTTGCCGGAGAACTATGGCTATAACAGTTGGTCGAAAGGCAACCTTCCCATGTTGCCCAAGGAGTTCCTGATGATTCCCCGACAGAAGAAAGAAGGAAAGACCTATAAGAATGATCCAGGCGTGATGAAGCAGCTCAAAATCATCAAGCACCTCTTCGAGGAAGCAGACTCCATCATCTGTGCGACAGACTCAGCAAGAGAAGGAGAAGCCATCTTCCGATATATCTACAATTATCTCGGCATCAAGAAACCTGTCTTGCGTCTGTGGATTAACAGTCTGACTGATGCCGCTATCAAGGACGGCTTTTCAAATCTCCAGCCTGATAGTAACTATGACAATCTCTTTCTTGCTGCCAAGGCACGAAGTGAAGCCGACTGGCTCGTGGGCATGAATGCTACACAGGCCTGCAGCATTACAGGAAAGTCGCTCTATTCCATTGGCAGGGTACAGACACCCACACTGGTGATGATAGTGGAGCGATACCTGCAGAATAAGGATTTTAAGTCTGTTCCTTTCTGGCAGGTTGCTCTGAACACGACCGATGGCGTGAAGCTGATGAGTGCCGGTAAGTGGGATGAGAAGGGGCAGGCAGAGCGAGCCCATAATACAGCAAGCAAAGCCCGTAACGGAAAGGTCATCAAGGCCGAGAAGAAACAGAAGACGGAACTGCCGCCATTGCTGTTCAGCTTGACAGATCTGCAGAAGGCTGCAAACTCCAAGTACGGCTATTCAGCAGACAAGACTTTGAACATTGCCCAGAGTCTCTATGAGAAGCAGCTCATATCTTATCCACGAACTGGCTCATCGTATATTCCCGATGATGTGTATGACACCATTCCTGGACTACTGAAGAATCCAGTCTTTGATAAGTTCCGTGTAAGTGTTGATGCCATCGTAAAGCCGTCCAAACGTAGTGTCGATGCCTCGAAGATAGAAGACCACCATGCATTGCTTGTAACGGGAGTTAATCCTAAGACCAAGGACATCAAGCCCGATGAGCAGGTTATCTATGATATGATACTTGGTAGGATGATAGAAGCCTTTTCAAGACCCTGTGAAAAGGAGATTGATACCTACACTGTCGATGCAGGAGGCTATCTCTTTACAGTGTCGACTACCATCATTCTCCAGAAAGGCTGGAGGGCTGTCTATGGTGCTGAAGACAAGGATCGTCTGGCTGTTCCTTCATGGTATCAGGGTGAAACCGTCTGTTTTACTGGTGCAGAGTTGCAGCAGGGACAGACTAAACCCAAACCGTTGCATACAGAAGGAACATTGCTTGCAGCTATGGAAACCTGCGGTAAGGACATCGATGATGAAGCCCAGCGCGAGGCCATCAAGGATAGTGGTATCGGAACACCAGCCACCAGAGCAGGCATCATTGAAACGCTTGTTGCCCGGAACTATGTAGTCAGGGAAAAGAAATCGTTAGTACCAACTGCCAAGGGTATGGAAATCTATAAGATCGTTAAGGACATGGATATCGCCAATGCCAGTCTGACGGGAATGTGGGAAGCAAAGCTCGCTGCCATCGAGCGAGGTCAGATGAATGTCTGCCAGTTCAATAGTGACATTGTAGAGTACACCAAGCATGTGACTGAGGAGTTCCTGTATTCAGACCTGAAGCCTATCCTTACAGGTAAGCAGACAGAGATAGAATGTCCGCTATGTCATCAGGGGCATATACGCTTCTTTGACAAGGTCGCCAATTGCTCCAACGAAGGCTGTAACTTCCATATCTTCCGTACCATCTTGGGAAAGAAACTGACCAATAGTGAGCTGACCGACCTTATCATCAAAGGTCAGACCCGTGAACTGTCTGGGTTCAAGTGTAAGGATGGAAAGCCATTCAAGGCAAAGCTGAAGAGAGACGATAATGGAGGCATATCCTTCGTGTTCAGTCAGAAGAAATAGGATTATAAACACACAAACAATACAAGAATGAAAGAATCAAAGCAAACAAATGTAAAAGTCCGTGTACTTTCACATAGGGAGTTCGGCAATGTCAAAGTGGTAAATGATGGAGAGTATAATGGCTACGCCTGTCTTGATGACCTCTGTGCCATTCTGAATCTGTCGAAGAAACAGGTGAAGGAGAAACTTGATGGTCATCTGTACACAGTATCACCTAAAGATACTAAAGAGTCTTTTCATGACATGGACTTTGTGGATGAGTTTGGCATCTATGTGATGTACATTATGAGTAAGGAGAAGAATACTATCCGAGTTCAGGAGTGGCTTGACAAAGAGTTCCTGAAGCCCTTGCATGAGCAGGCAAACGCCCATTTAGGTTTTAACAAGAATGACAAGCTGTTCACCGAGTCCAATCTCCAGTTGGAAGTATTGCGCTATATGGCCACAGCAACCAACGTGATAAAGTCTGGCCACTTCAAGACGGGTAAGGCAATCCCGGAACTGACGCATTCACATCTGATAGGGTGGTGGCATAATCTCAATGACCAGTCTATCTTCATGCTCCAGTTCAACTGTCAGTCCGACTGCTGTCTGTATGAGAACATCAGAATAAATGTCTATCTGAGGAAGATGGTTGACGGAAGAACTGGCTCCTGTGCCATGCACATCAGTTTCCTCGACCTCGATGACGACAATCATGAGTTTCTGGTTATTGATACCATTATGCCCAGTAGTGTTATATCAGATGGCTCAATCCTCGACTATATCATGGAAGACCAGTTCATCGATGAGGATATTATGGATCAAGAGAGCCTTGACCTCATAATGATTTTGAATGGTACAATGTCGTTCCATCGGTCACGTCATATCGAGAAGAAAGAACAACAAGGTATCATAGAGTTTTTGTAATAAGGTTACGCTAGAAAGAATAAGGCAGGGATTCAATTCTCTGCCTTTATTTTTGTGTAGGTGGTATACTTTTCATTATTACAGTGGTATACTTTTCGATTATTATAACCAAAAAGTTAGTTATCTTTTTGTTTTATGTTTATATAGTATATACCAACGCACTTTTTATTTAAAAAAACTACTCTTTACGAGAACTGCACCCATCTTGACGATGTTGTACAGATTGTACGCAACGCAGATGGGAAGAGCTATAATACCGATAGCCATAGATATTGCCAGTTTGATGACCATGAAGAATAGCATAGTCAGGCAACCACCGATGCAGACCATATTGTTCATGAAGCCGGACAGCACTGACAGACCACAGAAGAGAGCTGCCATCGCATAGCCGTCAAAGATGCGTCCATCAGGTACGTTGTCGAATACAAGGTTAAGCCTGTACCCGATGATGAAAAGTACAATGTAGGTCACCAGACGTATAAAGGAAGAACGGAAAGCCCTTGCCTCGTTATAGTCGCTGAATACCAAAGAAAGAATCCGTCCCATTCTCTTGAATACTGTCGTGTTTGTTGTTGTCATCATAGTCGTACTGTCTTTAAAGTTGATAAATGTGAATTGAGCCATATCCCTTTTGTGGAGCATCTATCTCCATCAGGGTGCAGCCAAGACACATTAGCGTGCCTCACGTGGACTGGGCATGTAATGTGCCAGGCTTGTCACCCGATGGAAGAAACTGCCTGTCAAAGAATACCTCCCTTGTCTTTCTGCATCCGCTGGATCTGTTCCTTGTTCCGTTCGATGAAAGTTCGACATACCGCATTGAGGATGTTGCCGAAGTTGAACTGTCTGCAGTTGATGCGGATAATGTCCAGAGCCCGCTTGATGTCCGGGTTCAGAACCACGGTAATCCTGTTCTCGTCGGGATTGTCGTTGTAGAACTCCGCATATCTGACCATCATGTCCCACTCACCAGAGCCAGCCTCGATGACTGGCTGCACATTCGTCTGCTTTCCTCTCCGTGTCCTTGCGACTTTCGGCCTTTGAGGTGTCGTATCTACTTGTGCAACCTCAGAGCTTTCATTCTGAACAACTTTCTCACCCTCAGTATCAGAAGCGGTTTCCTCTGCTTTCGTAACCACCTTCTCTTCCGATACCGTAGGAATCGGATCATTCTGTGCATCCATGAAAGCACCCAGAGAATCCAGGTTAAGGATGTCGGGCTGCTGAATTAACTTGTTTGCTGCCATAACTATTCCAGTTTTTGAAGTTCATTGTAAATCATGTCGAAGGCAGGTGCTACGCACTCAGCCTGAATCTTCGTGTTTCCGAAGGTGTTGTAACGGGCAATGTCAGCCCTGTCCGCAACCATCGGTGTTACGATGCCACCTGCCTGTGCCAGTGCCTCGTCCGTCTTCTTCCATGTTTGAAGCTCCGCTGCCGTGCCTCGGGTACGGATAACGAGATTCGGTACAAATATCAGTTTCGGTTTCTGCCGTCCTTTGAGGTAGGTTATCCAAATCTTTCCCACTAGATTGAGGAACTTCTGAGTGGCAGAGAGACAATTGAACTCATACTGATATGGACAGACAATCACATCGCTGAAGCCCAGCAGAGGCACCATACCCTCCAGATAGATGTTACCTGGAGAGTCAAAAAGAAAGATACCGTTGGCGGTCTTTACTGACTTTAAGAGCTGTGCCGACTGCTGCAGGCGGTCAATCTCAATCTGCTTCACCTCATAAGGCACCTTATCCGTTTGTAGGCTCTGACTGTCGAACTTGCGTTTATCAACGATGGAATGCTGACGGTCACAGTCCAGGACGCAGACATCAGACATCTTTTTCTCAGACAGATAATTGGCGAAGAGCGTGCACAGGGTGGTCTTGCCTACGCCACCTTTCTCATTCGCCCAAGTAACGGTAATGTTCTTTTTCATTGCGATACATATTTAGTTATTACTAATTCGATACTACTTATATATTCAGTTAAGACCGACGGATCATAGCCCGTTCATCATCCACCTCACCGTAGCTGTTGCGGTTGGCATCCGGATTGTAGTTGATGCGGTCACTGCTGCCTATATCATTCGATATTGACCGAGTCTTGCCCAGGCCAGTGTTATGCTTGTGCTCCGAGGTCTCGATGTCTGCAGAACGTGAAGCTTTGAACTTGCTCATGTCTATACCATTGGCTTCAAGGTCAACGACCTCTCTCTTCGACGGATTCACGCAGAAGAACTTATCTTCAAAGCGGTACGTCCAGATACCCTCGTCATTCAGACGGTCAAAGATACTCTCGTTACAACCCTTATCCTTTCCCAACTCCAACTGCTCGTTGATGGTGTAAAGGGTGGAATAAATGTTATTGCCATTCTCTGAAACATGCAGATGCTCTGAAGATACATTGAACATCTTGGAGAGCAAACGAACCTGTTGGTCGTTGACTGGCGAAAAGCCCTGTACCCAAGCCACCTTATCGTTATACTTGATCTTCTGTACGAGATAGTCGGCCAGCTCCACCTTATCCTTTCCCATGATGATATTGCCGTGTTTGATATAGCAGCCATAGAAACGGTGAAGGTCATGATTGAGGTCGAAGGTCGTTGCCAACGGATTCTCACGAAGCTTGTCCTCGATGAAGAAGTCCACCTTCTGAAGCTTCTCCTCACGACTCTGGAACTGGAGCAGATCCTTGATGCCGAGTATGTCACCACCTTTGAATACCGACTTGGTCGCATTATCCACCACCATATATCCATAGGGCGAGAACTCGTTGCCCAGGAACTTGATACTGATGCCGAATTTCTTTTTCAGCAGCGACTCCAGTTCCTCACGGCTGGTACTCTGGTCACGGTACTTTTTGAGAATAGCCCGTAACTGACGGATGCGCTTCTTCTCATCCTCACCGTTCTTACGGCAAAGTTTTTCCACCTCCTTGACTGCAATCTTATCCTGTACCTGTCCACCTCTTTTAATATATATGTCCTTGTCCTGGATGTAAGCCTCGTAGCCCGAAGTCTCGAAGACAGCCATGAACTGAGAGACAGACTCGAAGTGATAGGACTTGGCCAGTTTCATCATTTCAGAGTTCTGGTGCTTCTGGTCAATGCTCATAATCGACTCGATGGCCTTCAGTGAACGGATATTCTCCATCGAGTCAGCAATCTTCTTTCCGTCCGGACTGATACGGCTTGTCACGATATGCAGATGGTTGTTGTCCGTGTCGTGGTGAAAGTACATCAGCACAGGCTGACCCTCATTGTTGTAGCCCATCTTGTCCAGATACTTCCATGCTATACTAATCAGCTCTTCCTTGGAATATTCAGAACCCTTACAGGAAATGGCAGCATGAAACTGAGTCATCCGTGTACGGTCATTCCTGGCAGAATAGTCCATGAGATAGTTACGAAGAGACGTGATACCTCTCATATCGGGAGCATCCTGCAGATACCCGAAGTTACGAATGGCTACTAATTCAGCTACACCATTCTCCACCTTCCGCTCGTTGTAGCGGACGGCAGAGAAGGAGCTGCTTGACTTTAGAATCGTTGCTATCATACTGGTTTCTCACTAAAGATACGTGTAAAAATCTTATGTTCCGTAGCTGCAATATCACTGTTCAGAGAGAGCAATTGGTGCAGTAATGGCTCAACAGACGAGGTGATTACCTGCATATTATACTCACCGTTTGCAGCAAGCAGGTTGCAGTAATGCGCTATCTGATTGAGGTTGTTCCCGATGCGGTTCAGATTTGATTCATGCTTCGATATGAGCGGATAAAGCAGGTTCATCGACTCGATGCGACGCTTCATGAGCGTGTCATCATAGTGGGCTACTGCATCACGTATCATGGCGCTGATGGAGCCATAGTTTGCCGCCTTTGCCTCGAACATATCCCTTTCCGCACCGCTTACTCGGAGCTTGACTATCTGGTCTTTGTTTCCGGAATCTTTCATGGTCATTGAAAAAGTCTGTGAGTTGCGAACAGACTTTCCTCCCCAGCCGAAGGTCTGGCAAGTGGCGTTTTGTGGTCACAAACGCACAACTTGCAATCCCATCAACGATGGAGCCGTCTGTCCTGTTGGACACTCCCCGGAATAAAGGTCGGTCAGAGCCGTTGGCGGAGGCCTGCCAAAATTGAAGCCGATGGAAATCCATCGCCGAAGTCGTTGCAAAAGTAGTCATTTTCATTTGTCTATGATGTCGTTTTAAAAAGTTTATTCACTTGTGCATTCATGCGGTTGTACCCTTGTGCAAATACAAACTTGTGCAGTAGTGCCCTTGTACATGCATAATTGCACACACTTATGCAGTAATTATTTCATGTAGTCGTGTCCTTGTACGTTTGTGCAAGCATGATTGCACAATCTTGTTCATTTGTGCCCTTGTGCTTGCACAATTGCACACAATGATGCAGTTATGCTTTCATGCTCTTGTGCTCGTATGCTTTCGTGCTTGCACTCACGCATACATTCGTGCTGTTGTACGTTTGTGCAAAGGTAGCAGGATAGGCAAGACTTAGAAGAGAGTCCTGCCTGTATGATTGTTATGCCCAGCAGAACCTTACCCACTTGCTTTCCTTGTCGCACTTGTTGAGCGCCTCGCGGAGCAGAGATACCAACTCGTCCTGGCTGATGCCGAAGTTCGTACAGATGCAGTCAATGTCATCGCCATTCTCCATGTGCCATGAGTCCACAGCCTCTGCCACATACTCCAGGTCATCTTTACTCACTTGGAACTCGTCTGGAATAGCTTCGCCTTGTCCGTCACTTAGAAAGTCCATGTCACACTGGAAGACAATGTTAAAGAGACGTAGGAAATAGTCCTTGCTCACATCATCATAGTTCCTAATCCACTGCTGCAGGTCGCCCTGTTCGTAGCTGACCCTGTTTACTGTTGCAACTTTAAGTTCTTGCATACGTTTGAAAATTGTGGCAGGCCGGTTACACCTGCCGTTACCTTTAGTTATTAACAGATGCGGTAAGTTATGCCGCTATTGGATTTTCGATGTACTTTGCTCCAGTTATGAGCACCTGGTCATCCCGGAACTTGACCCTGCACTGGAGTACAGACCAGCATCGGTGGTTCTTACGCCTGTAGAGTCTGATGTAATAGACCTCCTGCTGATTACGCGTCTCCTTCGCATAATGCTTGATATGCTGGCAGGCGATTCGATACGAGGGCAGTTCACTGGCAATCTGCTGCCCGTTGCTTTCTGCCTCTACATTGAAGTAAAAGCGGTGTTTGGGATAAACTGTTGTTTGAGTCATAACTGTGAATTTGAAATTTATCGACTAAGCCTGAGTCCCGAGGGGGATGAGATTTTTCCTTTTTCTCCGTCTCCTGGAGTGCAAGCTTTTTTTTTATTTCCTTCATCGGCTGAAGCATCGCCGTCGGTTTTTTCGATTTTTCCGGTGCTGTTAAGAGTGAAAGATCAAGAGCTCATGACCGGATAATTTCGTGCGTTCTTCTGGAATACCCGGCTTTGTCCGAGTATCAGATAAAACGGGAAGCCTGCCGGAAGAAAGCAAGCGAAATAGCAACGTAGTATTTGGTCATCAGCTCCTTTCACTACCTTTGCACCGCAAAATCAGAGAACCAAGGCGAAGCAGGGACAATAAGATGAGGGAAAAGTGGCGAGCACTCCAGAAGAGACAGACGGAGAAAAGCTTAAGGCCTTCTCATACGTGAAGCCATAAGGCATTCCCGAAAGCGGAGCCAAAAGGAATTGGTAAGTGATGGCACAGCAAACCTGCTATGCCGACTCTCCCGACATGCCAGTTCCGTTTGCCGGCAAAGGCCTCACGGGAATGAATGCAGAGGATGAATGGTGCTGCGGTTCATCGTTGGCGATGACAGACCTTGTCCTGCCGAGCGTTTCGGTATATTAGGCTTGCCCAACATACCGAATCCCGAGAGCAGGATATGGTCTGAGCAGCAAGGGGAATACTTGTCAGAAGTGTGCGTGTCTGAACAGGACACCCGCACTCCTGACGTGTATGACCAGATCCTGGCATCCTGCATCCGTCCCATGTGAGGACTGTCGGCAAGCAGAACAGTAAGGCACAGTGACAGCCGTGCCTTACGCTGGCAGAAGGGAAACCGTAAGGTTCTTTCCTTGGCCAACTGCCACATCAAAAGTCGGCCAACTGTCGCATTAAAAATGGGTTCACAGTCTGTAAACAATGAACCCAAAACTATTATAATTCTGTGATTTCAGTCACGAACCACCCTTGCTAACCAGCAAGGCACGTTATGGAAGAAGCCTATCTTCCGTAACATGGTATTTGCCGCTTCGCGAGAGTCAAAGGTCTTTGCGCACTCAGGGGTTTTAGTCCAGGTAATACGCTTTTTGCTGAAAGCAGCCATGTATTCCTCGTTGTCATTCTGGATGATGTACTGTGTCATAACCGATAATTTGAAGGTTGAACATGAAAAAAATGCCCGTATAGCCGGTAGCACAGCTTATAGACGTTTATTCTTTGCCGTCCTCGTTATCTTTCATAGTTAGAATTTCCAGCTTGGTGACAGCGAAGATGATCTTGCTGCGCTTCTTGCCATCCTCTTCCCATGTATCTGGTCGGAAGAATCCGTGGCAGCCTACGTACTTACCTTTCAGGTCCTTCAGCTCATCCTTCTTGTCGTTGGAAATCCACTTCTCAACAGGAAGAAGTGCAGTCTTGGTGGACTTCTCATCACCCTTGTTCTCTGTGTGGCTCACTGAAAGGCAGAAACGAGCAACTGAGCTCTTCTCAAATTCCTTAACTTCAGGTACTGTAGCGACGAATGCGCTGATTGAAAACTCATTAAACTTTTTCATAATTTCTAAATTTTAATTGGTTTATATTCAATTTATTCGAGGCAACCAAACGACGCGGAAAAGTGGTGCGACGGGGATTTATCTGTGAATACACGTTTTGTTTATTGCTTCAGGCAAAGATTTATCGGTAAAGAAAAAGGAAGATTCATGGAAAAATCATTGTCCAAGGCCGTAGGCAGTCCACGCAGGGCCGAAATCAAAAAGGCACCCGCTTCGTAACTTCGCGGAGAATAAATGAGTATAACGCCAAGATTAAAATAGAAAGAAAAAGTATGAGTTGATAACGCATAGATACCAGTGCTGTTATGGAATGGAAGGAAGAGCCAGTTGTTTCTGCCAGTGAGCCGGAGAACAAACGTGATAAGTACCAGGAATGCTCCCATGTTAAGACGGTACCTCAGAGAATAAACGACACGATGAATGAGCAGGCTAAAGGGATGACAGGCTGCTACACCGATAAATGCATAGACAGGAAGAGGATAGTAAGAGGCATGGCATAGGATGAAAGCAACCATTGGAGATTCATGAAAGATAATGGGGACGGCAAAACCCAAACAGAGACTTGTGCTACTGGCCATATGGGTATGACTGCAGACACAGCACATCAGGCATGGCACACTGATAAATAGCTTCGTAGAACTTGTAATAGCTGGCCTAGAGTGCGCAGGCTGATTACGGTGCAAATATGAAACCACCAACCATTACTCAGGCAACAGCCTAACGAAAGGTCATTTTTGCGTATTCACTCCTGCGTTTCTTGTTAGCTTCCTTATTCTTGGCGCATTACCAAAGAATAAGGAAGCCAGGCTTTTTCGCCTGGCTCCATCAGAATGGGGAATCTTATATTTTTCCTTGTTCAGAGTAACTATAGTAGCATCCATCCGTCACTATCACATGATCGGCTAAGTGGATGCGCATGACCTCGCAAGCTTTCTTCACGCTCTGAGTCAGCATGTCATCATACTTGCTTGGATAAAGGCTACCACTGGGATGGTTATGGCATATGGCCATGATTGTGGCATTATTAAGGACTGCTTCACGCATGATGATGCGTACGTCAACACTTACCTCTGTCAGTCCTCCCATGCTGATGCACTCAGCCTTTATAAGTCTGTAGTTATTGTTCATCAGCAGGATGTAGAAATGCTCCGTTTCCAAGTCCATCATCTTTGGCAGCATATAGTTATAAATACGTGTGGCGGTTCCCATATCGGGCTTGAGTGCTGCCATTGCATTCTGCCTGCGTTTGCCGAGTTCTACGGCTGCAAGCACTTTGCAGGCGGTAGAGGTGCCCATGCCTTCTACATCGTTGATTTCATCGAAACGAGCCTTGCCGAGGTTGTTCAGATTTTGGTCGAACTTGTCGAGGAGGTTCTGAGCGATGTCAACGGCGGTGTTCTTGCTCGTTCCGCTACCAATGAGGATGGCGAGGAGTTCTGCGTCAGAGAGCGATTTCACTCCATACATCTGAAGTTTAACACTTGGGCGGTCTTCGGTTGCCCACTGTCTGATGGTCAGTTTCACGGTTCCTGCCGTGGCTGCCTTTACTGCTGTAGCTGTATTCATAATCTTGAATTTTTAATTGAGTTGTTTCTTCTTGAACTGCTTGGTCTTTGCGAGGAACATAGCCATTCTGACGTGTGCGCCTGCCTGCTCCATCTTCTCACGGAAATCATCGGAGGTTCTGCCCGTGGTGCAGATGTCATCGATAATGAGGATGCGCTTGCCTTGAAAGAAGTCCGTGTCAATCCATACGTTATCCTCGGCTGCATGTTCTCCGCTGATATGAACCTTATCACGTTTGCCGATAACCTTGATGTGGTCGAAGCCGTTGATGGCACCTGTCTTGGCACATACATTCTCGGAGAACTTACGGAAACGTCGGGTGTAGGTGCGCTGACAACTTGCAGGGATGCAGACAATGATGGTGTCTTTCAAGTCCATGAGCGAAAGAGTCTTTGCAAAGAGTTTTGATACTCTTTCGGTGGCGTACTTACGACCACTTTTGAAGTCTATGATAAGTCGGTCTGCCTCCTGCGCCTCAAATGATGCGTGTCCGAGGTATTTTTGTGGGAGGTAGCTCATCAGTGCGTACTTGAAAATGCCTTGCTTGTCCATGTTCTGCGATTTTGCTTTTTTTATGCGGATTCAGGAGCTGTGAAGTGAGTTCCTATTGAATCAAGTCCGAACTCCGTGAACCCTTCGTTTTTTTTTTGCGTATTTCTATCGCCGTTTGTTTCGTTCCTGCGGCATTCAAGAAGGTCGCTGAATGGATAAGGCAAGTTTTTCAGGCAAAATACTACCCCTGATAAGGGTGTGGAGATTTTCCCGGAAACCCTTGCGGCATGAACTTTCCATTCCATAAAGCGGGTTTACCTTTGCCACAGGAACGTATCTAACGGGCGTAACGGAAATACACAGCGAAGGTTCGCGGTTCGGACGACCAAGCTATAGGCTTGCACCAAGAAGAAGGTAGTCACTCCCTTGGCAAGGAACCACAAGGAAATGATTCATGGCAGCGTGTTCCCTGAATAGGGAAGACAAAGACGCATCGATGCTCTTGTTGTTGATATGTCTTTATGCCATGCGGACACACTCTTTGTCGGTAATCCATCTTAGGATAGCTGATAGGCACCCAGATGCATCACCGTCAATGTGTATGTCCCCAGTTAATCTTTGGGACTCGAAAGAATGAATAAGGAATTTGTTGCTTGCAAGTGTCACAAATCTATTAGCTATTTGTGACGGTTTTAACACTTGCTCTGTCCAAATGAATGTTTATGCATTATTTGGATGAATACCAAAAACCTCGGTTTTTGGCACCTTTTTTAAATGAATGAGAGTTTTCTCGGATATTATTCGTATTTTTGTGCCAAAATTAGTACTTTTATCAAAGTATTATAAACTATGGTTTAATCAGTTTTGGCACTTGCTTATGATAATTGGATATGCTCGCGTTAGTACGCAGGATCAACATACCTTCAGACAAATTGACCAGTTGAAGGAATATGGGTGTGAGAGAATTTATGAGGAGAAGGCATCTGGCGGCAAAAGAGACAGAAATGAGCTTAACCGTATGATGGACGCCTTACGGGAAGGAGATGTTGTAGTTATTACAGAATTAACTCGATTGAGCAGGTCTGTGAAGGACTTGTTTGACATAGTAGATAAAGTCCATCTTGCAGGAGCTGATATTAAGTCTTTGAAGGAGTCTTGGATAGACACGACAACTCCGCAGGGTAAGCTTCTCTTTACGATGTTTGCCGGTATCAGTCAATTTGAACGCGACATAATCCATCAAAGAACGATGGAGGGGTTGAAGGCTGCAAGAGCTAGGGGACGAAATGGTGGCCGTCCACCCAAAGACAAGTCCAAGATAAAACTAGCATTGAGTATGTATGATTCTAAGGTCTGCTCCATTTCGCAAATATTGGAAACTGTAGGAATTAGCAAAACAACTTTATATCGATATATTAGAACGCGAAGAGACTAACTTGCACAGAAATGAGAGAGTAAATGTTAAATAACATGTGTTTTATGATAAAAAACACGTCAAAATTTGGTTATATCCTAATTTTTGTCTAATTTTGCACCGCATTAATAACTTGCAATGAATTTTGATATTGAAGAAATAAAGGAATTGTCGGGTGATGCAGCCAGCATCTATTCCGTAACAATGGAAGGCGAGGAAAATACCTTGCTTGAGCAGTTCTTTGAAGAAAATGCAGAATATGATGAGGAATTGACTGAGATTCTGAACAAATTATATGTAATGGGAAAAGAAACCGGATGTCGATGGGACAACTTTAAGCACAATGAGGGTAGTCCTGGTGATGGGGTGTCTGTTCTGAAAGCGGGTCGCTTGCGGCTCTATTGTTTATATGTGGATTCAACCATTGTCTGTTTTGGATCAGGTGGCTATAAATCGCCCGAGATACGTGCTTATCAAGAGGATCCAGAACTGAATGAGAGAGTTGAGCAAATGAAAGCTATTGCAGAACGCATTAACAAAGCAATTAAGGAGAAAGATATTGAGATAAAAGATGGTAAACTAAATATAAATTATTGGGACTATGAAGATTAGAAATGCATCAGGAGTGTTGGGCAGGATGTTGGCAAACATGGATGAGCTGAGCCTTGCCAAGACTCGTAATCGGATGATGGTGGCCGCTAAAATCGCAGATGCAATGCGTAGCAGTGGCATGAACCAGAAACAGCTTGCCCAGAAAATGGGCAAGACGGAATCAGAAGTCTCTGAGTGGCTGTCAGGTGACAGAAACTTTACTTTGGATACTTTGACAGAGATAGAGCATACTCTGAACGTGTCATTACTAGACACGGATAAACCACGGTATGCCTACTCTGAGAAAGTTAATAAGCAGGCAATAATAGTGCCGATAATTTTTTTCCAAACAAAGGAATATGCTACAGCATCAATGACTATGGGTGGGTTTAGTAAATATAAGAGGAATGGAACGTACTAGTATAAAATACCGTATAGGTGGATTTGATTTGACTCAGTTTGTACCATCATGGGACGGACTAGAGGGATGTGAGAGCTTTGACATACAAAGTGGAGTTGACTTTGCTTATAATTTTGAGAAGAATGTTATAAAAAGCATTCTAAATGTAGAGTTTTCCCACAAGGAGAAGACAGCTCTAAGAATTCAGCTGTGTACCTTCGTTGCAATAAGTGAAGACACAGTAACAGCATTGGAAAAAGATGGTAAAATTGTAGTTCCTGCTGATTTCCTTGCTCAATGTGCTTCATTCGGACATGGTGCATTGCGTGGTATTATGTATTTGAAAACGATGAATACACCGTTGGAGGGGATCGTTTTACCACCAGTTGTATATGGTGAAATGTTTAAGAAACCAATAACATTTGATAAGACGGCTGAGTAAGCACGATGTTAAAAGTGTATCTGGGAAGCCCCGTTGCACCCATCTGCACTATAAAAAAGATTAAATCGTGTCCCATCTGCTTGCAGTTGGGACATGTGTTTTTATGTGGGGTGTTTATTATGATTATGGCTCGATACAAATCAAAAAGTATCGAGCCATAATTGTGTTCGTGAAAGCCGTTTATATGGCTATAGTTTCTTGTTGTCCTTAAACGAGAAGTACTGTTCATCCGCAAGGATGATATGGTCGCACAAGGTCATCCGTACAGACTCTGCAGCCTGAGTAAGTTTAGCAGCAATGGTGCTGTCGAACTTTGTAGGAGAGGGATTCCCACTGACATGGTTATGTACTGTAACAATGTAGGTCGCATTGTAGAGCACCCCGAATCGCATGATGTTTCTCGGGTCGGCAGAGTTTTCTGAAACCTCTCCCCGGCAGATTCTGACTCTTCTAAGCAGTTCGGTAGTGTAAAATAAACTGTGTCACGCATTATTTATCTCTAGAAAACTCATCG